>OLSP01000884.1_pt1 | contig 29420 bp, 21 predicted proteins | sample 1672941 | NCBI WGS metagenome assembly OLSP01 (sample SAMEA3136739, study PRJEB25190) | human gut metagenome | reverse complement strand
TGAAGTCATCAAAAACATCATTCTTGAGAAATTGCATTAGCGGGTGGAATGTACGCAGTCCTGCGGGTCAGACTCTAGATACCCTCACTTTGCCGAAGAAAATGTACCTTTGGAGATCCAATATTAGCAATACATATGTGAGCTTATGCAACGAATCACACACCCTGCCTTACAGAGACTACTCCTCCTCTCTACAATAGTCGCCCTATGGGGCTCCCTGTCGCTCTCAGCACAGAGTATCACGGCGGCTCGGATCAATGAGGTGATGATAGATAATGTAGATAACTACATAGACAACTATGGCAAGCGTAGCCCGTGGATCGAGATCTACAACTCCTCAGCGGGGACGATAAACCTTGCGGGCTGCTTTCTGACTGATGATCCGCAGTATCTCAAGAAGTATATGATCCCTAAGGGGGATGTGCTGACGGTGATCAAGCCGAGGCAGAGCATCGTCTTCTTTGCCGATGAAATGCCAATGCGAGGCACCTTTCACCTAAACTTCTCGCTAGCACCTGACACCACTCACTATCTAGCTTTGGTAAGCAACGATGGGAGCACCATCATCGATGAGGTGGAGGTGCCAGCATCTCTCCCCGCCAATCACTCCTATGCTCGTATCGATGACGGAGTGCGTACGGTTGTGGCCACCGAGGCGTGGCATGTCACGGAGCACACGACGCCTGGATCTAACAATGTGGTCAAGGACAAGAATGAGAAGATCGACCGCCTACAAGAGGCTGACCCTAATGGCTTTGTGATGACCATCACCGCTATGCTGGTGGTCTTTTCGGGGCTACTAATCCTCTTCCTGGCCTATAAGCTTGTCGGGATCGTGGCCATGCGTATCGAGGGGCGTAATGAGAGCCTGCGTGGTCGACTACACAATCGACTCGAGAAGCGATTAGAGAATCAACCAGACCAAGAGCCTACGGAGCTAGCCAGCACGACCGAAGATCCGCTTGTACCCGTTGCTATCTCACTAGCACTGACGAGTGAGATAGAGATGGGCGGTGGCGAGGCGCCAGGACAGCTGACCATACGACCCCGCACGCAGGTTTATCAGCCGTGGAGTGATAAGAGTCAGATGATGCGTCCTACGGTTACCTGTAGACAATTGAAAAAGTAATATCGACCTAAGCAATTAACGAGATAGCCTTATGAATTTTTGGAACTTCCTTGTTGAGAATATAGAGATCTTCTCTACTTACACGGGCTTTGCCAATCTGACGACGGGTCACGTGATCATGATCCTAATTGGAGCCCTATTTATCTTCCTAGGCATACGCTTTAGGTTCGAGCCACTGCTCTTGATCCCCATTGGCTTTGGTATGCTGATCGGCAATATCCCCTTTAAGGATGCAGGCTTGCAGATCGGCATCTATGAGGAGGGTTCTGTCCTCAATATCCTCTACCAAGGGGTGAGACAGGGGTGGTACCCGCCACTAATCTTCCTCGGCATCGGTGCGATGACAGACTTCTCGGCGCTAATCTCCAATCCTAAACTAATGCTGGTGGGTGCGGCTGCACAGTTTGGCATCTTTGGAGCCTATATGATCGCCTTGCAGCTAGGCTTCGAGCCCAATGCTGCGGGTGCTATCGGTATCATCGGAGGTGCTGATGGTCCGACAGCTATCTTCCTCTCGTCGAAGCTAGCTCCCGACCTACTCGGTGCTATTGCTGTCTCGGCTTACTCCTACATGGCACTGGTGCCGATCATACAGCCGCCCTTCATGCGTCTGCTGACGACCGACAAGGAGCGACGCATACGTATGAAGCCACCCCGCAAGGTGTCTCGTGTAGAGCGCATTCTCTTTCCGATCTTCGGACTTCTCTTGACTGGCTTCCTCGTGCCATCAGGTCTACCTCTGCTGGGGATGCTTTTCTTCGGTAATATCCTCAAGGAGAGTGGCGTCTGCGATCGCCTAGCTCGCACGGCTCGTGAGCCACTCATCGATATCGTCACGATCCTCCTCGGTGTGACAGTAGGAGCCTCGACACAGGCGACACACTTCCTCACGCTCGACTCGGTAAAGATCTTTATGCTCGGTGCGATCTCCTTTATCATAGCAACCTGCTCTGGAGTACTCTTTGTCAAGTTGATGAACCTTTTCCTCAAGGACGAAAACAAGATCAATCCACTGATCGGCAATGCGGGTGTCTCCGCAGTTCCTGACTCAGCTCGCATCTCGCAAATCGAAGGCGTCAAGTATGACCGGACGAACTACCTGCTGATGCACGCGATGGGCCCTAACGTGGCTGGCGTCATCGGCTCTGCCGTCGCTGCGGGTGTCCTCCTCGGCTTCCTCTCCTAAAGCTCACGAGTAGCCCGCTAGGACACAAAGTCTCTATGGGGTTATTTTGTACCTTTGCGGACAAAGGTGTGCCAATAGGTCTGCAAGGTGGATTGTGGTACGCTTTTTGAGAGGTAACTAGAAAGAATCCTATTGATGAATAAGCATATTAAAAACCCTCTGGGTTCTCCCACTCCTAACCCGCAGGGGTCGGATCCACGACGTGGCAAGCGTCGATTTAATCCGATGTGGCTATACCTATCGGCCATACTGATCTTGGCGATGCTCTTCTTCCTTCCGTCCGAGCAGCCTACGAATAGTAAGGAGGTGGACTGGACGGAGTTTCAGCAATTGCTCCGCAAGGAGGTCGCTACCAAGGTAGAGGTGAACCGCACCAAGGGCATCGCTGTTGCTACGCTCAACCCCAAGAAGGTGAGTATGGTCTACAGCGAGCAGGAGCTACAAAACATCGAGCAGCGAGGCTTCCCCTTTCGTATGGTCAATACTCAGTATCAGGTCAAGTGTACCCTGCCGTCGGTAGATCGCTTTGACGAGTTTGTCCAAAGGGAGGAGGTTGCCATAGATATCAAGTATAAGACCGACAGCATGAACTTTTGGCTCATCCTAGCCAACTGGGCTCCGCTGATCTTGCTCCTTGTCTTCTGGATATGGATCTTCCGCCGTATGAGCGCTGGCCCTGGAGGTAAGAATGGTGGCCCTGGCGGAGTCTTTAATGTCGGTAAGTCTAAGGCTAAGCTCTATGACAAGAAGGAGTCGCACGTCACCTTTGACGATGTGGCGGGGCTTCACGAAGCTAAGCAGGAGCTACAGGAGATTGTCGAGTTCCTCAAGAACCCTGACAAGTACACCAAGCTAGGCGGTAAGATCCCTAAGGGTGCACTTCTCGTGGGCCCTCCAGGCACTGGTAAGACGCTCTTTGCGAAGGCGGTCGCTGGTGAGGCGCATGTGCCGTTCTTCTCGATCTCGGGTTCAGACTTTGTGGAGATGTTCGTCGGTGTAGGAGCTTCCCGCGTCCGAGACCTCTTCAAGCAGGCTAAGGAGAAGTCACCCTGTATCATCTTCATTGATGAGATCGACGCCGTGGGGCGTGCACGAAGTAAGAACGCTGGCTTCAGCAGTAATGACGAGCGAGAGAACACGCTCAACCAGCTTCTCACCGAGATGGACGGCTTCGATGGCAATAGTGGAGTGATCATCCTCGCAGCGACGAACCGTGTGGACATCCTCGACAAGGCGCTCCTTCGTGCTGGACGCTTCGATCGTCAGATCTACGTAGACCTACCCGACTTGAACGACCGCAAGGAGATCTTCCTCGTACATATGAAGGGGCTCAAGCTAGGTCCAGACGTATCGGTGGATCAGCTGGCACGACAGACGCCAGGCTTCTCGGGAGCAGACATAGCAAACGTCTGCAACGAGGCGGCGCTCATAGCGGCACGCCACGACAAGCAGGCGATCGAGAAGCAAGACTTTATGGATGCGGTGGATCGTATCATCGGAGGTCTGGAGAAGAAGAACAAGATCATCACCGAGGACGAGCGTCGCAGCATCGCCATCCACGAGGCGGGTCACGCCACCATCAGCTGGATGACGGAGTACGGCAACCCCTTGGTCAAGGTCACCATCGTGCCTCGTGGCAAGGCGCTTGGCGCCGCTTGGTATATGCCTGAAGAGCGACAGATCACCCACACGCAGGTACTTCTCGATGAGCTCTGCTCGCTGCTGGGAGGTCGTGCTGCTGAGGAGTTATTCCTCGATCGCATCTCGACAGGTGCTGCCAACGACCTCGAGCGTGTCACCAAGCTCGCCTATGCTATGATCACCTACTACGGTATGAGCGACAAGCTGCCCAACCTCAACTATGCCGACTCGCAGAGCGACGGCTATACTTTCCAAAAGCCGTACAGTGAAGAGACAGCGGTCATCATCGACCAAGAGGTCTCCAAGCTCATCGCTACACAGTATGCCCGAGCCAAGGAGATCCTGACACAGTATGCCGAGCAGCATCATCAGCTCGCGAAGCTACTTCTAGAGCGTGAGGTGATCTACACCGAAGATGTGGAGAGGATCCTAGGCAAGCGTCAGTGGATCTCACGCTCCGACGAGCTCGATGCGCTCAACGAGGCTGCGCGTGCCAAGAGACTAGCTAGTGCCACTCCTCCGCCCTATATTATTAAAAAGGAGGAGCAGCCTGCACCCGCTCCCTCTGATGAGAAAAAGGAGGAGGAGCCTACAGATCACGAATAGTCCTCTCTAGAAGTCGGGCAGAGATACTCACTCGCTGAGCGTCTCTGTCCGACTAACTTATTAAGCTCTACGTAACACACGACAATCACTGAATACAACGCTACCATGTCGACCTTCACCACTCGTCTTATATCGGGCACTGTCTACGTAGCACTGATCGTGCTAGCCTTAACACTCCCCTTGGTCTGGGGATTGTGGATCTTGCTCTCCTTCTTTGCCGTCGCAGGGATCATCGAGTTCAACCATCTGACGCGAGTCAATCAGACCTACATCTTTCGTATCGTACTAGACTGCGCGGCAGCCGTCTGGCTTCTCTACGCCACGGCGCAGTATGGTATGGCGATCAGTCATGGACTCGCTATCTTCCTCCCTTACCTGCTCTACCTGCTATATGTGGTCTGTCGCTCTACATTCCTTCCACACCAAGCTATGCTCCCCAGCCTCAGCAACAGTCTCATAGGCCAGCTTTACATAGCCGTCCCCCTTGCGCTGACCATCAGACTGACGCTTGTGGTCGACCCTTTCTCTTCCATGACGCAGTTCGACGGGTTGCTCCTCCTCGCCATCTTCATCTTTATATGGGTCAATGACACGGGTGCTTACCTCGTCGGCTCACGTTGGGGCAAAAGAAGACTAGCACCCAGCATCTCACCAAAGAAAAGCGTCGAGGGCTCCATCGGAGGACTCATTCTCGTCCTTCTCTCAGCAGTCGTCTTGCGTCTGCTGTTATTCCCCGAGCTAAGCTGGCTACGCATTTTGCTCATTGCTACAGTGGTCGCCGTCTTCGGTACCATCGGTGACCTCTTCGAGAGTAGCCTCAAGCGTCAGGCGGGTGTCAAGGATTCGGGCAAGCTCATCCCAGGTCACGGAGGCATACTCGATCGCATCGACAGCCTACTTCTAGCAGTGCCAGCCGTCTACCTGCTCCTCGCTTTCCTCGATCTATACTAAAGCAGTGAAAGTACCCCGCTCACTACGCTCCATACTAGCCGACAGCGGTCTACTCATCTCTGTCAGCGTCGGGGTACAGCTGATAGCCTTACTCCTCTTACCGTGGGTCAGTAGACTATACACACCAGACACGCTAGGCGACCTAGCACTCATCCTCTCCATCGCCACGCTGCTCAGCATCGCCGTGGGGGGGCGCTACGATCAGGCTATCGTCGTCTGCCAAGAGCCCTTAGAGCGAGACCACTTGCTACGCCTCACCCTATGGATCACAGGCGTAATAACGCTCATACTATTCGCCCTCACCCCAGTCATCGAGCCACGGATCGTAGCAACCCGCTACGCCACCCTGCAGGGCAAGCTCTGGCTCATTCCGCCCGTTGTCTGCGCTTTAGGACTTAGCACTACGCTGAGCAATTATGCGCTAAGCCTAGGACACTTCAAGCGTATCGCCACCAGCAAGGCGGTACAGGGACTAGGCAACAATGGACTCAAAGTGGGCTTCGGACTCTTCTCGCCCACGGTCTGGAGCTTGTGGGGAGCGCAAATAGCCTCGACGCTGCTTGCACTTGTTCCACTCCTGCCTTCACTCAAGCATCACAAGACAATTAATGGTCCGACCAACCGTAGAGGGCTAAAGTTTGTAGCTCGCAAGTACAGAGTCTTCCCGATATTTAGCCTTCCTCAGACACTCATCACCACCCTCCTCGGGTCGATCCTAATCCTCATGCTACCGCTAGGCTACACCACCGTAGAGGTAGGACTGGTCTCCATGGCAACGATGCTGGCACGCCGTCCCATACAGCTCATCGCAGACAGCGTCAGTCAGGTCTACTTCAACCGTCTCTCCGTAGCACACCATGCGCAGGCTCCTTGGCGACCACTCGTCCGCCCACTGCTCGTGGTAACGCTCGTGGTAGGCATCCCCACGCTCTTAATACTCTGGTGGGCTATGCCTTATCTCGTTCGCTGGCTCTTAGCTCCCGAGTACGTAGCCTGCACAGAGATCATACGCGCTATGCTCGTGTACCTGCTCGTCTTCTTCTTCACCTCCATCATCAACGTTATCCCCGACATCATCGAGCGACAAAGGGCGCACCTACAGTTCCAATTGCTCAACCTCTTCCTGCAAGTTGCCCTCCTGGTGCTACTCATCTACGTCTTGCGCGCACCCTTCGTCGAGACCGTCTTCACCTACTACCTAGTCATCGCACTCTACCATATACTCTATGGGGGGTGGCTCCTCTATCTCTTACTCCGACACGACCAGCAGTTCCTGCATGGTAATAGTTAGTTTTCTGTTGCTTTCGGGATTCGGCTATGGTCACATACGGAGGTATGCTCCCTTCAGACCTCACCCTCAGCGCCTTGCGCTTCATCCTTTCTGCAAAGTCTAGACAATCTTGTAAGCAAGATTGTGAGACTGTTGACTTTTGCAACAGTCTCCACAGAGATTAGAGGATATCTGTAGCGATATGTAGAGACGCCACTTTTGCAACTGAGTTGCACCCATATAGCTCTACCTTTGTCTCCGTAACAGTACATCTATATCTAGTACATCTATATCTTATGAAGAAGAAACTAATACGTATCATACTCTCAGCCCTGCTACTCATTGGGGCCTATATCGTGGAGCGCACCTGCGCACTCCCGATGTGGCAGCTGCTCTTGGTCTACCTCGTGCCATACCTTATCATAGGGTATGACGTGCTCGGCGAGGCGGTCGAGGGGGTGGCGCATGGCGAACTCTTTGACGAGCACTTCCTTATGAGCATCGCTACCATCGGTGCGCTCTGCATAGGCTTCCTGCCAGGAGCCGAGGCGCAGTTCCCCGAGGCGGTCTTTGTGATGCTCTTCTTCCAGCTAGGCGAACTCTTCGAGGGGTATGCCGAGGGCAAGAGCCGTCGTGCCGTCTCCCACCTCCTCGAGATACGCCCCGACACGGCAAACGTGCTGCGTGACGGAGTCGAGCAGTCGGTCGCCCCTGAGGAGGTAGCTGTAGGCGAGACGATCATCATCAAGCCTGGCGAACGGGTACCGCTCGATGGCTTCATAGTGGAGGGCTCCTCAGCACTTAATACGGTCGCACTAACGGGCGAAAGCGTACCCCGTAGCGTCACCGTCGAGGACGAGGTCATGTCTGGCTGTGTCAACCTCTCGGGTCTACTCACCGTCCGTGTTGCCAAGACAGCGGGCGACTCCACCGCCTCTAAGATCATCGAGATGGTCGAGCATGCCACCGATCATAAGTCTCGGAGCGAGACATTCATACGTCGCTTCGCCCGTGTCTACACGCCCGTTGTAGTGATCGTGGCGCTCCTGCTCGCCTTCATACCGCCACTCCTGACGGGTAGCTTCACAGACCACTTCGCCACTTGGCTGTATCGAGCATTGACCTTCCTAGTCATCTCCTGCCCCTGCGCTCTAGTCATCTCTATCCCGCTCTCCTTCTTTGCGGGCATCGGAGGCGCTTCACGAGCTGGTATTTTGGTCAAAGGGGCCAACTATATGGACGCTTTGGCCAAGGCGCGTGCCGTCCTTTTTGACAAAACAGGCACCCTGACGAAAGGCTCTTTTACCGCCAATGCGGTGCACCCGACAGCCTGCGAGGCGAACCACCTGCTGCATATGGTGGCTCACGTGGAGCGTCACTCCACACACCCGATCGCTGCCTCGCTGCGTAACGCTTACCCCAACGAACAGGACGACTGCTCTATCGAGGAGGTCGAGGAGCTTGCCGGACGAGGGGTCAAGGCACGTGTCAACGGCTCCGAAGTTTACGTGGGCAACGTAGCACTGATGGAGTCTATCGGTGCTCAGTGGCAACCCTGCGACCATGCCGGCACGATCGTCCATGCGGCTATCGACGGCAACTATGCGGGACATATTGTCGTCTCGGACACGATCAAGGAGGAGTCTAAACAAACGATCGAAGAGCTGAGCCGCCTAGGCATCCGCCAGCTGGTTATGCTGACAGGCGACCACGAGGAGGTAGCTCGTGAGGTGGCACAGCAGGTGGGCATCACCGAGTACTATGCGGATCTGCTTCCTGCGGACAAGCTGGCACGCCTCGTGACGATCCTCGAGCAGCCGGCTCGTGGCACCGTTCTCTTCGTAGGCGATGGTATCAACGATGCGCCTGTCCTAGCGCGTGCCGATGTGGGTATCGCCATGGGCGGACTAGGCTCTGATGCTGCCATAGAGGCGGCCGACGTGGTCATCATGGACGACAATACGCTCAAGATTGCTACTGCCATACGCATCGCACGCCGCACGGTCAGCATTGCCCTCCAGAACGCTTGGTTTGCCATAGGTATTAAGGTATTGGTACTGCTCCTCGCATTGCTCGGTGTAGCCACTATGTGGATGGCAGTCTTCGCCGATGTAGGCGTCACAGTCCTCGCCGTACTCAACGCGATGCGCGCTCTGCGACCTGTCAAGTAAGTACGATTAGCCCGCTGTATGAACGCACGAGCCGTGCGTCCATACAAAGGGTTACACGTATTGCTTTGACACAACGGACGCCCTCCCACTAGACACGATCGTGCGTCCCTACTGGACGCAGTAACCCCAGCCAAAAGCGAACGGCCAAAAGCCAACAGCTATCGGACACAACAGACGACAAACATCGCTCACAACTTGCGACTTTTGTCTACCTTTGTGGTGATGAGATCACTTTACCACATCGTCTTACTGCTCTGCTTACTACTGCAGGGTAGCGTGCTGGCTCTACACAGTCAGACGACCGACACGATGGCTGTCGCGACACCCCATCGTGTGGCGCTCACGGGTTACGTCTTAGATCGTGACCGTGAGCCGATTGAGTTTGCCTCGGTGCGTGTCGAGGGTACGGCCATCGGCACGTGGAGCGACCTGACGGGAGCTTACCGCTTGGAGCTGATCCCGACGACCGATAGCGTGGTGGTCACCTACAGCTCTATCGGTTATCAGACGGTGCGCCAAGTGTACCCACAGGGTATCTCACGAGATATGCACTTTAACCCGATGCTGGGTGAGAGTGCTATAGCCTTGGGTACCGTGACGGTGCGGGGCGAGGCTCGCCCGCCTAGTATGGAGCGTATCACGACTCAGACGCTCGCCATGGAGGCTTCGCCGACACGTAGCATCGAGTCCATGGTGGCAACCTATGCGGGGGTTACGCAGCACAACGAGCTGAGTACGCAGTACAATGTACGTGGGGGGAGTTTCGATGAGAACCTCGTCTACGTCAACGGTATCGAGGTGTACCGCCCACTATTAGTGCGCTCTGCCGAGCAAGAGGGTTTGAGCTTTGTCAATACCGATCTGGTGGATCGAGTTTACTTTTCGGCTGGAGCCTTCGATGCGCACTATGGCGACCGACTCTCCTCAGTCCTAGACATACAGTACAAGCGCCCTACGAAGCTCGAGGGGACTGTCTCCCTCGGCCTGATGAATAATAGTCTTTACGTGGGGGGTAAGCATGGGCGCTTCACCCATATCACAGGCATCCGAACGCGCACCACACAACAGATGCTCTCTAAGATGGAGACCCGCGGCGAGTACAACCCCTTCTATGCCGATGCGCAGACTTATCTGACCTACACCTTCAACGATCGCTGGCGCATCGAGGGAATCGGTTATTACTCCTGGACACAGTACCGCTTTCGTCCCGAACAGCGTGAGACGACTGTCGGTTCCCTGCAAAACGCTAAGCACTTTACCGTCTACTTCGACGGACAGGAGCGGGATCGCTTTTCCACACTCTTTGGTGCCTTGACGCTACACTGGCGCCCTAGCAGTCGAGGCGCACATAGGTTAGACCTGAGCCTCTACAACAGCCACGAGCGGGAGAGCTACGACATAACGGGTGCTTACTATCTGCAGAAGGAGGCTGACCCAACGACTGGAGGTGAGGAGCAGGAACTCCTCGCCACGGGCGTCAATCATGAGCATGCCCGCAACCTACTCCGCTACTCGGTCGCTGCGCTCGCTTATAGTGGCAACCAGCGTCTCAGCGAGACGCATCGCCTCATGTGGGGTGCGGAGCTACGTGGCGAGCAGATCGCGGACTACATCTCTGAGTGGGTCAAGCTCGACTCGGCCGGCTACAATCTGCCACGAGATCCCAATCTGATCAAGATGCAGAGCAATCTCTACTCCAACGTCTCGCTGCGCTCGGCTCGTGCCTCGCTCTACCTGCAAGATGAGATGCAGTGGCAGACGCCCTCGGGGAGCTATCATCTGACGGCAGGCGTGCGGGGGAGCTTTTGGTCGTTCAATAAGAAAGCGGACATCTCGCCTCGTCTGGTCGCTTCATGGCGACCGAAAGAGCTGTCCGACCTCTTGGTGAGAGCTGCTGGAGGGCTATACTACCAGAGCCCCTTTTACAAGGAGATACGCATCATCGAGGCTGACGCTATGGGCAATCAGTCTGTACTGCTCAACGATCAGGTGCGTTCGCAAGGATCAGCACAAGCCTTGGTTGGTGTGGACTACAACTTCCTCGTGGCGGATCGCAAGTTTCGCCTCACCGCCGAGGGCTACTACAAGCATCTCTTTCGCATCAATCCCTACTACGTGGACAATGTCAAGCAGCGCTACCTAGGTCAAAACCTCGGCACTGGCTACATCGTAGGGCTAGATGTCAAGCTCTTTGGGGAGTTTGTCCCAGACGTAGACTCGTGGCTTACTGGCTCGCTGATGCGTGGACGGCAGACCATCGAGGGGTATGGCGAGATGCCATTACCACACGTGCCAGACTACAACTTGTCACTCTTCTTTCAGGACTACTTCCCTGGTTACAAGCGTATCACGCTCAGCTTGCGTGGCGTGCTGACGGGGGGACTCCCTCAGCTTAACGCTGCCGAGGGCTTTGGTCGTCCGCTCTTCCGTGGCACACCTTACAAGCGTGTTGACATCGGTATGCAGTACACGCTGTGGGATCGTGCGGAGGCACGGCCTGGTGCGTGGCGCTGGCTACAAGCGCTCAGCAAGGTATCGATCGGAGTGAATGTCTTCAACCTCTTTGACATGACCAACATCGGCTCTTACTACTGGCTCTCGGACGCTTACCGCAACCAGTACGCTGTACCTAACTACCTGACGGGACGCCAGTACGATGCCTCGCTCATCGTTCGCTTTTAATTAGTCACTATGAGCCTCAGACTGTCCTACTCCGTCAGATGAATCAACCTCCCCTTCCCGCGTCAAAGCACCTCCTCCAGAGACTAAGCTCTATGATCAGAGGTAATAGACTGGTTCTAGAGAACTTCCTCTCTCTCGGACTGATCAATGTGCTGAATTCCTCCTTTCATCTGATCATCTACCCGATACTGATCCATCGTGTCGGTGCCGAAGCGTACGGAGCCTATGTCTACGCTTTTTCGATCATCACCTACTTCACTACACTGGTGACCTACGGACTAGATATGATCGGCACCCGCTACCTGGCGCACTACGACAAGGAGCGTGACCTAGCGGGCAAGTCACACATCACCTCGCTGATCCTCTCTAGTCGTTTCTACCTGCTCCTCCTCTCCTTCCTGCTCTTTCTGCCTATCGTGCTATGGGTCGGAGCCTTGGCATCTTACCGCACGCTCCTCTGGGCGAGCTTTCTCTCAGTCGTCGCCTGTGTCATTATGCCTAACTGGTACTTTATCGGCATCCAGCACACACGCATCTACCTCTACATACAGATCGCTACGAAGGTGCTCCTAGCCGTCGCCATCATCCTCTGGGTACTCACACCCCACCATATGGCGCGTTACGTCTTACTCGCCTCGGCCAGTAATATACTCTCGGCGGGGATCGCTTTCGGCTATCTCTTATGGCGCGAAAAGCTCTCGCTCCATCTCGTTTCACTGCGCAAATGCTTCGCCCTCCTGCGAGAGGCTACCCCACTCTTCCTCTCCTATCTAGTGATGACGGTCAAGTCGGCTGGGCTTAACCTCGTCATCGGTTCGCTCTTTGGTATGACCTCCCTGACGGGTTACGACTTCTCGATGAAGATCGTCAGCGTCGTTATGTATATCACCAAGCAGCTCAATGTGGCTCTCTTTCCCTCGGTCAGCACCAGTTATACTACAGAGCGCATACACAAGATACTGCGTGGCGAACTGCTGATGGGAATCCTCTGTATGGGGGCGCTCATGCTGACCGCTAAGCCGATCATATGGATTATGGGCAATGGTCCGATAGAGGATCTCATCTTACCAGTCTTCCTGTTGATGACCGCACTGATACCTATATGGCTCATCTCAGGCTTCTTCATCGAGCTGGTCCTCACCGCCAATGGGCGCAACCGAGAGGTCTTCGTCAACCAACTCCTCTCACTGGCCGTCATCGCTCTCGGAGCTTGGATCGCCGTGCTACTGCAGGTCGAGCTGACCGCCTTCGTCGTCATCGTAATCCTCTCAGGTCTCATCGAGATCGCCTTTCTCTACGCCACTGGACGGCGCCGCGCGCTCATCTGACCTCCGTGCGTCCGATACGCATCAAGATCTGTACGGGCACACAGATCGGACGCATAGGGAGGATATTCATTTGCTCTCCTTCATCTGAATGTTTTCAGCCTCTTTGTGTAGAAATTGTTGCAAGAGCAGCAATTCTCGCTGAGTGTGGGCGTACTTTCGAGCCTATCAGGAGAAACTATAGGATGTATCATATTGTCTATTATGAAAAGAGAACGCTACTTCTTACCAAATGCCTCGTAAGTAGCACTTATCACCAGTAATCGAGTGACTCTTAGCATGATATGAAATATCTTTGTCCGATTTTGATAAGTCATCGACAGAATCTTGTCCGATTTGAGCAAGTTTTTGTCCGCATTTGATACTTGTTTTAGCTTTACGCTTCTTTACTTTTGCAACAGAAACAAGAGAAAGAAGAAGTAGATCTCTCGACCTCCCTCCTCTCCTATTTATTATGAGGTAGTCGTTGTAGCGATATACATACACTGCTCTCCTGTCTCTCATAGGACTAGTCACGAAACCGTTATTGCAAACCGTATGAAAAATAGACTTATCTCCCTCCTTCTCTCCCTGCTGGCCGCCATAACATGGTGTACGGCGCAGGACGTTGGGATCAAGACCAATTTCCTCTACTGGGGGACTGCTACACCCAATCTTGGTATTGAGGTTCGGGTCACACCACGCTGGACCATCGATCTATCCGGTGGGTATAACTTCATCGATCCTATTAATAAGGATACAGGGATGAAGTGGCTGCACTTCTCCGTCCTACCCGAGGCTCGTTACTACCTCTGCGAGGCGTTCAACGGGCACTTCTTTGGTTTGCACGGGCTTGTAGGCTTTTACAATGTCAATAGACTCAACATCCCCATAGGTCGTCTCAAGCAACTCAAGGACTACCGCCTGCAGGGCTGGGGATATGGTGCTGGTATCACCTACGGATATGAGTGGGTACTCGGTAAGCACTGGAATCTAGAGGCCTCTATCAGTGCAGGTTATGCGCTCTTTGACTATACGAGGTACGAATGCGAGCACTGTGGCAAGGAGGTAGCCAAGGAGAAGAAGAACTACTTCGGACCCACCAAAGCAACGCTTTCACTCATTTACCTCTTCTAATCGTACAACCCCACCAAAAGCAGTAGAAGATATGAAACACTCTATATTATATACCACTACGCTCGCTCTCGTTGCTCTAGCGATGCTATGGATACCAGCAGAAGGGGTAGCTCAGGAGGCACCTAATCCACTAGATGGACTCAGAGCTAGCTCGCAGACGGTTGTCACCAGGCAGGGGGAGAGGGCAGTCGTAGACTTTGACATAGACCTCTCCAATATGAAGCGACTCAATAGCAATACGGTGCTACAGGTAGTTCCGACGCTACGAGCCAACGATGGTTCTGACCAGCTTGAGCTGCCAGAGATCTCTATATCGGGTCGTACACGTGCTATCATGCTACGTCGTATGGGCGAGGAGGTCGATATAGTGCGTAGCAAAAGCGGGGAGCAGTACTACCACTACACGACAGAGATACCTTTTGCGCTATGGATGAAAGACGCCTCGCTGGTGTTTTACGCTAAGGGATATGGATGCGCTGGGTGCGACCTAGGCGACTATACCACTATGCTGACACCCAATGCGCTAGCTCCGCTCTATCAGCCTACCTATCGCTATGAGATGCTCGTCCCTGAAGGCGAGGAGACCAAGAGACGTGAGGAGAGCCTCACAGCGATGATCACCTTCCCAGTTAGCAAGACGAATCTGAATCTAAACCTCGGGAACAATCGCGCTGAGGTCAAGCGTATAGACAAGAAGCTCCAGGAGCTCACCACCAATAGTGCTCTGACGGTCGATGCGCTCTCATTGACTGGTTACGCTTCTCCTGAGGGTGGGACTGAGCTCAACCAGAGACTCTCTGAGGGTCGTGTCGAGAGCATAGCTGCTTACCTCGTACGCACCTATCCACGCTTCAAGGGGCACTACACCTCACGCGCTATGGGTGCCGACTGGGACGGACTAAAAGCCGCCATCGAGGAGAGTAGCGTAGAGCATAAGGAGCAGATCCTCCAGATACTCCAGGAGCGACCCGCCAGCGAGCGCACCGCAGCCCTACGTGCTATAGACAATGGCAAGACCTATGCTCACCTGCTACAGACTTACTACCCGCCACTCCGTCGTACCGTCATCACCTTCTCCTTTGTTGTCAAGGGCTTTGACCTAACCGAGGCTAAGGAGGTGATCAAGAAGCACCCGACACACCTCAGCCTAGCCGAGGTCAACCTGGTGGCTAATAGTTACCCCGCTGGCAGTGACGAGCGCTATCAGACCTGGGTGATCGCTGCAGAAGCCTTCCCCAACGCTGTCGAGCCTGCTACCAATGCCGCTATTATGGACTTTGAGGCAGGACGCTATGCACAGGCCGTCAAGCTACTAGAGCGCTGTAAGCAGAATACAAAGCTCTACACTATGCTAGGCATCGCCTACGCTTACAACGGACAGTACGACAACGCTCGTACCTACCTAACCAAGGCTGCACAGCTCGGACTGCCCGATGCTCAGTACAACCTCGATGAGTTCCTACACTTTATGCAGGACAACTTCTAAGCAGATAATCAAACTAAATATTCACCACTAATCAAATCAACTATAATGAAAAGTAAGCTTTTCCTACTGAGCCTCGTGGCTCTCACGTTCGCCTTCACGGCGTGCAACAAGAATCAGGACGAACCACAGTCCGAGACAGATGCTACTATCAGCGTCGCAGTTAAGTCAGCTGGCCTCAGAGCTTATGAGGATGGCGCAGGCGATGCAGACATGAAGGTCCAGAAGCTAGCCGTCATGGTTTACCAGGGTTCGGCTCAGGTTGCCTACAAGGAGGCTGCTGAGGCTGGATCTCTCGAGGTCAAGGACATCGAGACGACAGCTGGTACTAAGACACTCGTAGTCGTAGCTAACTTCGCTGACCAGAACCTCAAGGGTCTCTCTCTAGAAAAGGTTAAGGCTCTTACGCACACCCTATCTGCAAAGGATCAAGATCCTACTCAGGGTACCTTCATGCTCACCGCTGAGCCTGTCTCCGTCGACCTCCAGAAGGGTAACAACTACTACGGCTACGCAGCTGGTGACGGCAATCGTATCTCTGTAAATGAGCCTATCGCACTCAAGCACATCCACGCTGGTATGGCTCTAACGAACCTTACGGTAAAGTTCGCAGACTCTTACGCAACTCTCTATGGTGTCAAGTTTGACGAGGGTGAGCTGATCGGTCTTGTTGCTAAGGCTCAGTCTAACATCTTCGGTGAGTCTCTAGTTAACACTGATGCTAACTACTTCTATGGTGTCAAGCTCTTTGGCAAGACGGACGGTAAGTACACCCCAGCAGAGGCTAACTACAAGGAGATGGCAGCGCTCAAGATGGCTCTCACAGAGACAGGTGCACAGACAGGCAAGGGCTTCTATATCCTAGAGAACAAATCTGCAGATCACCCAACTATCCTTTGTGTCAAGGGTACGCTCACACAGGCTGACGGATCAGACCTAACGGCTGATCAAGCCAAGCAGGCTGTAGAGGCTGGCTGGATCGTATCTGCTGAGGATCACTCTACCTACTATCCTGTCCTAGTTAACTGGGTAAAGGATGGCTATGAGTACGAAGCTTCTCACACAGCTAAGAACGCTATCGAGCGCAACAACAAGTACGAGATCTCTCTCACGATCACTGGTCCTGGTACGAACTCACCTGAGGATCCAACAGCTGAGAAGGCTAACCTTGATGTTATGTGCAAGGTTCTTCCTTGGAACATCGTTAAGCAAAACGTCACTTGGTAAGACGCTCTTTACAGACGCTTTAGAGCCACCCTTCTGGTGGTGGCTCTAGAGCCGTCTCTATCACAAGTAGGAGAGCCTGCGTCATACGCTTGCTCGGTCATCACTACTAGCTTTATGACCCATTCATAGTCAGACAGATGATCTGATATCGATGACGGCAGCCTCTCCCACTTGTTACTCTTTACTTTAAGCACCCCATTGAGACACTAATATGAATATCGTACAGAGATGGATCAATAAGACAGCGACCACGGCGTGGATAGTGTCGATGATAGCCCTCTTGTCTGGCTGTATCGCAGAGAATATCGAAGATTGTCCCCAACCTTTCGAGCTGACCGTACGAGCTGTAGATATCTCCAACAAGGATATAACTTCTGATGGGGATGTACAGAACGTGGTTCTCTTCACGTTTGACGAGTCTGGCAAGCGCCTTGACAAGATCATCCTCAACGCTGAGGAGGTCAAGGCCCGCAAACCTATCCACATCGAGCACTATGGCCCTAAGTCCCTTACATTTGTTGCTTGGGGCAACGTAGCACCTGCTGATATGGCTCGTCTAGAGTCCGTACAGCGTATCGAGGATGTCCAGATGCCACTACAGCGTGCAGACGGCTTTGGACAGTACCCCACAGACTTATTTTCTGGCCGACTAGATCGTCAGCAGCAGTACGGCGTACTCGAGCTAGGCGAGCCAGCTACTATAGACATTTACCGACGCACCTGTCAGGTCAATGTGACAGTCCTAGGCTATGAGCAGTGGCTAGATCGCCAAGGGTACAAGAGACAAGCTTTTGACCCGACAGACTTCGCTGCAGCACAGATACTATTTGGCAAGTCACTGGACAACTACTCTATAGTTGACACATACAATGGTAATCCCACTACCTACCGTCTGACTGGATCGCTAGACAGCTCCACGGGCGACTATCACATAGCACCCTTCAGAGTCTATCCGCCTATCGACGGCAAGCCATTCCAGCTAGACTTCTACGTTGGCAACAACTGCTTGAAGAGCTTTACGAGAGACTCACGAGACACCCTCATGCTACCCGAGATAGGCAAGATGCTCAATATCCTCATCGACATGCGATCTGGCAACATATCTGTGCAGATTGTTGTGACCCCGTGGAATATTGTTCACCAGTTTGTCATCTACTAAAGTCTCATTCACACGCAAAGTTTGAAATCCTATGAAACTATATAGACCTATACTTACCACGCTGCTCGCACTATCGGCGCTCTTCTTGACAGCGCTGTCTGGGTGTAAGCGCAGTGATCTGAGAGAGACTTTAGAGCCTGCCACCGTACAGCTCTCTATCCCGACGATGACTCTACGCGGGGAGCAGCTCCTCGTAGAGGACCTACCCGTGCAGACGATCCGTATCCTAGTCTTCAATCAGACTGGAGGAGCTCTAGACGTGCAGCAGAGCTTTACCACTCCGACCGATCTCAGCGACTGGCTACGCGTAGAGGCTCACGAAGGAGCTAAGGATATCTACGTCATTGCCAACGAGAGCTCTGCTATGAGCACTGACCTTAATAAGATCGTCTTCAAGCAAGACCTGCTCCGTATGGCTATCCCTGATAAGGACCCCAGCAATGCTACAAAGCCTCAGCCCATCTTGATGACAGGGCAGGGGACAGCGACCCTCAAGAAAGATCAGAAGAATGAGGTGACAATCGCCTTGGTTCGCTCGAGAGCTAAGATCACGCTTGACTTGAAGCAAAAGACACCAGCCGATGATCAGATCATCATCCGTAGCGTCTCGATCGATCGTTTGCCTAAGACCAGTATGCTCTTTACACCTGCACATTATACGCTAGGCGAGACCTGGGTCTACAACCTACCCAAGGAAGCTAAGCTAGATAATAACGGAGCAGCTACCTCTTATATCGCTGACAAGACGCTCTACACCTACGAGAATATCGGTAGTGCGACGGACTCAGTAAAACGTGCGCCTAGACTGCTTGTCACGGCACTCTACAACGGAGTCCCTACGACTTATACCGCTTATGTCAATGATAAAACGAGTGACGCCGACCATCACTACGCACTGCATCGCAACTGCCACTACCAGCTGACTGGTACGATCACCAAGATTGGAGAGCACAATGCGTTGGTGCTGCAGACGAAAGTCTTACCGTGGGAAGTGGAGGAGAGTGAGAAGAAGCTTGATGTACCTAAGATCGTGAGCCTCTCTCCCGATCCTACAGCAACTTACTACGTGACCGATACGGAGACTGCTGAGTTCAAGGTCAAGATAAGCTCCAGCACCGATCCCTCTAAGTGGCGTGCCACACTGACCAATGCGCTCGACTTCAAGTTTGTCGTTGAGGAAGGCGCCGTACGAGAGGGCCTAGCCGACGGCACTACGGAGTACATCGTTCGGGTGATCGCTACGAAGCCCGCAGGCGCTAACCTACGCACCACGCAGCTACTCTTCACCTCTGAGTACCTCGACCTAGAGGGAGCAGGGATGCCTGCGAAGGGTATCACGATCTGTCAGAATCCTGCTTAGCAAACCATTAGAAGCATCATAGATTATGAATAGACTTATAGATATATCTACCCGATTGGTCGGGTATGCTTTGATACTGCTGATGGTATCAGGATGTATAGCGGAGAGACCCGTGGCATGTCCTGATGACGTCTCCTCAGCGCAGCTATCGCTACGACTAGCCGTGCAGGAGATCCGCTCACTACGTGCTACAGAGGCAGGGGACGATAAGCTCAATGAGAACAAGATCGAGAGCCTCCAGATCCTCTTTTACAAGGGAGGGGCGCTCTACTGGTCAGTCTCACCCGAACCCTCTGACGATGGCAACTACAGCATCCCCATCCCAGAGGATGAGCAGAGAGGTTTCGATGGCACTTCTATGTACAACATCTACGTCGTGACCAATATGACCTTCGATGCGCCAGAGCAAGAGAGCGAACTAGCGAAGATTGTAGTCGCCGAGTCTGTTGCTGAGCTGCCTAACGCTAAGTTTGTCATGCAGGGCAAGACCTCCAAGCAGATCGATCTAAAGACAGCTGCGGGTAAGCAGCTCGGTGAGGTCGCACTACGTCGTGTAGCCAGCAAGCTACGCATCACGCCTACCGTGCAGGTCACAGGATATGCGCTAGATGGCGATATACAGATCAAGCTTGTCGGAGCAAAAGATCGTGGCTACCTTATGGCTGAGGAGTCAGCTACAGGCGTCTCCGCTATTGACTACGACTATCGAGCTACTCAGGATAAGAAGCCACAGCTCTTCTACTCCTACTATAATAAGTGGAGCAGCAACGATCAGGCGCCTTACTACCTCCTCACTGTACCACTCAAGAAGAAGGACGAGACGACAGCAGTCAACAACTACTACCGTGTAGCGCTCACAGCTGAGGGGTCACACTTCACCGCCAATAAGCTCTACGACCTCAAGCTCGGCATCCATAAGCTCGGCTCCACAACTCCCGAAGAGCCTGTGGCGATCACGGGGACGCTCTCTATCCTTGATTGGACAACGCTTGAGGATGAGTATGACCTCCCAGCAGCTAACTATCTAGAGGTGTCTGAGAGCGAGGTGCACATGTTCAACATTACTGACTACACCATCTCTTACCAGACCTCTAAGAAGCCTGTTAAGGCTCAGATCCTAGAAACTAGCTTCAGCTATGTCAATGGAGCTACAGGTAAGCAGGTGACAGAAGATATCGACACCTCTAGTGATCAGTATCCAACGGTTACGGTCGATGATGCAAATAATCAGATCAAGATCGTGTCCAACCTACCGATCAACAATATCCCCAAGAAGATTCGCATTAAGGTCAGCAATGGTGTCGCAGGACTAGACAAGGAGGTGACCGTCTACCAGTACCCCTCGCTCTTTATCACTAATACGGAGGGTACGAAGTCTTCACGAAGGCCTGATGGAACTTTGGCGGATAGTGGTCTGAATAACAAGTCGATCTACCGTATCACCGTACAGAATCCATCCGAAGATATGATCCTCGGCTTTCCACCGAAGGAGACCAAATCCTTTTGGTCAGGAAAGGTGGTTCAAGGATATAATATAGAGTTTTGGGGGCTAAACAATGGAGAAAATACCTCTACTAAGCTTACCACAAAGAGTGACGCTGAGACTGCTAAGATGGTTTCACCCAGCTTTGAGTTAGCTTCTCAACTTGGGGCTACTCTCCCTCATTACTACGAAGAAAATGCTTGGAGACTTCGTTATGGTAGATGGAGAGAAACTAATGATAAGATTGTGGAGTTCCCTCTGTGCAACTGTGCGACCTATACAGAGACGCGTATAGTCAATGGCGTGGAGGTGACCCTCGATGACTGGCGACTGCCGACGGAGGCTGAGATCAAACTGATCGACCGGCTACAGAACGACTCCAATAGTGCTGTCAAATCCATTATGACGGGTGCATACTATTGGGATGCTCGAAACCAAAATGGAGCTACAAAGATGAGCAATCCAACAGCTAGTACTCTAACTACTTCAACTGAAGCAGCCATCCGTTGCGTACGCGATGTCAAGGATCCCACGATTCTGTCTCATATACCATACAGATTAGACCGATAGAATGTTATGACTAGAACGAAGATATTTCTATACCCCCTCCTGCTGCTAGCCTTTGTGGCACTGGCTGGATGCCAGCAGGAGCAGCGTACAGCCCCCGTAAATCAGGATGGCGAGCGGGTCTCTGTATCCTTCTCGGTAGATGTGCCTAACTATGCCCCGATGCGTGCTGTGCACCAAGAGGGCATCAATGAGAACAAGATTGACCGACTAGAGCTACTAGTCTTCAACAAGGAGGGACTGATGGCGGACTACGCCCTTGCGACCAATCTAACCAAGGCTGGCGATGGCAAGTACACCTTCACCGCCCAGTTGAAGCCACAGAACGCTCCCTGCGTCATTCACTTTGTGGCTAACCGCAACTATGGTGGTCGCGATGCAGCCCGACAGTACCTAGGTCGTAAAGAGAGCGATGTACTACTCTCAGAGCTAGTGACTATGGAGCAGGTTGTCAAAGCTAAAAACATCCCGATGTGGGCTCGCTATAAGTATGATAGCGGAATAAAGGCGAATGATAACCTAGGCGAGATTGCGGTTCTACGCTCTATGGCTAAGTTTACGCTGAACAACCTAGCCCCCGAGCTCTCCAAGGTCTCCTACACCCTCTGCAATAGTTATGACTGCGGTACGGTGGCTCCCTTCAAGCGCGCTGCGCTTCCAAACCTAGACGCTGCCTTTAGCGTAGCCGACCGTGTGCCGACCGTGCCGAGAGAGAGCTTCCTAGCCAATGGCGAGTCAGGACTCGGCTGGTACTCAAATACGCCTGTCTACGGCTTCGAGCGCAAGAACAAGACAGCCAACCCGATCTCTTGTCTCGTCATACGTGCTAAGTATAAGAATGCAGCAGAGGACTCTTACTACAAGCTTGACTTCGTCAAGAGCTCCAATCGTCTAGAGCGTTACGACCTAATCCGCAACTACTGGTACAAGATGACGATCAAGGAGGCCCTAGCGCCAGGCGCTGCCTCATTGAAGGATGCTTTGGCTGGTCCAGCGGTCAATAACCTGGCGCTCTCTGAGGAGCTGCAGGCTTACCCTTCTTACTCCGACGGTAAGGGACGACTAGAGGTGGAGGCGACCAACTATATTATGACGCATGGAGAGACGACGCTCACCTTTAAGGCAAACTACTACCCAGAGGGGGCAATCCAACCAAACAATAGCAACCTGCGGATCGTTGCCGTGCGCAATGCTACCGACCACAACGCTATAACAGATGAAAGCCAGGTCCGTCTCAATAAGACTACAGGAGAGATTACAGCAACGCTTCAGACGTCGTCTGGCGAGAGACGTATCTCCGACATTATCGTGGGTGTCGAAGGCGATGAGGACTTGATGCGCATCGTGCGTGTAGAGGTGAGAGACGCTTACAAGTATGCATCCTTTAAGGTGAATAATACTCCTACAGTAAGTAATGCTGTAGAAGTAAGTTTGGATCCATCAAAGCAGGGCAGTACGCTCACCTTCGAGATTGTCATCCCCAAAGACTTCAGCACATACAAGCTACCTATGCGACTGCGCTTCTTTACGGAGCACTTCTATCCCGATGCGAGCGCTGCGCTACCTGACGGTATGGGTAAGTTTGCCTTCGGTCTTGCCAAGGATGGCACTAATGCTGAGGGTCGCCCATGCTACACGACGATCATCACCAAGCTGCCAGCTGATCGGACGCTCGAGTGCACCTTCCGCTCTAACAAGAGCGACTGCTCCGAGACCATCAAGGTGGTCTCTGTCGAAAATCTCTTTGACACACAGAGTGTCATTGTCAAAGCCAACTAAGTATCTTAAGAGGGGGGCTCTACGACTTGGTTGAGCTAGTGGGGCTGTTACTCCTTGTGGAGTGACAGCCTCATATCTTTTGTTTTTGCTGTCCGACAAAGGTAAAAAAGGTTCTAACCTCTCTTGTGAGGCTAGAACCTTTTGTCGTAATGTGACTGTTGCATAAAGGCGAATCGCTGTGTTGCTTTCGGGATTCGGCTTCGGCCACATACGGAGGTATGCTCCCTTCAGACCTCACCCTCAGCGCCTTGCGCTTCATCCTTTCTGCAAAGTCAGGACAATCTTGCAAGCAAGATTGTGAGACTGTTGACTTTTGCAACAGTCTCGTAATGGGGTGAGGGCTTATGCTCCCTGCTGCTCTTGGGTACTGAGCATACCGCAGGCGGCGCTGATGTCTTCGCCACGAGAGGTGCGGATGGTGGTCGGTATGCCCGCCTCGCAGAGCCGATCGCGGAGCCACTCCATGCGGGTCATATCGGAGCTGGGCAGGTCGATGTGCGGGATGCGGTGGTAGCGGATCAGGTTGACGTGGCAGTCGAGCTGAGCGAGTAGACGCTTGAGGGCTGCAAGATGGCGAGGCGTGTCGTTGAGTCCAGAGAAGACGATGTACTCGAAGGTGAGGCGACGCTGCCGGCTCCAGTCGTAGTGCCGTAGGAGTGCCACCGTGTCGGCGAGGGGCATAGCGCGCTCTACGGGCATGATCGCTAGACGCTCCTCTGGCAGTGGGTTGTGCAGGCTGATAGCTAGATGACAGGTGCACTCCTCCAAGAATCGCTCCAAGCCCGGGCGTAGTCCGATGGTCGAGACCGTGATGCGCTTCGGACTCATCGCCAGTCCCTGCGGATCGGTCAGACAGGTGATCACCTGTAGGAGCGTATCTATATTGTCCATCGGCTCGCCCATCCCCATGAAGACGATGTTCGTCAGCTCATTGACCTCAGGCACAGAGAGGATCTGGTTAAGGATTTCGCTCGCTGAGAGGTTGGCTCCGAAGCCTTGCTTGCCCGTCATGCAGAAGAGGCAATTCATCTTACAGCCTCGCTGTGACGATACGCAGAGCGTGGCACGGTCTCCCTCGGGGATCATGACCGTCTCGACGAAGCCACCGCCAGCAGCAAAGAGATACTTGACCGTGCCGTCTCGTGAAGTCTGCTGTAGATGAGGCGCCGCGCGGCCTATCTCGTATTGCGAGGCGAGCAGTGCGCGCGCTTTCTTGCTCAGATTGGTCATCTCGTCCCACGAGGAGACATGCTTCTGGTAGAGCCAGTCGGCGATCTGTCGTCCGGTGTACTTGGGTAGTCCCAAACCGAGGGCTAGCTCCGTGAGCTGCGCAGGCGTCTTGCCGAGGATCTGTGGCGTTACGGTCATAAGGTCTTGACTAGGTGATCTTATCAGACGAGGTCAAAGTCGAGCTGTCGCTGCTCTAGGTCAGCACGAACGACCCGTACGGTGATCGGATCACCCAGGTTGTAGCGCTTGCCCGTGCGACGCCCACGGAGACGGTAGTTCTTCTCATCGTACTCGAAGTAGTCGTCCTCGAGCTTGCGGATCGGTATGAGTCCCTCGCAGTGTGACCCCTTGAGCTCCACATAAAGTCCCCATTCGGCTACGCCACTGATGACGCCATCGAAGACCTGTCCCATGCGAGCCTTCATATACTCCACCTGCTTGTACTTGATCGAGTCACGCTCAGCCTGTGTAGCTATCTGCTCCTGCTCGCTACAGTGCTGGCACTGCTCCTCGAGTTTGCCCTTTGTTACGGAGCGCCCGCCCGCATAGTAGCGCGTCAAGAGACGGTGCACCATCAGGTCGGGGTAGCGACGTATGGGAGAGGTGAAGTGGGTGTAGTAAGCGAAGGAGAGACCATAGTGGCCGATGTTGTCTGGTGAGTACTCGGCACGGGTCATAGAGCGGATGGCGAGCGTCTCGATGAGGCTCTCCTCACGCTTGCCCTGGACGCTGTCGAGGAGCTTGTTGAAGGAGCGACTCACCTGACGATTCTCGCCACGGAGATTGACTTTGTAGCCAAACTTACCTGCAAAAGAGGCGAGCGCCATCAGCTTCTCTTCGCTAGGCTGTGCGTGGACACGGTAGACGAAGTTTTTCGCTTTCTTGCCTTTAGCACGAACCTGTCCAATGTCCTCAGCAACGGTGCGGTTGGCTAGGAGCATAAACTCCTCGATGAGATGGTGCGACTCATTGTCTATCACCTCCTCGACACCTGTGGGACGCCCCTTGGGATCTAGTACGAAGCGCACCTCTTGGCTCTGGAACTTGATCGCTCCCTCGTCAAAGCGCCGCTTGCGCAACTGCTGGGACAGCTCGAAGAGTGGCTGTATGATCGCCTGCTGGGTGTCACTGCGTCCCTCGATCACATCTTGCGCCTCCTCATAAGTCATACGCTGATCGCTCCGTATCACGGTGCGACAGATACGGTACTGCTGCACGTGCGCTGCATTGTCTAGCGTGAGGATACAGGAGTATGCGTACTTATCCTCATTGGGGCGTAGCGAACAGAGATTATTGCACAGTGCCTCGGGGAGCATCGGGATGGTGCGGTCCACGAGGTAAACGCTGGTGCCACGTGCGTAAGCCTCCTCGTCAATCTTGGACCCCTCGGTGACGAAGTAAGAGACATCGGCAATGTGCACGCCCACCTCGTGCCGTCCGTCGCCAAGTTCACGGTAAGAGAGCGCATCGTCAAAGTCCTTAGCGTCGGCCGGGTCAATGGTAAGCGTCGGCACCTCGCGAAAGTCCTCTCGCTGTGCTAGCTGCTCTTGGGTTATCTCGCCCGAGAGTCGCTCTGCCTCATCGATAGCTGCCTGTGGGTAGTCATAGTCTACATTGTACTCGGTCAGTATGGCGCGCATCTCGGTGTCGTTGTCGCCCGCCTTGCCGAGTACCTTGAGGACACGTCCCGTGGGGATCTTGTCCGAGCTAGGCCACTCGGTGATAGCCACCTCCACCTTGGAGTCTCGCTGAGCGCCGTTTAGTTCGCTGAGCGGGATCAGTATGTCTGTCGAGAGGGTGCGGTCTTCGGTGACGAAGATGGCCCAGTCCTTTTTGAACTCCAGTCGCCCTACGAAGGTATGCTTCGAGCGCTCGATGATATTGATCACCTCGCCCTCTAGCTCACCGCCCTGACGCTTAGCAAAGAGACGCGCCTGGACACGATCGCCGTTGAGCGCATGCATAGAGTTGCGCTCAGCAACGAAGATGCTCTTGCCATCCTCGTCAGAGATGACAGCGTTGTGTCCATTGGCGTGACGCTCGAAGGTCCCGAAGATCAGTGCTCCCGAGAGATTATAGCGATAGGTACCTGGCTTGACCCGTGTGAGCGTGTCGTCCATCTCCAGCACTTCGAGGATGCGGCTGATGGTCTGGCGCATCGGTTGCGCCGTGATGCCGAGCTGCTTGGAGACCTGCTTGTAGTTCCACGTGTGGGTTGGGTTTGTGGCAAAGAGCTTGACGACGGCTCGTGTCAGTTCGTCGAGATTAAGTTGCTCTGCACTGGGGCGTTTGGTAGGGTTCTTCTTGGGTGTGCTTTTCTTTCTAGATGTTTTCGTCATAATGGTTTGGTTAATGTGTGTATGCGTTGTGGACCTACTGCTCTGGTCGGTAGGGGCCGCTGTGCTGGTCCTGGAGGATGCTCAGATAGCTCTTATAGCGCGAGGGGGCAATGCGTCCCTCCTCGAGCGCCTTGAGGACAGCGCATCCCGGCTCGTGGAGGTGCGTGCAATTGGCAAAGCGACAGTCGCTCGAATAGGCGAAGAACTCACGAAAGAAGTGGCTCGTGTCCTCTTCGCTCATCTCTAGCGTGCCAAAAGCTTTGATCCCAGGCGTGTCGATGATCCAGCCCGTGTGCGGGGCTGGTAGCTGATACATCTCCGAGTAAGTGGTCGTGTGCTGCCCCGTCTCATAGAGCGAAGAGATAGCCTGCGTGGCTAGGTCTAGGTCGGGGATTAAACTGTTGAGTAGGGTCGACTTGCCAGTGCCTGAGTGCCCAGCGATGAGCGTGCAGTTGCCATCGAGGAGCGATAGAAGCGCATCGGTGCCTTGCTGTTGCAGTGCCGATATGGGGTGGCAGGGGTAGCCTAGTGGGGTGTAGATCTCGGTCAGCTCGCGCATCACCTCCTCCTCGTCGGGCTTGAGGTCGTCGACCTTGTTGATGAGGATCTCAGTGGGGATGCGGTACGCCTCTGCCGTGGCTAGGAAGCGGTCGATGAATGTGTAGGAAGTGCGAGGGCGAGCGATGGTGACCATCAGGAGCGCTAAGTCAATGTTTGCCGCAAGAATGTGCGACTCCTTGGAGAGGTTGGTGGCGCGTCGTATGATGTAGTTGCGCCGTGGCTCGAGAGACTCTATATAAGAGACCTCCTGCTGTGGGTCTGGCGTGAAGTGTACCCAGTCACCGACCACTACGGGGTTGGTGCTGCGAATGCCCTGGATGCGCACCCGCCCTTTGATCAGGCAGGAGTAGACCCGCCCCTCTTCGGGTACGTGCACTGCACAGTTATTGCCGATGACCTTGATGACTCTACCTCGCATAGAATAAGGGGGGAATGGGGAGAATGTAAGCAAAGTCACAACCTACAGCTAAAAGGGGGGGCAAGAGGGCAGACGATGCGGAAACTAAATCCTCCGCTCCGCCTGCCGACTCAGGCTGTAGGTGTGACTTGCATAGGGTGAAATGTGATAGAGAGGGGCGGAGACTAGATCGTCATGATCTCTTTCTCCTTAGTGGCTAGCACCTCCTCGACACGAGCTATATACTTGTCGTGGAGCTTCTGAGCGTCACCTTCCGTTTGCTTGATCGTATCCTCTGGTAGGTCCTCCGCTTTGACCGCTTTCTTCGCAGCATCGATAGCGTCACGGCGGGCGTTGCGGATGCTGATCTTAGCCTCCTCGCTCTCAGCCTTGCACTGCTTGACCAGCTCCTTACGCCGCTCCTCGGTGAGGGGCGGCATAGCGATGCGGATCATCTCGCCATTGTTCGTCGGTGTGATCCCCAGGTTGGAGTCGAGGATACCCTTCTCGATATCTTTGATGAGCTTCTTGTCCCATGGTGTGATAGCGAGCGTACGTGCATCGGGTACAGTCACTGTCGCAACCTGATTGAGAGGCATTGGCGCTCCGTAAGCCTCGACGGTGATGTCATCAAGTAAAGAGGGATTTGCCTTGCCAGCACGTATGTGGTCTAGCTTGTCCTGAAGGAATTCGACAGCTTTGAGCATAGACTGCTCAGCTGGTTTGGTAAATTGGCTTGTACTCATATTTCGTTGTGATTGGTTTCTAAGTTACTGATTAGGAAACGATGGATCCGATCTCCTCACCACGCATCACACGAGCCAGATTGCCCGTTGTGTCCATGTCAAAGACGATGATCGGCAGGTGGTTCTCCTGACAAAGCGTCATAGCGGTCAGATCCATAATCCTGAGCTCACGATCGTACACCTCTTGATAGGTGAGATGCGAGAGCTTGGTCGCTGAGGGGTCTCGCTCTGGATCGGCCGTATAGATGCCATCGACGCGGGTTCCCTTGAGCATAATATCAGCTTGTAGCTCTATGCCACGCAGTGCTGAGGCTGAGTCTGTGGTAAAGAACGGATTACCCGTTCCTCCAGCGATGAAGACGATATGCCCCTGCGCCAGCAGTTGGCGTGCAGTGAGCGCATCGTAGTAACGTGCGTAGGGCTCCATCGGTGTACTGGTCATGACGACCGCCCGAGGTGTGCCTTGTATGGGGGGGCACTGCGCATTGATCGCTGCACTGATGGCGAGCGCATTGATGACCGTGGCGAGCATACCCATACGGTCGCCCGATACACGATCCAGCCCTTCGGCAGAGCCTGCCATCCCGCGAAATATGTTGCCACCGCCCACGACGATAGCCACCTCGACACCCATATCGCTGATCTCGATGATCTGCGAGGTGTAGTCATGAAGGCGTGTCGTGTCAATGCCTTGCTTGGAGCCAGCCGCTAGCGACTCGCCACTTAGCTTGAGTAGTACTCGTTTGTATTGAGCCATAATGGTCTTATCTCATTGTATCCTCTACAAAGATAGACAAAAAGAGCTTAGTAGTAAAGCAAAGCTCGAAAGAAGCACACTTTTAGCGCACGTTGGATAAGCTAATCCCTATTTTGAGGTGCTGGGGGAGATCAAGTCTGACGCATTCTAATCAACTGAGGCTATAAAATAGAATAGCCACGTGAGAATTTGACATTCTTCACGTGGCTATTTTTTATTCTCCACGTAGGCGCGAAACAATTCCTCCGAAGTTTC
>OLSP01000861.1_pt1 | contig 29875 bp, 19 predicted proteins | sample 1672941 | NCBI WGS metagenome assembly OLSP01 (sample SAMEA3136739, study PRJEB25190) | human gut metagenome | reverse complement strand
TAAAACCACTCCTGTGCAAGCACATCGTGGTTTCAGGCTTTTGACCCTGGCATCTATAGAATTGCGAAAATTAGTTTTCAACGGAGCAATTTGCAGGAATCAGTCAGGAATGAAAGATTAAAAAAAGAAAACAGGAGGGAAGATATGAGAAAACGAATTGCAGCAGGATTACTTGCATTTGCACTTGCATTTACCGCAATGGATTTTGGTGGCTTGGTAAGTATTCAGGCAAATGCAGCAGGACTGGTACAGGTTACTGAAGAGAACCAGAGTAATTTTCATTTAAACGGAGATTATGCCGGATATTATGCGATTGCAGACAAAGAAGATCTGCAGGCGTTTGCGGCGAAGGTCAATGCCGGAGAGAACGCTGTCAATGCAGTGCTGACGGCAGACATTGATATGACAGGTGAAGACTGGACACCGATCGGAGATACAAATGACGGTTATACAGGAATCTTTGACGGAAACGGACATAAGATCAGCAAGCTGGTCTGCGAGCGGACAGGGGATAAACAGGTATCAGGCTTGTTTGCACAGCTGAAGGAGAACAGCGTTGTCAAAAATCTTGGCATGGAAGATGGCGTGTTCACATCGTCAACGAGTACGGCCGGAGCGGTTGCAGCAAAAAGCAATCTTGGAAAAGTGATCAACTGCTGGAACAACGGAAAAGTAACAGCTCATGATTTCGGCGGCGGCATTGTCGGAAGTTCGCAGGGCTGGATCGAATCATGCAAAAACAGCGGATCGGTAAAGGCAACGTGGGGCTGGGGACGCAGCGGAGGTATCGCCGGGGAACAGGTCTGTGATTATGAACAGCTCAAAACAATATGTAAGAACCTATATCAAGTATTGTTATAATACCGGAACAGCAGATGGATATTATGCCGGCGGTATAGTTGCTTATCAAGGCTATAAGAATCAAGAAGCCTGTGATATCATCTCCTGCTGGAGCGATGCAGTCATGACAGGAAGTATAGCAGGTGGAATTGTAGGGAGTCTGGACAAGGGTGACACAATTCAGAACTGTGTTTTTAATACCGATCGTTTTAAGGGACAGGTTTATAATAAAAATCAAAATGGAAGTGTCAAAGATTCAGAAGGTATGACAACCGCAGAGTTTGCATCCGGAAAGGCGACCTGGGTGTTAAATGGAAAGGATAATTCTCTGGCTTCACAGGCAAAGTGGTTCCAGAATCTTGAAGAAAATCCGGATGCTTATCCTGTAATGGATGGCACACATGGAAAGGTTTATTATCTGGAGGAAAACGATACTTACAGCAATCATCCGGGAAGTATGGCAAAAAATGAGATTTCACTGGTATCCGGTACCCAGATTGAGCGGACAAGCGATAATCTGTCTGAAACAAAGCCACTGTCTCTGAAAAAAAACGAGGTTTTTAACTGGAAAGGGGACGGAGCAATAGAGGTCGGCTATTATCTGGATGAAAAGGCACAGATACCGACCACGGCGGAAAACAGCGGAGCTGCTAAAAAAGGCGGAGCACCGGCACTGCCGGGACAATATTATGTAAAAGTGACGGATCTGGAAGTGGAAGATTTTTATCAGGAAACTTCAGAAATCTTTTCCTATCAGATCAACTTCGATGCCGAAATCCAGATGGAAAAAATCGCAGGCAGCAAAAGCATAGATTATGCTTATACCGGAAATCCACGGGAACTGTCCTTTGAAAAAGGAAGAAAAATCACCTGGAGCTGCGAGGAAACACCGACATCCGTAAAAACCACTTATTATAAAGATCGCGGCAGCGTGCTGACAAATGCAGAAAATGCCGGTGCACTTACCGAAGGCGGAGCGCCGGCTGATAAAGGCGATTACTATGTAAAAGTAGAAATGACTTTCCGTGAAAAATATAAATCAGAATCGGATTATCTGTTATATAAAATTTCGGACGGAGAAATTGAGGTAACTATGGATGGACATTACGAACCATATGTTACTTTGACAGAAGCATTTCGTGATACAGAGGGAAAAACAGCACAGATGAAGCTGTTGAAGAATATTGAATCGGTACGGGAAGTGGAGGTAAACAGTGGAAATCTGATTCTGGATCTGAATGGATATCGTCTGCAAAATTTAAAGAGGACCACTCTGAATCAGGATGCTTCTCTTAAAATTACAGACAGCAGTGAAACGCAGACGGGTGTATTTTACGGTACGTTGCTAGTAAGAAGTAAAAATATAGAGTTTGCCGGCGGAATTTATGAAAATCAGTCGAACAGCTATTTTGTGTATAACGGTGCGAAAATTAAGGTGAGCGGTGGAAAATTCGATCGGGTTTCAAAAGAATGGGCAGAACTTGGAGAAGAGCTTTGTCTGGTGGATAATGAGACGAATGAGAAACAGCCATATGCCGAGACAAGCTGTACGAATGTGCATGTCGAGGCGTGTAAGAAACATGATTATGAGCAGGATGTGCAGTACTGCGTGTGGTGCCATAAGAAAAATCCGGATTTCCAGGGTTATGTTCGGATCACCGTAAATGGAGTAGAAACTTATGTAGATACACTGAAAGAAGCGTTACAATACGCAAATGGCAAAGAAGCAGAGATTACCTTTATGCAGTCAATGGAAAATACGGGAAGTCTTCCGACTCTGAAAAGTGGAAAAATCACTCTGGATTTAAATCAAAAATCTCTGACAGCGAAAAGTGTTGACCGGATCTACATAGACGGAGCAGAGGTTACGGTAAAAAACGGAACCTTTGATATTGTAATAGCACAGAGGAGCGGGAAACTGAGAATAGAAAGCGGTGATTTCAGACAGATCGGCTATTGGGACAGTTATCAAAACAGTATAGAAATGACCGGCGGAAATTTTCAGAACATCGTATTATATTCAGGCAGTGCAGAAAATATGCTTCCGCAGGGTTATGCGTTCTACAGTACGGAAGATGGACGCTTTCTGAGCAGAAAAGAAGTACTTACTCAGAGTGATCTGAAAAATGTGGAGGTTCGAAATACAGGTATGAGCTGTGAGACACTTCCGCAGATTTCCGGAAATGTAGAACAGACTTTGCAGGAGTATACCTTAATTCCGGGCGTGATCAGGGCAGATACCGGAAACGGAGAAAGTACGCTGCTGGAAGGAACCTGGAGTTTTACGGAGAAAGAAAATCTGGAAGTGATACCGGAACTTGGAAAAAGATTGATATGCGATCTTGTTTTTACACCGAAAGATGGAAATTATCCTTATTATGTAGTAAAAGGTGTAGAAGTTCATGTTGAGAAAAAGACTCCGCAGCAGACTGCATTTCATGAATCGGCAAGTTATATTTATACCAAGGGTTCTGGCACGGTATTTGTGGATCTGCGGGCAAAACTCCCGGCGGACAAAAAGGAAGATTATTATTCCTATTCTGCAGCAGGGGATGAGCAGATTTTTGATGATTATGAGATTACGCGGAATGGACAGTTAAATTATAAAGTGAAAGATTTTACAGACAGGAGCATGATAGGAAAAACAGGCACAATTCATGTAAGGGTAACAATGAAAAATTATAAGGATGTTTCTTATGACTTAACGATCACACTGACAGATCAGAAAAAGGTTGTTCTGAAAGCAGGCAGTGAAATAAAAATTTTACAGAATCGGAAACTTACTTACGGAGAAACATTATCCAATCTGCAGCTGAATCTGGAAGGGAAAGAAAAAGCAGTCTTTGTTGAGCAGGGAACGGATACGCAGATTCCCGGAACGCTTGCATGGAAAGACGGAACACAAAGACCGGATACATCCGTGACAAGTGCAGAATGGATCTTCACGCCGGATGATGTGGCATATGCAAAGGCAGAAGGCAGCACAGCGATTACCGTAGAGCCAAAAGAACTGAAAGTCTTAGCGGCAACGGCAGATGATAAAGTATATGACGGAACCGCGTATGTCAGCTTCCGTGATATTGTTCTTGAGGGCATTGAAGAAGGAGATGAAGTTTCGGCAGACATCGGAACGATCCGCGGGACTTTGAAAGATGTAAAAGTGGGAGATTATACTTCGGTAACTTTGCCAGAGCTGAGATTAACCGGAAAAGACAAGGAGAATTATATTCTTGTGCAGCCGACAGACGAAATTCCTCTGACAAAAGCGGTAAATGTGGCAAAAAGCAGTGGGCTTCAGATCGAAGAACAGAATAAAAGTTACTTATATTTAAAGGATCAGGAAGAGCGGATCAGTCTCAGGGAAATCCTACCGGTGGACTGCGGGAATGCACAGTATGCTGCACCGGAGATGAGCGGAAACATGGAATATATCACAGAACCGAGTATAGCAAATGATATATTATCTTATACAGTGAAGCAGGGGGCACTGGACAGGAAAGGAAAGATCCAGATCAAAGTCACGACTGAGAACTATGAGGACTTTGTGATCACCTTCAATCTGGAATGTAATGACCGGATACCGGTCAGATTACAGGAAGGAACAGAAGTAACCCTGAAAAAAGATACGCTTATTTACGGTGGTCTTTTGTCGGCACTGGAGTTTTCGGAAGCAGAATTTGTGGACGGAGAAGGAAATACAGTGGAAGGAACGCTTGCGTGGAAAGATGCCACACAAAGACCGGATACATCCATGACAAGTGCAGAATGGATCTTTACACCGGATCATGTAGCGTATGCAAATGTAGAAGGCAGCACGGCGATCAAAGTAAATCCAAAAGAACTTACGGTAACAAAGGCGACCGCCAGAAACAGGAAATATGATGGCACAAATCAGGTTGCCATCACGGAAGTACTGCTAAGTGGTATGCTGGAAGGCGATGAAGTGAGCGTAGATCTGACGGATCTGCATGGAACGTTAAAAGATAAAAAAGCAGGAGAATATACTTCGGTAACATTACCGGAACTGACGCTTGCCGGAAAAGACAAAGCAAATTACAGGCTGGCACAGCCAGTTACAGAAATCCCTCTGACAAAAGCAGTGACGATCGAGACACCGGAGACAACGGAAACACCGGAGACACCACAAAAACCGTCAGATCCAGGCACAAAACCGGGAACCTCTGAACCGATATAGAAGCCATCGAAACCAGAATATCTGAAAAAAGGAACAAAGTTCATAGGACCGGACAAAAATCAGTATAAAGTAACCTGTGCGGACGGAAAGACATTTACAGTGGCATATCTGAAACCGAAAAAGGGTGTCAAAGGAACGGTAAAAATACCGGACAGCATTACCGTAAACCATGTTACTTATAAAGTTACAGAGATTGCAGCAAATGCTTTTAAGAATCAGAAAAAGATCCGAAAAGTGGTGATCCCGTCAGGCGTGAGCAGGATCGGAAAGAAAGCATTTTATGGCTGTAAGAACCTGAAGAATATCACGATCAAAACGACAAAACTGACGAAGAAAAGAGTGGGAAGCAAGGCATTTTTCGGCATCCATGCGAAAGCAGTCATCAAAGTGCCGAAGAAAAAACTCTCTGCTTACAGGAAGATGCTGAAAGCACGCGGAGTTACAAAAAAAAGAAAAAGTACAGGCGATCAAGGTAAAATCTAAAAAAGCATAAGATAAAAAGACTTGGGCAGTGAGTGCCGGAGAGGATTTCTGGTACTCACAAATGCCCGGAAAGGATGGGGAACTATGCAGGGAGCAGAAAATACAGAAAAACAGCAGCTCTCCGCTCCACTTAGAGCACGTATGTGGGAATACCGTATTATCAGTGTGATCGTTTGTGCATTTTCTTTCTGGATCGCATCAAAAGGGAACTGGAATAAGATCCCGGTCAGCATAGCAACGGTTGTCCTGATCATTGGTATTGCAATCTGGATGCTGGGATCGCCGGATGATTATAACGGTTCAACGGATATCTGCAGTATGATCGCCATGGATTGTCCGAGAAAGATTGAAGAATTTTATGAGGCCTACAAAGATGTCCGCACGCCGCTTGGCTCCGGTTATCTTGTTCAGTTTTACACGATGAGACAGCCGGCTCTGATGTTCGGACCGGACAAAAACGGCGATTTTCTCTATTTCTGGCTTTCAAAAGACGGGAATATCGGTTATCTTGGCTATTCGTTCATGACCAGCATGATAAAAGGAAAATATAACGATCCGGTATTTCCGGCAGAAGAGGATTTTGGCGATAATACAGCAGAATATGTCTGCTATCAGTCGGATGTGCTTCTGATGCAGAAGCAACTGAGGGAGAGCCTGGAGCATTTTGTGAAAACAAAACAGGTTTTGGAAATTCCGCAGTCCCGCCCATCGGAAGTCTATACTTTTACGGAGGATTTTAAACTGACCGGTCAGCATTTTGATCTCTGTGACAACGAAGGAAACCGTGTTTTCGAAATCGAAGGAACGGCTCCGCTGCGCACACTTTCTGTTTATGACGATCAGCATAACGAGATCTTTAAAATGACCAAGAAGATCGTAAGTGTACTGCCGACCTATCAGTTTTATTACCTGGGTGAGCTTTACGGCACGCTGGAGAAGAAATTTGTGCTGGTCAAAGATAAATTTGAGATGAAGGTCAAAGAAGGAAAACTGGAACTGACCGAATATGCCGGTTCGATCGGCCATAATTTCTGCGTAACCTTAAATGGCAAAACGCTGGGAACAATCCTGGACAACCTGGATCTGAAAATGGAAAATATCGTTTTTGACAATGCAGTGATCATTGCATATGAAGAAAAATATCTTCCGCTGCTTGCGGCAATGGCGGTGATGGTGGCACGCGAACTTGCACGGGATCGCAGTTAGGAGGTGTGAATGAAAGAAAAAGCAAAGATAAGAAAAGCGGTGTATATCGCAGTGATGTGGTGTATTCTGGCAAGTGTTCTTTTGGGATGCAGAAAATCTAATGTCGAGTCCTATGCATCTGCAGAGGAAGCAAAGCAGGCAATGAGTCAGTGCCGGACATTTCTGGTAGAAGGAGATCTGGATGAGGTCAACCAGGAGGGGAATATCCTTGCGGACGGGAAAATAGCCGGGCGGTTAAAAGAAACAGGTATTCTCAATACGAAATGGACGGTATCGGTCGATGGCAAAACCTGGTTCTGGATGAAATTTGTGACTGATGAGCCGATCAATAACATCGATGGCGTGATTGCCGGGACAACCTATGGTTATTATGATGAAAACAATCAGTGCCTTGGCTATGCACAGAAGCGGTTGTTCGAGAACGAAAATCTGGAACGTGAATATTATCTCGTATTTATGGATGCAGACGGAAATCTCAAAGATTATCTGGCAGAAGAACGCGGAGAGGAACTTTACGATTACGAGGGCAATCAGATCGGCAGCGGAAAAGCAGAACTCAAGGGTTATATTGGGGAGAAATGCTATTTCGAAATTGATACCGAAACGGGTGTATCTGTGGATGCAGTGGATAAAATGGCAATGTATCTCCAACTGTTTAGTAAATTTAATGAAACGGCAGGAGATTAAATGGTGGTAAAAAACAATTCTTACGGTGTAAAAAACCATGGAGATGCGATTGATGCTTGAATTTATGCAGGTTTGCTATTATAATCATCAGTGATTTAGAGAAGTAAACTTTATCACACACCCGCTTATACTATTTTATACATTTAAGGAGGAATCTACTATGATTACCTGGAACAACCTGGATACACTGGAAGCATTTAAAAATCTTTCTAAGGCAGAGCGTGTAAATATCGCAGAGGCAATGTCTGGAGAAAACGGTGCAGAACGTGTGAAAACATACAGCACACCAATGGCAGAAGGTCTTGCGTATAATTATGCTGCAAAGCAGGTAGATGACAAAGTGCTGGAAGATCTGCAGAAACTGGCAGATGAAGCACAGCTGACTGAAAAATTCGAAGCACTTTACAATGGTGAAGTTATCAACACCGGAGAGAAGAGAATGGTTCTTCATCACCTGACACGCGGTCAGCTCGGTGAGGCTGTAAATGCTGACGGCACAGACAAACGTGCTTTCTACAAAGAACAGCAGCAGAAGATCGCAGATTTTGCAAACAAAGTACATGCCGGAGAGATCACAAATGCAGCAGGTGAGAAATTTACAACCGTTGTTCAGATCGGTATCGGCGGCAGTGACCTCGGACCTCGTGCAATGTATCTGGCACTGGAAAACTGGGCAAAGAAAAACGATACCTTCAAGATGGAAGCAGAATTCATCAGCAATGTAGACCCGGATGATGCAGCAGCAGTTCTGTATGGTATCGACGTAGCACATTCCATCTTTATCCTGGTTTCCAAATCCGGTACAACACTGGAGACACTGACCAACGAGTCCTTCGTAAAAGATGCCCTGAAAAATGCAGGACTGGATGCTTCCAAACATATGATCGCAGTAACCAGCGAGACATCTCCACTGGCAAAGAGCGACGACTATCTGGCAGCATTCTTTATGGATGATTACATCGGTGGACGTTATTCATCCACATCCGCAGTAGGCGGAGCCGTATTATCCCTGGCATTCGGACCGGAAGTATTCGAAAGATTCTTAAACGGTGCAGCAGAAGAGGACAGACTCGGAACAGAAAGAGACATCAGAAAGAATCCGGCAATGCTGGATGCACTGATCGGCGTTTATGAGCGTAACGTACTGGGCTATCCAAGCACAGCAGTACTGCCATACTCACAGGCATTGAGCCGCTTCCCGGCACATCTGCAGCAGCTTGACATGGAGTCCAACGGTAAATGCGTAAACCGTTTCGGTGAGAGACTTGACTATGTAACCGGACCTGTTATCTTTGGTGAACCGGGAACAAACGGACAGCATTCCTTCTACCAGCTGCTCCATCAGGGAACAGACATCATCCCACTGCAGTTCGTAGGCTTCAAGAGCAACCAGATGAACACGGACGTAGTGATCCAGGGCAGCACAAGCCAGCAGAAACTGTGTGCAAACGTAGCAGCTCAGATCGTAGCATTTGCATGCGGAAAAGAAGACGAAAACCGCAACAAAAACTTCGAAGGCGGCCGTCCGTCCAGCATCATCATCGGCGAACAGCTGAACCCGGAAACACTGGGAGCACTGCTTTCACACTTCGAAAACAAAGTCATGTTCCAGGGCTTCGTATGGAACGTAAACAGCTTCGACCAGGAAGGAGTACAGCTCGGTAAAGTACTGGCAAAACGCGTACTGGCCCACGAGACAGACGGAGCACTGAAAGTACTCAGTGATCTGATGAATATTTAGTCTCAGAGAAGAAGATTTTGCCATGCGATGCAGGAGATGCATCTCGCAGCAAGAATGCCAGAGGCATGCTTGAACATGGCGAATTTGACAGTATAATATAAAGACATGATATAAAAAAGAAATCCCGTTGTACAGGAGATGTGCGGCGGGATTTCTTATGTTGCGGCGGATTTTTCAAAATGATATAATCAGATTAGGAATAGTGCCATTACGACACGATTTTATGGAAATGGCAAAAAACAGAAGCAGAGGGAAAAACAAAGATGCATGAGATGAATGAAAAATATGTACCTTATCGGGGGTATGATGCCCCTTATATTTTTGTAAGCTATGCACATAAAGATGGAAATAAGGCATCCGAAGTAATAGGAAAATTACAGATGGAACAGTATCGAGTCTGGTATGATGAAGGAATCGATCCGGGAACAGAGTGGGATGAAAATATAGCAGAGCATATTGAAAACTGTGAATATTTCATTGCACTGCTTTCACGAGAATATCTGGTATCTTCAAACTGCAAAGATGAATTAAATTTTGCAAGAGAGCTTGAAAAACCAAGATTATTGATTTATCTGGAAGATATTCAGCTGCCGGGTGGAATGAGAATGCGTCTGAGCAGACTGCAGGCGATACATAAATATAAATATCAGAGCATGGAATTATTCTTTGAAAAACTCGCCGAGACGCAGGGATTAGAAAAATGCCATGAAAAGCAGAAACAGGAAAAAACGATTAGAATAGAAAGTACGGAGGTTGTACAGGAGACTCCGAGAATCACGATTCCAAGACAAGGCTATCCTTATCCGGTAAAGTCCGGCGATACGGTGTATCTTGGAAAGGCACTCCCCGGTTTCTTTCTTGCAGAAGGGGAAGATCTTGCATGGAGGGTGCTGAATTGCGAGGATAGAAAGGCAGTTCTTTTGTGTGAAAATGTATTGCTCAACATGCCTTATCATGCAGTGCAGCACGGAAGTTCCGACTGGGAGAACTGTACACTCAGAAAGTGGTTAAATAACGATTTTTATGAGCAGGTATTTTCAGATTCCGAGAAAGAATATATTCTCTGGAGAGCTCACCCGTCCAGAAACAATCCAAAATACAGAACGCCCGGTGGGGCAGACACCATAGACCCGGTATTTTTGCTGGATGTTATCGAGCTTACCGTATATGGATTTGAGCAGATCACAGAGATTGCAAGAAACAACGGAAATATTTCCTGGTGGCTTAGAAATCCAGGATTTTCACAGAATTTTGCCATGAATTTTGGATGGAGGGTGCATTATGGCGGACTGCAAGTAGATGAACCTGCCGTCGGCGTACGTCCGGCGATCGTGATCCAGACCAGATAGTAAATCTGATAATTGTGCTCCAGACCAGGCAGCAGATCCGATTTATAGTGATTCAGATCCGGAGGCAGATTTGATGGGAGAGGTGTATATGGGAAAATTAATATTGACAGCACGGGGACTTAATTCCGAAACAGGGCAGAAAATCATCCGCAAGTGTCTGCCAAAGGAAGAAAACAGGGAAAAGAAAACCATCCTTCTGATCAGCATAAAAAAGTATGGAATCGATAAAATATTGAAACAGGCAAGTATGGAGCTGGGGTTTCCGGAAGAATATATTTTTCTTGCATCTGAGCATATTGATCTGAAAAAAATTCAGCCAGATTATATTTACGTGACCGAAGGAAATGTATATCAAGTATTAGACTATATGAGGAAAAACGGGCTGTTGAGATTTATTCAACAACAAATGAAACGAACAGACTGCACCTATATCGGAAGCAGTGCCGGTGCAATGATTGCCGGAACAGATATCTATCTGGCAGAAGATTTTGATGAAAATATTGTGGGTTTAACAGATCTGAGGGCATTAGGGCTGTTTGATGGAAGTGTTATCCCACATTACTCCGGGCAAAATCTGAAATGCTACATCAAAAATTCGAATCAGGAAGATATCAGGCGTTACAGTGAACTGTATTCAGTGGATGATAACGAAGCATTGGTGGCAGAAGACTCCGGAGTGAAAAAGGTGGAGTTTGAAAGAGTAAAAGTGGAAAAATAATAAAAGAAATGTATTCCCCCCTTTTAAAAGAAGAAAAATTGTAAAATATCATTGCATTATAAAGTTAAAAAGCAGAGGTAAAAATACAGAAATAGTATAATTTAGCAAGGTATGAGAGTTTAGAACTTAGAAACAGGAAATCCAACATATATTATTGACATATAATGCTACGATTTGTAGAATATAGTTAATTTATAATACTTACGGATAATAATTTGATTAAGAAAAAATAAAAAAGAAGATAATGGAAAGAACAATAGCGGTTTAGATAAATATAAAATAGGAGGAAAAGAAGAGTGAGTCTAGAAGGAATGGATGGAGGATTTAATGAAGGAACGGAAGATAATGTTGAGGAAACAATAGAAAGTGAAGAAAGCACTAATGAATCTATTGAAGTTATTTGTGATGAAATAGAACCATTAGAAACAGTAGAACCATTAGAAACGATAGAAGATGATAATAAGATTGAAAATGTGGAGGCAGTTAATGTTGAGATTCCTGTGATTGAATTAGAGGAAGAAAATATAAAGGAAGAAGAATTAGAGGAAAAGTCGGAAGGGACGAAAGAGGAAGAACACAAAGATACGGAAGAAATAAAGGAGGAAATTAAAGAAGAGAGTTTAGAAACCAAAGAAAAAATTGAGGTAGAAAAGGAATCGGAAACAGAGGAAAAGACAGAAGGAACAGCAAAGAAGGAAGTAGTAGAAAAGTCGGAAGTAACAGAACAGACAGAGAAAGAAATGGATGAGGGAAGTTCGAAAGTAATAGATGAAGGACTAAAAACTCATTTACAGTCAGAATATGTTACATATGAGGAAAATAGAGTTTTTCAGAGTAAGTTAGAATATGAAAAAAATGAACTGTTAGATGAGCAGGAAAAAATAGAACAAAGCAAGGAAGAAATTGCAGAAAAATTACAGGATGGACAGTTGACAGATGCAGAAAAAGCGGAATTGAAGGAAAAACAAGAGCAGCTTGAAACAGATCAGAAAAATCTGGATGAAAAAATAGAATTAAATGAACAGCAGACTGGTATGTTAAAGGTAGAAGAACAGGAAATGAGAAATATCAGCAGATATGAAATGCAGGGTATGGATGAAAAAGTATCTTCTATTATGGAACAGTTTGATGCGAAAGAGGGATCCTTCAAAGATGCGATGGATGGAAAAAACAGTCGGGAATTTGTAGAAAAATGTGATGAAACATTAGGTAAATTGAGCGAACAAAAAGGAATTGTTGAAAGTGCAAAAGATTTGAAGTACCGGGAAATCTATGATTATGTTACAAAAAACAGTATGGACAGGTATGATACTACATATGATCGCCAGTATCAGCAATTACTTTCAGAGTATCGGAATATCATACAACAGAGTGAAAATATCCAAACGCAAATCAAGACAATAGATGCACAGGCGTTGTCTGTAGGATATTATCAGAATATTTCGTATGAATCAAAATCCAATAGTGATAGCAGACATGAATTTCATACCAGTGTTTATAGTGATGAGGAATTGGGAATAAAAGAAGTGAAAGAAGATGAAGAGAAAACAGAAAAAAATATTGAAGAGGAGAATGAGAGTGCATTAGAGGAAAAGATAGCTGAAGCATTAACGGAAATAAAAGAAGGACGAGATGATCCGAAAACAACAGACTACTTTCTGGATGAAGCTAAAGTAAAAGCTGCATTGGAAAGCTTTTCGCAGGAAAATTGGGAAAATTTAGTACTAGATGAAAGAAAAGAAGCGATCACAAAGCTTGTTGAATATAATCAAGAAATTTTAGGGATCGAAATCCCGGTTAAAATTGAGTATTATGAAAAGAATGATCGGGGCGATTATGGTGCGTATGATAAAGATACACATACAATTTTTATTAATGCCAAAAATCTGGAAGATGCTAAGGAAACAGCGGATACAATAGCACATGAAATGCGGCATGCATATCAGTATGTGCGTGCTGAGGAATTAATTGAATCCAGAGATCTTCTTTATTCTATTGGTTTTATCCGATATATTCAGCCGGCACAAAACCAAAGTTTATATGAACAACAACTGGTAGAGACAGATGCCAGAGACTATGCTCAGAGATATAAGGATTACATACAGTCAATGGAAAATAAAAAGTAATAGTTGATGACAGAATTGTTTTAAGGAAACTAGATCATGGGGATGGAGATACAACGATGAAAATTATAAAAAATAAAGAAAAAATTGGAACTGATTATTTTGTAACATATGAGATGGATCAGAGCTTCACAGATGGTTTAAACAGGCCTGGAATTTTACTGCTTTACACGATTATAGAAAGAGGACAGGTTAATATCAAGAATGTTATATTAGGCTTTGGAGAGGAAAGGCAGAGCGGTGAGACAGCAACTTATGATAAAGCAGAATTTGAAGAGAAATATCCATCTTTAGAGGCGTTTTATCAGGAAATGAATACTAAGATATTAACAATATGGATGGTTGAATTGGAAAATGAAACAGTCATCTATGGCAGAGAGGACCGTGAAATTAAAGTAAAGTATAAAGACATTACTGTGAATTATAATAAAGTCTTTTTAAATATTGAATTGGAGACATATTATTACAATCATTATCCTGATTATTTGCTGAATTATTTGCAGCAGGAAGAACAAATGCACAGATTACTTGCAGTGCAGGTGTTACAGGGATTGGAAATATATCCGGATATATATGGTGAATTTTCTTCTTGTATTCAGAATGGAAAATATTCTTTTCCGGATAAACCAATTATGGTGGAAGGTTATACAGCAAAACGTTTGATGGAAGAAGTAGGATTTCATCCGATTGGTGCTTATCGGTCATTGGTATGGCTCAGAGAAGATCCACAGAGAGAACTGGAAAAGATAAAAAAAGGATTTGTGAGAAAATAAATATCATAGGTGGAGAAGAGAAACATGAAAGAAAAAGATGATAAGGATGCAGCCCTCTGGCTTTTAAGGTATATAGGCGTAGACAATAAAAATCTTCGAGAGTTACTTTTGATGAAAGATCCTTTTCAAACATTATCCAGTCAGGACTATGTTTGGACTGATCTGTATGGAAAAAAAGCATCTTTTCATATAGAAGACTATATGAAAGCAGAAGCTGCAAAAATGCAGGAACAGTTGAGAAAAAAATCAGAAGATATTTTAAAAAGGTTTGAAAAATGTTTTTTATCTGCATTTCAGAAAAAAGGAGATGCAGATTTTGTGAAAAGAATGTTGGATGCAGATAATCCAAATGGCTTTTATGATCTGATAGAGCAAGAAAAAAAGCTGGATTATAGATATCTTATGGATATTAATAAAACAACTTACCAGGAAATAAAAGAAGAGGATGAAACGGCACGGAGAGAAAAACCGGGAATATTAGGTCGGCGAAAAGAATGTGTAGATGACCTTTTTTACAGTGTAGATAATTTTTTGCAACAGAGATATGAGATTTATCGGTATAGAGAGATAGAATTTATTTATCAGGGGATATTGGATATTTTGAAATCCTGTGAGCTTTCCGATAAAAAAGAAGTTATTTCAGAACCAGCAACAGAAATACCAGCAACAGAAATGCCGGTAACAGAAAAAGAAGATATTTCTATAATTATGAAAGCAATTCAAGAAAAATGTCTTATTATTAAAAAAGATCAAGCAATTCTGTTGAAATATGATATAATAGAATCTATAGATTATAATGAACAATCATTGACAGAAATATTGATGCTGCTTTCAAAAGTTTCAGCCGTAATCAAAGAGCCAAGTGCAACGGAAGTTTATCAAATGAAAAAAGAGAAGGACTATGAAAGTCTGCTTGAAAATGAAAAATTTATGAAAGCACTGATGGAAAATATGGAAGTGGTACGTAAAAATCGAGAAACGTTAAATAGACTTCAAAGTTTGCTTTGAATATAAGAGGAATGTAGAAAAATGATCTTAGAGGACATTAAACAGATAGAATATAATAAAATTAATTGTCGTGGATGTGGAGGCGTTTTTTCGGCAGATCTTGTTGCTTTTGATTTAGGAAAAGTATTTAAAAGAGCACTTTCGGAAATGAGACGAGATGCAGAGCTAGAAGAAGGTATGTGGGAGCCATTGATCAGACGTGATTTCAGGTTTTACTATACGCTGAGGGATCTTTGCCAGGAATTAGGATATCGTCTTGATAAAGAAGGGGCTCAAAAGATAACGCTGAGAGTCAGAGATGTAAAAAAGCAGTTAGAGTTTTTGACAAATGGCATTCTGTTTCAGGAAATTCAAAAAGGAAACAGAGATACAGAAATATACAATTGTTTATACGAAGCAGTTCAACCGGATTATGGTTCTCCGGATGAAAAGATGGATCAGATAGAAATGTTGATCCATAATCTTGCAAAATGTAATGATGAGGAAAAAATATTAACAGTTAAGATAAAAGTAATCTTAGGAATGGATGTAAATGGAAATGAAATCCCAATGTTTTTGAAGTATATGGCAGAAGGGAGAACCTGGAAGACTTTGACAAGAGTTTGTCCGTACTGTGGTATGTATCTGGATTCAGCAGTAGGACATCGCAAAGAAATTATTATTGGTCTTGCAGGACTGGCGAGAGTTGGCAAAACAGTTTTCATTGCATCACTGATTCATCAGTTAAAAAAATTAACAACAGGAGACTTTATTTCTATAAAAAAAAGTGACAGCAGCAGTCTTGAAAAATTCCAGAAAGATATTATTGATGAATATGAAAAGGGCGAGAGCATTCGTAAAACGGAAGTTGAGAATGTAGAAGAGATAGAGGATATTTATGTACCGGTCAGGATTGGAAATAAAGAGTACAATTTTATTTTTGTGGATATGCCGGGAGAAATTTACAGCGGAAAAAGTGATGAAAGTTTAAATTTTATAAGCAACAAAAAGCCAATTTTACAAAAGGCAGATGCAATATGGCTTTTTATAGATCCGGCAATGATAAATCCTGATTATGCGAATATGCATATACAAAGAAGAGAAGATGCAAACAGCCAATTATCAAGTATCATTAAGGTGGTTGGAAAAATTTATACCAGAAAAATCCCGGCAGCAGTTATAGTTACACAAAGTGACCAGATTCCGGCAGAATATGGACTATACCGGCCGAATACTAATGTTATGGAACAGTATCTGTTAAATGGGGCTTTGGATTTTGATGAGATGCGGAATTTTTCGAAAGCAACAGATGGATTTGTAGATAAAATGTCAAATTTTCAATTATCTATAGAAAATATTTTTGACGGTTTCTCAATGTTTGCAGTTGCTTCTTATGGATTCGATATAACAGACAGAGCGATACTGTCTGAAAAAGCGATAAGACCTTCTATGGTAGAGCTTCCATTTTTGTGGACATTGGCAAAGTTAGGAGTGCTGAAAACGGAAAGAGTAACTACCAGCAAAACAAAATTCGGAAAAGAGAAAACGGAAGTAAAGCAAATGGAAGATTTGGATAAGTTGTATATGCACAAATGAGAAAGGATGGAGGCGAGATAATGAAGAAGCTGACTGAGATTGTAGAAGAACAAAAAGAAGAATCAATCAGCCTGGATAAAAAGTATAAGATTTTAGCTGTGATCATTATAGTGGCAGCGATTTATATAGCAATTTGTGCAGCAAAATTAGACTTTAAAATTTTTACATTTTTGAATGCTGCATTGTTGCAGATTGAAAATCTTTTTTATCATGTTGTAGTAGTATTGGCGAAAATTCTCAGAGGCTTTTGGAGTAAAATTTTTATTTAAGTAAAAAAGAAACGGAACGAAGGAGGAGAATATGGATATGGCCTTTCATAAAGTACACTGTCCAAGATGTGGCAGAATCATGCATGCAAATGAACTTGCATTTGATATTGGAAAAATTATTAATGCGGCATTAGAAGAAGCAAAAAACAGAGTTTTTGGAGCAACAGAAGAATGGTTTGATTTAACACAGTTGAATTTGTGCCTTTATCTGACATTGGATGATTTGAAAAAAAATATCATCTTCAAGAAAATGAAGACGGAACATGGGAAGGAGAAATCCGTTTTAAGGCTAAGGATCTGGGCGAACAGTTGTTATACCTTGCACATTCTGATAATCCTAATATGTCTTTAGAGATTCTGAAAAATGACACAAATATAATTGAATATAACAGATTGACAAAAACTATGAGCTTATCAGCAGATAGAGATGTGAGACAGTTAGGAGAAAATATATCGAAACTGGCAGATCGAATTTTAAGAAACGAAGCTGCGGAGATTGCAAAGTTTAGAATAAGAGTTTATATGCAGTCAGATGACCAGGGAAATAAGTTTGCAAACAGAATTCAGGTAACATTAGATGATGGAAGAATTTTAAATATTTCAGATTTTGTGTGCAAAGGAACAGCAGGAGCACCGTGTGGAAAGATTTTGTATGGTCATGCAGGACAGTACGAGGAAATTGTTATCGGAATGGCAGGAACAGCACGTGTTGGAAAAACAGCATACCTGGCGTCGCTTCTGGCATCTATATTAAGGTTAAGAGGTGGAGATGGCGTTACACAGCTTGGATATGAACAGAATGTAATATCACATTTGGCTTACGAAGATAGGGCATATAGACACTTTAGAGAAGATTTGTTAGAACCTTATATAAGCTGTAAGAGAATTGAGAAAACACAGTATATTTTTGATAAAGTAGGAGATAGTGAAGCAATTTCGCTGTTTTCTATGACATTTTCAATCAAACATAGTGAAGGGAGAAGAAAAAGTTACATATTTACTTTTGTTGATATGCCAGGTGAGATATTTGATGACAAAGATGGTGCAGATGCCCTGAACAACAATCGTCAGATTATCAGTGAAGCAAATGCTATTTGGTTTTGTCTCTCACCGGCACAGATTGAAGGTCGGGCTTTGACTGCTGATGCAGCACAAGTTAATACAGCTGTTGGTCAGGCATTTCATAATATCAGGCGTACTGCAAATGCGATTAATGGTATCAAAAATATTCCGACAGCAGTTTTGATTACATGCAGTGATCAGATAAATGAGGAATATGGATTATTTGATACGGAGTTTGATCCATTCAATGCCGAGGAACCGGAAAATTGTGTGGGAATAGAAAGAAATAGAAGGACACCTTGGGTTAGTAAAAAAGGAAAAGTATGCTATAATAATATGCAATGGTTTATAAAGAATGCATATAATTATATAAAACAAAAAGGTGGAGCGGGAATGCCGGAAAATATTTATAGTATTTTTGGGGATTTTACTCCATTTGCAGTTGCGTCGTATGGTAAAGATATTGGAGATGAACTTTTAAACAATATAAGAGATCAAATTCCGGAACCATCCATGGTAGAAGCTCCGTTTTTGTGGACTTTGGCAGCACTTAATATTCTTCCAGTTTATGAAGAACAGCTGACAGAGAGAGAAGAAGAGCAGAGGTATGGTTTTTTGAGACTTGGGAGAAGGAGAATAACGGTTCAGGAAATGAAGAGTGTCAAACTGGAAGGTGAAAATTTGAACGATATTTATTATTACAAAGGAAACTGACAGGAGGGGGATTTATGCAATTACTATATGGAAATGATGGGATTAATTATCGCACTATAGATAAATCGGCAGAAATGTCAGATAATATTGTGAAAAGTATACTTAACACGTATTCGAAATATGAATTTGTTTCAAATCCAAAAGCATATACCGATGGATATGAACCGGAGGCAATCACCTATGTTTCAAGTGATCTGGAGCGGCAGTTTCAAAATGACCAGCTTGTTATCTGCAAAGCCGGACGTATGAGAAGATTTTCAGCAGCAAGTTTCTATTTTCATTGTCTGGTGAGGGAAGTTCCGGAGGATTTTTACGATAAACAGTTTTTTGAAATTTTTAACTATCATTTTGTAGATGACTATGATGTTGGACAATATGGAAAAGGCAAAATAGATCAATATTCTTTTCAATCAGAAATAAGAATAGAAAAAGCGTTGACCAATGATCAGCTTATTGTGATTTTGGCAAAGTTTATGGCAAATGAAGATGAAGGAAAGAAAACGAAGATTCTGGTAGATGTGACAGGAGATGAGTATAACAGGAGAAGCAGAGAAATACTGGCAACGGTTTATACATATCTTCCTCCGAAAATGAGAAAATCTTATGGATTTAAAACGTATTGTCAGGATGGAACCAAACTTCCGGCAAGAGTTTCTTTTGCGTTGTTTAACTCTGATGAAACAAAGAATATCTCGGAATGTATAACATTACAGGAGACAGCTGAAGATATAAAACGTTCTGTAAAGAAAGAATATATACAGTATGCAACTTATCTGGTGGAAGAATTGGATGATGCAGGAAGGGAAGAACATTTCAAAGTATTAGCAAGGCTGGAAAAAAATGGAAGGCTGGCAATTAATGACTGTGTTTTATATTACAGTAAGTTAAAGAAATGGGAAAAAGGAACTCAGGAACAACTTTTACCGGAGTGGATACAGTATGTTGATCAGAACAGCTTTTTAAAAGGACCGTTATATGAGATACTTTTGAAAATCATCGTGGATAAAGTGGATAACGAGTATTACAACGATTATTTGTTTAAAGATGTTCTGGAATTGTATAAGGAGTCTATTTATGCTCTTTCATCGACAGCAATGAAAACCATTCGTTTTGCAGATTGTCTGGAAGAAATTTATATAGAACCAGAAAGATTTCATGAGTGGTATCGATCACAGTGGATCAAAAAGATTGAAGAAAATGCAGATCTTACGCCGGGAGAGTTTAGAGAACTGTGTGATACAGAAATAAAAACATTGCAGGCTATTAATATCCAATCCCCGGAACTGAACGATCTTCTGGAGACAGAAATTCAAAATCTGCAAAAAAAATTAAATGAATGTGATGAAAAACAGGCAGAACAGGAAGAACGAGAGCTGGAAGAAGCCGGAGCACAGATCAAAAATCTGGAAAAGGCAACTTTAGAAAAATTTTGTGAGACAGCTGCAGTGATATGGAACAATCTTTCTTTTGAAAAAAATAGAGAAGCTGTGAAGTATACAATAGAAGAATGGGTAGATGCAAATATTCAAAAGAAGTTTGAAAGTTTAAAAGAATTGAATGATTACCTCGCAACATTTGAAGAGCTGAAAAACAAAATATCAGCGAAGAAGTATGAAAAATATATGGATTTGTTTTCCAACGAAAAAAAACGTCTGGAAGAGATAGAAAAAGCCAGATGTTTTGTTATTGCCAAGGGCGAAGTGCTGGAAAGTTACAGAGAGTTTGTGAGCTGTGTAAGTAAGGGGATTCTGGGAGAAACAACCGGTGTGCAGATTAGAATCGGGGAAACAGAAAAGACGATAGCGGTGAGAAATCTGAAAGGAATCTTTGAATTTATTTTGCAGCCGAATGAAAAGAATCTGATTTCATCAGGGTGGCGAGATACTATACTTAAAGAGGGAAATATCTTTACAGCCGAACATTTGCCGTATTTATTAGATTCTTCGGTGGGAACAGAACAGGTTTTGGAGATTATTCATTATTATTTAGATTCGGAAGATAAAGAGACAGTTCAGGTATCAGGAAGATATGTGGGTTATCTGCTTGAAGAGAAATACGCAAAGAAAAAGAAAGAGATTATCAGCAAAGTCAGACGTGAAGCTGAAGGCGAGAGGCAGGAGAATGAAGAGTGGGATGCACTTGCTGAAGAGTTGGGAAGAGGAAAAAGTTTTAAGGAAAAAGGATCTAAAAATCATCCATCAAGTGAACCACAAAAGCCAGAACCGGAAAAAGGAGATTCTATTAAAGGAGCAGTATTAGGATTCAAAAAGTTTTTTGGCGGAGGAAAGAATAACGGATGAGAAATAATCAGCAATATAAGTATACAAGGTATTTAACAGATCTTAAAAATCTGGAACATATCGAATGGTTTATAAAACATAGTGATGAATATGAGTTTCAGTCCGAGGAAGCCAAAAAAATTCTTGAAAGATTAAAAAGAAATATTGCAAAGAAGAATGTACTTTATTCTGTGATTGTGGATGACTATACAGAACTGGTAAAAAGATTTGAAAACAATCCTTACAATTATTCCTTTGAGATATTGGGGAAGGATGGACACAAGGATGTTGGAAGCCAGCATGGAGACCATTATTTTATACGAGTCAGAGACAAAGACAACAGGCAGTTTTATACAGTACCGTATGCGTATATTCTTGACAATGAAAAACGTTATGATTGTTCTAAAGCACAGATGACATTCGAGGGCAAGATGGCCAAACACAAAGAAGAGGCATTGGAAAATTTTGAAGCTGTCAAGGGACATTATAATGAATATTTGGAAAAAGGCGGAGTAAAGGACGCACTGGGAAGATATGCAGCAACGGGAGATGGAATGTACTATCATTTGAAAAGCAGACTTCCTCTGTATATATTTTATAATTTTATGTTGGTTCTTATTCTTCAGGAATCGCAGTTTTTCAAGATTGTCACACATTTCTGGCAGTTATGGTCAGATAAAACAACGGCAGTATATTCGTTGGCAAATGTATTCTCCGGATATAAAATACCGGGCTTGATTGCAGTGGTTGGAATTACTTATTTTCTGATTATGGATGTCTATTATACTCTTGGAATTTATTATAGTATTTATATCAAACATAAATATGATAAAATTCGAGAAGATTACAATGAAGTAAAGAAACTGTTTGAGGTATTCAATAAAGACTATAAGTTGTGCAAAGAATGGACTTGGAAACAGAGGATTCCAATAGCAGGAAACAGAGATACAGTTTATATTCCACTCATTCAGAAATTAAACAGACGTTACAATTTTAAAGTTGAACGTTTGGTAAAAACAGGAGAAGGAAAGGAACAGAAGACGGAAAAACAAAAGGTGATCGAATCAGTAGAAGTGCCGTACAGATGTTATCATACACAGCCCATCACAAATAGAATTGTATGGATTTTTATAGCGTTAGTATTTATACATTCTATCTGCAGTCCGGCATATATGATTTTTCACTGACAGAGAAAGAATGAGGTGATACCAATGAAAAGGAAAATATCGATTTTTGTGCTGGTATTTTTTATGATGTTATCCATAATCCCGGGAACATCCATTTGTGCCAGAGCAGAAGAACAGAAAGATCTGGATCTTATTATGGTGTTGGATCAGTCGGAATCTATGACCAGGAATGATCCCAATGGTATGATGCGTGAAGCTGCAAAAATGTTAACAGAGATGATGCCGGCACGGGCAAGTCGGATTGGCGTAATCTCATTTAACAGAAAACAGACGAAAGTGTCAGATCTTACAGAAGTATCCAGAGAAGAGGATGTAGTAAAGATCACAGATCAGATTGGAAGTATAGAGTATAAAGGAAACACAGACATTGGAAATGCTGTTGCAGATGCCGTTGAAATGTTTGATAAAGAGGATGATCGGATACATGCGATTCTGGTGTTCTCAGATGGGAAAAATTACTTCAGAATGGATAAGAATGCGGAGCAGCAAAGCGATGAAAGATTGTATGATTCGCTGGTTGAGGCAGAAAAACAGAATTGTCAGATATACTGCCTTGGATTCGGAGAAGAAATGGCAGATACGCAAGGGGAAGGTTATCAAAAACTTCTGAATATTGCGAGCAGCAAAGATAAAGTATCCACGGAAATTGATCCGGTTAAGATACATGAATTTTTTGTAAAGATGCTGGCGGATCTTACCGGCGGAGTTCCTATGCCGATTACAAATGGTGATATTGAGATAGAATCAAACGTAAAGGAAGCCAATATTTATCTGAGTTCGGCACAAGATTTTTCAAATGTAGAAATCAAACTTACTGATCCGTCTGGAAATGCCATTTCACTGGAGAATAATGAAGCACTTCATTTTTATCGCTCTGCTTATTCGGCAGTGATAAAACTGTTTAATCCGGAGCCGGGTACTTATAAAATAGTAGTCTCGGCAAATGATGTAGAAATATCTGTGGGTTATCTGCCGGCATATGAATATGTGTTATCCAGTGCAATTATAGATCAAAATGGAAATGCAATTACACAGATCAATAATCAGAGTACAGCGGAAATTCAGACAGTTATTCAGCAGAATGGTCAGAATGTAACAGACAAAAAAGTGTATGACCGTGCAGCATCAACTGCTGTTGTAACAGCACAGGATACTGGAGAGACGCAGAATATAGATCTTGTTTATAAAGAAGATGGCTTTTTGCATGGAAACCTTAAATTTGATCATGTAGCAGTTTATACGGTTGAGGTTTCCGTGAAAGCCGATTCCTTTGATTTAAAAAACACTCTGGAAATTGAAACTAACCAGAGAGGGATTGAACTGAAGGGTGAGCTGCCAAAGCAAAAACTTAACAAAACATTTAAAAAGTCTGTAGATATGAAAATTGACCGTGCAGAACTGATGTCTGTTATAGAAAATCCGGATCAGATCGATGTAAAAATTTCAGAAGTAAATTCCAGCAATGAAAAGAAAGTACATGCAGAACTTACGGAAGAGGGGATTTTGTTAACAGGACTCAAATGGGGCAGTGCGAAAGTCGATGTAACCTATAAAGATATTCTTGGAAATCAGAAACAGTCCTCTTTTAATGTTAAAGTGGCAGATTATTTTTTGGTTGCTCTTTTTGCGGCACTTCCGGTTGTAATTGCATTGATTGTTGTACTATGTGTTTATCTGGTAATGCGACAGTCGAGAATGATAAAAGGCACGATCGAAATAGCACAGGTATCTGTCACCAAAGAAGAAAATACACGGTTGCTTAGCACAACAAGGCAAAGCTATAATCCTAGAAATTTTTTGGGACGGAAGAAAACGTTGGGTACAGGTATGACAAAATATGCACAGGATGTATATGCAATGGATTCCATGAGACCAGAGAATAAAGACTTATTTAAGATGTTTAATGAAAAACAGTCTGAAATAAGACAGATTTTGGATGAAGTGAAATTTATAGGTACTTATCTTGGAATGAACGGCTGCATTGTAAAGGTAAAAAAAGGAGCACCGATTTCTGTAAGCAATAATAAAAATTATAGAAAACCGGTGAAGCTGGCATGGAGAAGCAAAGTACCGTTTAAGATTTATGCACAGGATTCGAACGGGCAGGAATTTTGCATTGAAGGTACTTATACAAACAGTGTAAAACGCAGAAATCAGACAAAGAAAACAGGAAATACTTCAACAACCGTCAATAATATAACACAGGAATCAGATGAAGATTTTTTCTAATAGAAAAAGCAAAAAGAAATACAAATGGGAGAACTGTACTCCTGTTTGTATTTCTTTTTGCTTTTTTTAGACAAAAGATCAAACTTAAAAATAAATTTTAAACTAATAGTATAAAGAATATGACGAATAATCAGATATTTTGACTTGCATTGTAAGAAGGCAGGATGTTATAATAAGATAAATTCGTCGATTTGATGTAAATGGCAGAATAAATGCAAATAGCAGGAAAGGGGAAGAAAAATGGCACTGAGTGAGGAACAGAGAGAAAAATTGAAAGAGTTGGAACTGAAGCGGGGCGGAGTAGCTTTTGCAGGAGAGAAAACTTCTGCCACACCAGTACCGACTGTTGTTATCGGTCTGGGAGGTTTGGGAGTTAAGACTCTGAACATGTTGAAGGGAAAATTCTCCAGACAGATTGGAAACAGTGAACATGTATATTTTCGAGCGATTGATACGGATGAAAAAGAGCTTGAACAGGTACGAAAATTAAGAGCAGATGGTTCGCGTAACCCAAACGGCGAGCTGGAGAAAGAAGAAACGATTTCACTGTATAATCCAGTAATTCAAAACAGTGGAGCACAGCAGACACGCCAGATCGGACGTGCGATGCTGGTGAACAGTATTAGCTATGAGTATGTAAAAAAAGAACTTATGGCAGTTATCTATCAGGCGATTGCACGGACAAATAAAGATAATGCGAATGTGAATGTTCTTATTCTTACAGGTGTTTCCGGAGGGACAGGAAGCGGAATGATCATTGATCTTCCGTATATGGTACATGATATTTTTGCAGCAGCAGGATACACCAATTATAGAATTGCCGGATATATCTATACACCGGATGTACAGTTTGCGATACCGGGACTTGCGGCCAATCCGATGATTATTAACAATCTGGAAAACAACGGATATTCTGCACTGAAAGAGATCGATTACTTTATGAATATCGAGGAGACAAACAGCGTGTATGATCTGCCGATAGCTGATGGTCATGTTATTTCGGGGAGGAATATTTTCAGCAGTTGTACCTTGGTTTCCGGATATAACCAAAACGGAGGAATAAATCAACTGAATGTGACTATGGGACGATTGACAGATCATCTGATGGATATGCTGACAGATATCCGGATTACAAAGAATGGTGTGGCTGATCAGATGTCTTCTGCTATTTTGAATAATAAAAATGTCATGTTGACTGCATGGTTAGCTAACCATGGAAGCAGAAGGCGTTATCCTCGTTATGTATCATATAAATATCAGGTGCTTGGATATCATTCGATTGTGATTCCGAAAGATGAGATTTTGGCATACTGTGTAAATAAAATTTTTGGGGCAGTGATGGAGGAATTCCAGAATTTCCATTTGTTGGGCAGAGAAGTAATGAATACAGTTTATATGGCTGCAAACCTTACAAATTTACAAGTTTTTATTTCATACGCTCTTGGAATTAACAGAAATGCACCAATCCGTCATGAAATTGTGTTAGATGGATATACCAGAAGAATGATCAGGAACGATAATAATGTGGCCTATACAGATGCTTGTCAGGAAGCAGATGCAATAGCACAAAGAATAAATGCTGATTATCAAAGCAGACTGGAAAGAGATTTGTTTGAAAGATTAAAGAACCAGATAGAACGGATTTTTGAACAGTATGGACCATATGTTGCAATGGAGGTAATTGAACATAAGAAAACGGAAGAGGACGTTGGCGATCCAAGGGAACCATTTTCAGGCATTGTAGAATTGTTGGAAAGAATGAGCAACTATTTTCTTCAGCAGGAAAATATTGCAGGGATGAGCTATCAGCAAAGAGGAAGAGAGCAAATCTTACAGGCAGCACAGGAAGTATGCAGGGGATTCTTATCGAATCGATATGCGATCAACCAATATGTTTCTATCTGTTGTGCACAGGCAGTAACAGACCGAATCGATCCAGTATTGTTTCGAATTCTGTCAGCAGCTTTGCATAATGTGGCTGTGAAAATGAATGACTATAATACGGAAAAGTTTAAAGTGTATACCGCTGTTCTGACAGAAGTACAGAATACACTTAACAGAGACGGACAATATTTTACCAGAGGTGTGAGGACAGATGAAGGTACAAGACAGACTTTTGACGTTGATATCATAAAGATCGGAAAAATGCAGACAGAACAGTTACAGAGTTATCTGAATGATTTTATCACACATATTTCTATTGATCAGCTTGCACAGCATTTTATCAGAAGAATGCAAGGCAATAGAAGTAAATGGCTTGCACAGAATCCAAGAGATGGATTTGATGCGGTCAGTGAAGTGAGAGAACTGATGGATGAGTGCTTGATCCGGAATAATATGCAAACGGATCTTGTCGAAAAATTTATCGTTGCAGCATATAGTGATAGAAAACTTACAGCGACTGAAGTTGAAAATGCATGGAACGATAATGCACCAGACGGAATGAAAATGCAGGCACTTACAAGGGCTGCCAATGACATTTATTATGAGCTGACAGACGGAGCACAGTTAATGGCAAATTCGCCGGAAATTACAGGAGATGGTTATCCTAAAAATTATTATATCAGTATTTTAAAAGACACGCCTGAGCTGACAAGGATTTTGAATCAGAACATTCAGGCAGTATATAGAGAAGAAGTTGCTATCAGTGATTCCAGTAATCGATTTACTATCACGCAGCAATATACTGCTTTGCCAATGTATATTTTGCGTGGCATGGATGAGTATAATGAGCAGTATGTTTCTCATCCATCGGTTGGAAGGCATATGGATGAGAATCAGCAGGATTGGACCAGATTTCCAAACCCATATCCGATAGATCAAGTTGCTTTGGATCTTGCACAGAATGGACAGGCAGCACAGGAGATTGAAAATTATAGAGATTATCAGATTTTACTTGATGTGCAGAAAAAAACACTGGATGGACTGAAGAAATATAAGTTTATCGAATTAAGAACAGGAGCGAAGGGAAAATCTCCAGACTTGTTTCTCTATGAAGTAAGAGAAAAACCGCAGGATATGGATGGATTTAAAAAGCAGCTGCATGAAGCAACAATAAACAATCCGGATTTGAATGTGCTGGAATTTATGAAAGCAAATGGCTTTGACATTAATCCGGTATTGGTAGCAAAAGGAGAAATGGATATTGATTTCTCTATTCTGTCTTTTGAAAATCTGAATGATCCGGAAGGAAATTATCTTGCAGTACCGGTTCCGATTCCGGATATTTATAAATGGCTGAGGAGATCAGTCAGGTATATGGATATTTTGGACAGAAATACAAAAATTTTTGAAGAACTCGAAGAAGTTTTTGATTTTGCATAAAAAGTAGAAAAAACGCAAAAAAAATCAAAAAAAATAGTGCAATATACATAGAATATGTTATAATAAAAACAGAAGACATATAAAAAACAGGTAATACGAGAACAGGAAAAAGGATAAGTAAGATAAAAATGGAGATACGAAAGGAGTACCATAATGCCACTGAGTGAGGAACAGAGACAAAAATTGAAAGAGTTGGAGCTGAAGAGAGGCGGAGTAGCTTTTGCGAGAGAGAAAACTTCCGTTACACCGGTGCCGACCGTTATTATCAGTCTGGGAGGATTAGGAGCAAAGACTCTGAATATGTTAAAGGGAAAATTTTCCAGACAGATCGGAAGCAGTAATCATGTATATTTCCGGATGATTGATACAGATAATCAAGAGTTCGCTCAGGTGAGAAAATTAAGAGAAGATGGTTCGCCTAACCCAAATGGCGAGCTGGAGACAGAAGAAACAATTTCACTGTATGATCCGGCAATTGCTGGGATTCTTGGAATGGCGACTATTCCCCCATATATTCGCAGCTGGTTAAATCCTCAGCTGATCGGAAGGGTGATTCAAGGCAGTGGAGCACAGCAGACACGTCAGATCGGACGTGCGATGCTGGTGAACAGCATTAGTTACAATAATGTAAGAACGAGGCTTACAATGGTCATTAATGCGGCAATTGCCCAGGCAAATCAAAATGGTACAAACGTAGATGTTCTTATTCTTGCTGGTGTTTCGGGTGGAACAGGAAGCGGAACGATCATTGATCTTCCATATATGGTACATGATATTTTTGCAACAGCAGGATGCACAAATTACAGAATTGCCGGATATATCTATACACCGGATGTACAGTTTACAGTGCCGGCAATTGCTGCAAATCAGATGATCATTAATAATCTGAAAAACAACGGATATTCTGCACTGAAAGAGATCGATTACTTTATGAATATCGAAGAGACAAACAGCGTGTACGATCTACCGACAGCCAATGGACATGTTATTTCGGGCAAGAATATTTTCGATAGCTGCACTTTGATTTCTGGATATAATCAAAACGGAGGAATGAACCAGCCAAATGTTACCCTGGGACGGTTGACAGACCATCTGATGGATATGCTGACAGATATCCAGATTACGCAGAATGGTGTGGCTGTTCAAATGTCTTCTTCTATTTTAAATAATCAAAATGCCATGTTGTCTGCATGGTTAGCTGATCATGGAAGCAGAAGACATTATCATCGTTATGCGTCGTATAAATATCAGGTACTTGGATATAATTCGATTATCATTCCGAGAGAAGAGATTTTGGCATACTGTGTAAATAAAATTTATGAGGCAGTATTAAGAGAGTTTCAGAATTTCCAGCTACTAGATAGAGCAGTAATGAGATCTGTTTATACTGCAACGAACCTTGTGAACTCGGATGATTTTATTATATATGCTCTTGGAGTTAATCAAAATGCACCAATTCATCGGAGAATTGGCTTGGATGCTAGATATACAAGAGGAGTGATTCAGAACAATAACAGTGTGGCATATGAGGATGCTTGTCAGGAAGCAGATGCAATAGCACAAAGAATAAATGCTGATTATCAAGGCAGACTGGAAAGAGATTTATATCAAAGATTAAAAGATCAGGTAGATCAGATTTTTAAAGCTTATGGACCATATGTCGCAATGAAGGCAATTGAACATCAGAGAACGGAAGAGGGCGTTGGTAAAAGGGATGAACCATTTTCAGGAATTGTAGAATTATTGAATAGAAGGAGCAACTATTTTCTTGAACAGGCAAACGTTGCAGGGAGAAACTACGAACAAGACGGAAGAGAGCAAATCTTACAGGCAGCACAGGAAGCATGCAGGGGATTATTACCGAATCGAGATGCGATCAACCAATACGTGTCTTTATGCTGTACACAGGCAGTAACAGACCGAATTGATCCAGTATTATTTAGAACTCTGTCAGCAGCTTTGCATAATGTGGCTGTAAGAATGAATGATTATAATACGGAACTGTTTGAAGTGTATACTGCTATTTTGACAGAAGTACAGAATACACTTAACAGAGATGGACAATATTTTACCAGAGGTGTGAGGACAGATGAAGGTACAAGACAGACTTTTG
>OLSP01000849.1_pt1 | contig 30096 bp, 29 predicted proteins | sample 1672941 | NCBI WGS metagenome assembly OLSP01 (sample SAMEA3136739, study PRJEB25190) | human gut metagenome | reverse complement strand
AAATCATGTCCTACGTAGGCACGGCACATAAACAGGGATACAATGCTTACGAAGCTATCAAAAATGCGATCACAGGTCACCCTGATTTCATCTTTGAGTAAAGCTAGTTCTGAATAGTTACCATATTTTTTTTATTTTCTGGCTCCCCCCTCCTGACTGAGCCCGTCAGTGCCGGTGGTGAGACGCGCCAAGGCCACATCTTCATTTTTTGCTGCCTCTTCACTGTCATAAACCCCAAACACAGCATTTTTGAGCGGGGAGCCGTTTCCGTCCACTTTTCTAACGTTCGCGCGTACGAGTTCGTACAAGGATTCCACAGACTAACGCAGGGGATGGCGTGGATGGTGGGGAAGGTTGAGGGGGTGGGTGGTGATGCAGGAAATTGTTGGCACATCCCGTAGATATTATTTCCACTCTCATATCCGCAGATTCCCTTTGCATTCCATCCCACGATATAGTAAAATTGAACCAGACCTATATGTACTAGAACAAAGGAAGGAGAACCTATATGAAGCAACCCAGAAAATATCTTCTCTGGCTGCTGACACTCGCTCTAATGCTTTTTCTGCCAGCCACAGCAGCACAGGCCGCATCCGGTCAGCAGCCAGGCTATGTCAGCAGCATTACCGCCAAGGTATCCGGCAGCAACAAGGTGACCGTCACCTGGAAGAAAGCCAAAAACGCTACTTCCTACCGTGTGTACTACAAACAGGCAGGCGGCAAATGGAAAACCCTTGCCAATGTCAAAGGTACCAAATACACCCACACTTCCAGCAGGAAATATCCATTAACTGAAGGAAAGAAATATGTGTATACCGTAAAGGCATATAACCGTTACGGCCGGAAATGGGGGTCATATGACAGAAATGGCAAAACTGTCACAATCCCGGCTATCCCTGGCAAGGTCAACGTTACCAAGGTAAAAGCAAACAGTTACCAGGAAGTGCAGGTGAACTGGAGCAAGGCAAAAAATGCTACTTCCTATCATGTGTATTACAAGAAAGCAGGCGCAAGGAACTGGCGCAAGATTGACTCCGTCAGCGGACGTTATACCAGTTTCAAGCATCGCTCATCCAAGTCCTTTCCATTAAAGCCTGGCAAGAAATATGTGTATACGGTCAAGGCATACAACGGAAGCTTCAAAAAGTGGGGTTCCTACAATACGAAAGGCTGGAGCGTGTCTGTTCCGAAGAAACCGGAAGGAAAAGTGCCGGGAACAGTCAAGTTATGTTATGTAAGCGCAACAACCGACAGCGAAGTCATCATTGACTGGGAAGGTGTAGAGAATGCAACATCATATTGCATCTATTATAAAGAATCCGGGGCTAAGAACTGGGTTAAGATTGCTACCGTAGGCAGCAATACACAGTTTTACATCCACGAATCCTCTTCCGCTTACCCGCTGAAGGCTTCATGTAAGTACTTATACACTATAAGGGCATACAACAGCGCTTCAAAAAAATGGGGCGGATATAATACGAAAGGCTGGAGTGTTACAACTCCTGAAGACCCGGACGCTACACCAACGCCGCAGCCAACCAAAAAGCCGCAGCCGACAGAAGCACCAAAGCCGTCTCCAAAACCTACATCAACCCCGAAGCCAACACCAACCGCTACTCCTACCCCTTCACCGGAAGAGATTGCGGCAAATGCTGAGAAGATAGCAAAAGAGGTCATCCGACTGACGAATATTGAGAGACGAAAGAACGGAAAATCCGAACTGAAATACCATGCAAAACTTCAGCAGGCAGCAATGACCAGGGCAAAGGAACTGGAAATCAAATATTCTCACGAAAGACCTGATGGAAGAGACAGTAGTACCGCTGTATACGAAGCCGGCGTAGGAAATTCTCGTGGTGAAAATATCGGAGTGGGATTTACAAAGCCAGAGGCGGTTGTTAAAGCATGGATGGACAGCCCAGGACATGCATCCGCTATCCTAGATGCTAACGCTACACACATTGGAGTCGGCTACTACAAAGGCAAGAACGGCACAGGATACTGGGTGCAGGACTTCTCCAGCGGACCGGACGAAAAATGCACGTTAACTGTTGACGCAAACGGCGGCACCTTCCCGAGCAAGGGCGGGGTGGAGAAGTTTGAGATGGACGTGCCGAAGGGGATGACGCTGTATGCAGATGATTTCGAAAAACCAGTTAAGGCTGGATGTGTGTTTGAAAAATGGACAAGTCTTTATCCAGATGGCTATGAAAATAACAAAACAACGAAAATTCACATGAATGAAAGCAAAACCTTAAAGGCAAACTGGAAAGACGCTACATCCTCTTCAAAAGTATCATCTATAAATGAGGACATCTTTTCAGACGGAATAAGCAATGACAGTAATACTGAAAACACAGACACCGACAGTTCTTTTGAAACAATAGAGTCTGTTGACGATATGGATTCCAAAGAATTGGACATTTCGGAAGGCACAGATGAAAGTGATGTTGAATTTGTAGAAGACAATTTACAATAAAGTAATATAAAAATCAGCGTTCTCGCAAGAGAACGCTGATTTTTATATATCCCCCCTCCTCCTCCATCATATTTTTTTTATTTTTTAGCTCCCCTCCTGACTGAGCCCGTCAGCGCCGGTGGTGAGCCTAACAATCTCTTCCTCCTCGTTCTTCGCATCCTGCTCATTCGCATAAATACCAAACACAGCATTTTTGAGCGGGGAGCCGTTTCCGTCCACTTTTCTAACGTTCGCGCGTACGAGTTCGTACAAGGATTCCACAAGCTGACACAGGGGATGGTGTGGAGGGTGGGGAAGGTTGAGGGGGGCTATGATATTTTCTTATATTATATTTTCTATCATCACCGCCTCTCTTTCCTCTACATATTTTCTCAGATATATTTTACAATTCTGAAAATCTATTTTTCTCATATTCGTTAACTCCCTGACATGCCGCCAGTTCACAACCTGCTTTTCTCTTATCAGTTTTTCGACTGCCCATACAATCTCTCTCGCCCAGTATTCTTTCTGTGATTCCTGATGTTTCAGAATCTCTGCTTTACACTTTGGCAGTTTATCAAATCGCTTATCTGGAAGTCCCATCTCTTTTCTTACTGCTGAAACTGTTATCCGTCGTGGTCGTTCCTGCCCGGTGTTATACATCTTTTTTACGATTGCCTGCACATTCGGCAATAGTTCCTTATCCATTTGCTCCCAGACGGTGCTTCTCTTCCTTCGCTGTACCCTTTCCCTGCTTTCATAGTGTTTCAGCACAGCATCTCCGACACGCTGCACCAATTCATAGTCTATCTGCAATTCTTCTGACACCTGCACATATACAGGGTTTCGGGATGCCTGGACTGATTCTATGGGAATCTTTGTTAATTCTGATGCTGGAATTCCTGCGAACATTGCCAACTGGCAGATATCAGTGAAATTCCATCTTGAACCGCTCAGGATTTTCTGCATCCGTACTTTGCTCATAATATTCTCTTCTGCATAAAACCTTTTGTAATCTTCATACAGATTCTCCAGACTTATACTCGCACCAGAATCTGTCCTTGCATATTTCCGCAGCCTCCACTTTAAGAAATCCGCTGCTGATATTTTCCCTTCCAAATCTATCCCGCTATCAAAAACCTGACAGGCATATTTCGTAAGGGCAAGTTTTATTTCTTCATTACATAACTTCACTTCTTCCTGTTCCGGAATCGTGGACTGTGCATCCCATAGACCCGGTGACGCTTTCCGTTCCATGGATATGCCGCTTTCCATCAGATAACATCTATGCTGGGGACATATCCGGATTCCCTGTATCTGGTGCATCCTATGCCAGTATGCCTCTCCATATTTCTCCCTGTCTTCTTTTGCACAGACCGGACAATATTTCAAATATCTTCCTGTCCCCCTCTGATTCTTCGGAACAGCTAGCAGGTTATTGAAATTTCCATGCATTGCAAGCAATGCCTCATATGCCTTCTGTCTTCGTTCTTTTGGAAGAAACCTGCCATAAGATGCAAACATGGTATGTTCTTTAATCAGCCGTTCCAGACCGCAATGTTTCTCCATCACCTCCAACGCATCTGGCCTCAACTCATTCAGGAACTCTATATCCGGTTTCGTATAATGATGTATGTACAGGTCTTCCAGTGCATAAGTTAATGTCAGATGCCCTGATTTCACATAATACCTGGCAATCCAACTATATATCAGTTCATCCCGGTATAACTCAGGAAAAAATACAATCATATACTCACCTCTTCCACTGTCAGATGTCTCTTTAAAACTTCTACAATATCCAGATTTTCTGCTTTTGTTTTCTTCACCATCTCTGCCAGGCTGCTTTCTCCTGCCTCTATCTCCTGCTGGTCCTCCTGTCTGTATCTGTCGCAGGCAGAATCCTTTTTCTTCCTTGGTGAGCACTGTTTTCTCTTCCTGATAGAAGGCTCCAGATACTCATGCAGCATTGACATCCTCTTTTGGTACGCCTCATCCAATGCTGCAAAGTCCAATCTGTCCCGTCCATCCAGGATTGCCATTTCCTGTGCATCATGGAAGATGGAGACCAGTATGGAAATATTCCCTCCACAATGTTCATACAGCCATTCTCTGATTCCGTCTGTCAACTTCAGGCGTTCTCTGGTATACTGATAATCCCAGATACGCTCACAGATTTTGCAGAACTCTTCCCCAAATTCCAGCGGACTATATTGCAGCCCCAACGAACGGCGGGCAAGTTGCATTGCCTGTTCAAAGAATGGGATGCTCTCCGGAGTGCCAACCATACAGATACTGATACCGGAATTATTGATTAACTGTGTCAGCATCCCTACCAGAGATTTCCCATTCCGGCTGTTAGCGACATTTTGGATTTCATCCACTACAAGAAGCCCGATATGATTTAAAGCAACCTGGCTTACACTCCCGATAAGCATATCTGTAGTTGCCCTTGCTTTTACTGCACTTTTATAATATCCGCTGTCCAATACCTCATCTACCTTTCTCAATATTTCAAGCATCAGCCCTTTTACTGAGGAATCAAACGGACACTGCACTACAATACAAGGTGCAATCTTACAGTAAGGCTTTTTTATTTCTATCACTTCCTGTTCTGTTATCAGGCTGATTGCACGAAATACCGCTGAACTCTTCCCGATTCCGGACTGTCCTATAATTGTAAAGGAATCAGAACCGCCCAGGATTCCCTGGTACCTTCTTCCCCGGATGCCTTTTCCATTCTCATACTGCTGACGGACCGCCTGTATGGATTCTTTTTTCTGCAAAGACCGAAACATCCCCATATAGAGTTTATGGTAGATTTCCACGGACATCTGGGATGGAATATAAATATCATAAATGTCTGACAAGGATATTAACCGTTCCGTGCTGTCTTTTCTCCTTATCTCCGAAGAGTAGAATGGATATTCTCCCAGCCGTTCCATCAGTTTTTCTCCTGTCAGCATTTCAGGCATTATCTCTTTTATATCACTCATTGATGCGTTCTCCCTTCACGAAATCAATATGCCGTTTCCTCTGTTCTCTCTGTCGTGTTTTCCGGATATCTTTTATCTTCGTATCCTTTGATTTTATTGATTTCCCGGCAATACTCTGTATATGCCACGCCAGGTCAATCCTTGCCTGCTGATTACTGACGGCAGCACTTTTTATCAGTTCATCGCACTCAGACTTTAATGCTTCCACCTGCATATAGTCCTTTCCCCTGAACCGGCTTTCTATCAGTTCAAATACCTGATACTCCCCATTTTCCAATAACCATATCTTGGTTACATCCTCTGGATTAAATGCAACTACAGCGTCCCCGCCCGTCAGGTATCGCTCTGTATATCCCTGTGCCTGGTATCTCAAGCCCTGTACCTTCAGCCCTGAACGTGTAAAGCGTCCTGTCGTCCTTGGAAGAAGCGTCAATACCAGGTCTTCCCTGGAAACCGGAATCAGATTTGCTCCCGGCCGCTTTCTGCCCCATGCAAAGACGGACGAGGAAAACGGCTGGATTCCTGCCCGCATCATCTCTTCTGTATAAGGAAAATTCCCCAAAACCCTCTGTGAGTTATAATATAAAATACATCGGAGAATCACCATCTCAAAATCCTGTATAGTCAGGCAGGCATCTTTTCGGTAATCATGTGCCCCACGTTCCCTATAATCAGGTTCTATCACCCCCTTCCCTTTCAGATATTTCTTAAATTCTGTCTGTATCAGGTCAAAAAATTTTTCTACCGGCCCTTTCAGTTCTGGACGATATGCAGGAAGGTTCTGCACCGTCACTCCCAGTTCTGTTATCTGCTCAAAATTTCCAGAAGTATACTCTGCTCCCATATCTGTTATCATAGTTCCCGGCAGCATATCACAGTCCCACTGTTCCCGGTCTATCAGGATTCCAAATTTCCTGCACCACACAACCTTGTCTGCAATCACATTCAGCATCAGATTTCTCAGCGAATATACGCCACCTTCCCATAACAGACTATAGCCGTAACAGAATGAACTGTATGCATCTATACAGGCAATAAGAACCGGTCTTCCTGCCAGATGCCCTGTCTCATCTACCAAATAAATATCACATATCGTTGCATCCAGCATCCCGACACCGACCGAAGAAAATTCCTGCACGCCATCCCCCAGAAGCGGTCTGTGGTTCCTCTGATATTCTTTCAGTCCATTTCTGGAAATATAATAATTCTGCTGTTTCCTGGTCTTCTTGAAGAAGTAACGGAACTGATAAATGGACGGGTATTTTTCCTGAAGTCTCCCTTCCCTGTCGCAGTATCTTTCCTGCAGCATCAGGGTATAAGCAGTGGAAATGCTCTGTCTCTCTCTTCTGTAGTAATATTTGTTCAATGCCCATCTCATATTTTTTCATCCGGTGTCAGTTCTCTTTCTGTTTTCTTCTCCTTTGGTGCTAATGCCAGGATGTCCTGATAAACAAGATATGTCCCCAGATAACTTTTTACGGTATTCAGACTCATCTGATACTGTTTCGCAGCCGCTGAAATCAAAACACTTCTCTTCCTTTTCTCACCCACATATGGAAGAATCCCTGCAATCACAGTAAACCTTTCACGCATCACTCTCCTTGCCGATGCAGACAGATTTTCAGAAAATTCCATTCCCATTTCCTGCAGGAATTCTTCTTCTGAGATTTCCACATCCTGTGTCATCTCAGCACAACTTATCCACTTTGGCAGTGACTTTTTCACACAGTCAATCACCAGTACTCTTTCTTCTTTTTCTTCCAGTATCCTGAAAATCGTATCTTCCTGTCTGTATAACTTATTTTTCAGCATTAATGACCAGCCCCCAATCTGTCACTCCATTTCTTCTCCAATACTCTCTTGACGCATCCAGCAGTTTTACTGTCATGGGTTTCACCAGATGTTTTCGCTCTACGCATTCCCTAACCATCAAATCCCCGTCTGCCTTTACGCATACAAAATCAGAGGTATAGTCCCCAATCTCCAGCCCGGCAAGAGCGACATTGCATTGAAACTCCTTTATCTCATTCTCTTCTTCCAGTTTCTGTGCATAGGCTGCCTGGATATCACTGTATGTCCTGACCACATCCTGACTCTTTTTCAGTTTTATCTTCTGACATCTCCCTTTGTAATTCTTCTTAAGCATTCCGATAATCCACCTTTCTTTTTCCCAAAAACGTTCCCAAAATCAGTTTTGTTGTTCCCAGAAATGATTTTATTGTCATTTACCTTTCCCAAAAATAATTTTAGGAAGACCGCAAATGGCTTAAATCCGGCATTTCCCAAAAGCACCTCCCAAAAACGTCCTTTTCTTTTTTCTCTATGTCCTTTCGCACCCTCTTTTGACACTTTTTTTGCAAACATCTTTGACATTTTTTCAGGTGCTCTGTGAACTATATATAAGAAGCAGTTAACTCTTTTACCTCCTGTTTTCTTTTTGAACATCTTTATTGATATTCCTTTGGGCGGCTGACTTTTTTTCATCTCCGCAAATGGCCTGAACCCGCCATTTATGCGGCTTTTTAAGGTTTCTTTTATGTTCTTTTTTGGATATAAAAAAACCTTGCTTCAAGGGATTTCTCCCCTGAGACAAGGTTTTAGTTTCTTTTGAGTTTTCTTTTTTGGACTCCTTTTAGGGCTTTTGGCACGGTGTAATTTTGTCAGGCAGGATTAGTAAAATTGTGTCAAAAGGGAGTGCGAAAGAACAATTATTTTATTCAAACTCTTTTTCGGGTTTTATTTTCCTTATGAAAGTAGTAATTTCACGTTTGCAAGCCGTATCATTTTGGTACGGTTTTGCGTATTATTTATATGGTTGAATTTCTGGTGTATCCAAATTGTACCCAGAACAGCATGTGAACCGAAGCTCGTTTTCACATTGCTAAACAATACCCCAACTTTTATACGCTTCCTCTGAATAATACCCCAAAGCACCTCCCTTAGGATACTTTGAATTAACAACAGAAAACTGATTAATTGCATCAAATATCGGTTCTTTTTTAAATGGTATATGTATACAATGTGCTCTTTCATTTTTTATTCGTTCCTCTAAAGATTTTGTCCACATGCTATTCAATTCTGACGGAGCGCTAATCTTAGAATACCCCGGATATGCTATTATGACTGGCAACTCATAATAATCAACGGCCTTTTCAATTTCCCAATTAAGAATTCCTCTGTCATAATTTGTCTTATCCGATATAATTAAAAGAAAATTCTTACTCGCTGATAATCTAGTTTCTAATCTGTTAAAAAGCGTTGCTTTTGATGAGCTATCACGTACCTGATAAGTTTTTTCATGTGAATTAGTAAACCTAAAATCTATACTTCCAGATTTATTCCATGCCTTCAGCAAGTTAAAATAATGAATATCGCTTTCTGTAGGATCTGTCGATCCCTGCCCGTCAAAGGCAACATATGTACCTGTTCTGTTCACGTGTGGTTCCTCCCTATAACATTTTCAGGTTCATCAAACCTAATTTTTCTTCTTTATCACTTACAACAATATGTATATCGCAATCTATTTCATCCTTAAAAAGCTCAATTGTTTTAACAATATAGACAACTAAGTCATTTACACTGCCTGCATCAGCCCCTCCCGTCCCAATTACAGGCATATATGTAGAAAACCCTTGAGAGCGTTCTGAAATATACTTTACTAAAGAAGCTATAGCTTTTATATAGTCTATCTTTTCGACATGGGCTCTTAATTCATTGTCAAAATATGTTAGCCCCAAGATAAAATACTGTTCATTGTTGAGACCATTTATTTCAGCAACCGATCCGACATCATATCGACGCAAGTTTCCACTTCGTTTTTCTTTTTGTTTGAGATCTGTATACTTATATCCATGCAATGACAAATTGTTTTGTATCTCATTCGAGACTGTATCTGAATCCCTATTGCCTTGCTCATATATTCGTTTAAGTGCCATACCGTGAATTTTTTTTGACCCTATTAAATCATCATCCACAATCGTGTCGAAGCATCGATTCCCAGCAAAAGCAATGTTCTTCTCTTCATTTGGATCTCCGCTATTAAATAAATCCCCATATTCCACAAACAACGAATGATTTGAGTGAAGATCAAAAATTTTCACTTGTTTTCTTTGCTTCGTATAAATCGTGACCCCTATTACTATAGCAAAATAGATTACCATCAAAATAAGCACGGCTACAATTATTCGCAGAACTACATTATCAATACAATTTAACATAATATCTGTAGGTGTAACTAATGTAACAAACCCCCAAACAGAAAATAGGGCTACTGCGATTTTGTTACTTTTAGAAAATATGTAACGCCAGTTATATCTCATTGTACGAAATAATATTTTCATCGTATCTCTCCTAGAACTACTTCTCTCATTGGCCTAAATGTATCTAAGATATCGTTTCGAGGTTCTGTTTTATCATAAAAACTTGTGTAATATTTTTCTTCTTTATGCTTTGTGTAGAAATTTCCGATTTCCCAAGCACACCATTGGCGAATGCTGTTATTATTACCTCGAATTCGCAACTCACTATTCGTCGTTCTCAGGAACAAAAACTGATTGCTATCTTTTAAAGCATCTTCCAATTTCTCCTTGGTGGCGGAACTGTGATTATTTGCTCCATCCCACATCCAATTAACATATAAAAAGCCAGAGCGAAGCCAAAAATAGTAAAACAAAGCTTGAGTTAACCCCTTGTCGTAATATGCGTATGACAAAAAGGTTTGCCTTCTCGCGGTACGAATGAGTTCATCGCCCGAAAGCCCAATAAAATTGTTTTCTATAACTTCTTCTTGATAATCTGCAATAGCCTTTAATAAGTATCTAAAGTATGTTTTAAATGAGTTAGAAGAAGACTGTTCTTTTTCCATTTTTTTACTCATTTGTTGCTGTATTTGATTTGTTATTCTCTGCACGAACAATAAATCTTGGACTTCGTTTGCATTACGATCAAAGATTCCTTGATATTCTTCCATTTGAGGCATTCTTTCCTCATTATTAATAATGTCTTCAAAGCCCTGTATGAGTCTTGCAGAATCATAATACATATTCTTAACTGATAAGTAATCTCTAAAGCGTACTATCCCATCACCACTTTCTATTGAATCTCCACTTTCCATAAAAAGATTATATCTTGTCAAAGAACTCAATCCCATACTGTATCCCTCTCATCTTTATCAGGTGATTATATAGCGAATAGCTATGCCACTATTACGTTATCGTTTATACTTTCAATAATCTCCTTATTTCCATCCATACACTCAGATCCATAAATATCTCAACGGTGCTTCCCTAATCCGTTAAAAGAGATTACTGTAACACAGAAAGCTCCTTCATCTTGCCGTTATAGACAATATACTAACAATCTGGTTCGCAAATTATATCTGCCAGTTGTAAAGGTTATTGCTCTCAAGGTACTCTGAGAAAGTATCTTTAGCTGTATTCACATCAAGACCGACTATTTCACAGACAAATTCCCCCAAAAAGCTTAAAGCCGTATTCTTGCTCATATTCTTCCTTGATTCCGAAGTCTAACCAAATAACCTTCTCTAACACCTCTATATCGCTATGTGAAAACAGTATATTTGATTTAAGTTTCTTAATAGCCTCATTGTACTGATGCTCGCAAATATAGTATTTCGCCTTAGCCTTATAGTTCTTCAAGCCATCGTTTTCAATCTTCAATTCATTCTAGGAAATATCAAAAATATCATCCTCAAAATTCATGTCCTAACGAAGTTTTGTGTCTTGTTAATGTGTTTTCAAATCTACTGCACGCACTCTATTTCTGTACACTATTCTTCATTATCAAAGGTGTCATTTTTTCCATGAGCGCATCTGCGATACGTCTGTTTTTGTCATCAAGAATTTTCTTCTTTTGTTCACGTGCCCATTCTACAGCTTTTAACTGATCCTCCGGTCGTTCACTTAATATTACATGTTCTTCCATCATGATATGCACCTCCTTATCGCTTCTCATAGTTTATACCTACATTATAACAGCTTTTCAGAAAATAATCTGCTGCTTCCTGCAAATCTTTTATATTTTTTGCCTTGTTATTTAAGTCTATTGCTTCATTAAGCAAAACAACTGCTTTTTCAAAATCATATTTACTATTTTTTACCAGATATGATACATTTCCCAAATTCGTAACGACAACCATAAGTTTAACTGTCTCATATCTAAGCAAAAACTGGATATCTGACAAGGAAAAAGCCGACAGCGATGGGTGATTATGCAGCACCAAGACGACACAATCTCTGGAAGCACGTATTAAATGATAAGATGTGGAATCACTCAAAGGATCAACATCATGCTCCGCCCCCAGTGCAATTCCAAGATAGCGTTCGCCTTTTTCTATCAACTGCGCACTTTCGAGACTATATGTTATTGCCACTTCATTGGAAGCATTTTCGTCTTTAGAAATTTGCAGAACTTGTCTTGCCAGTTCCCGAAGATTATCATATTCTGTTTCTGGTATCTCTTTATACTGAACAAGTGGCACTTTGTTAATTGCCTCGTCTGTGATCATAATCTTATGGTCACGCTTTTTTGCCATTTCGAGATCATTTAATCTACTTCTCATGTTCCTCTCTTTTCTCCATAATATAATTATTCTTTTCTTTACACTATATCATCATACATAAACATAATATCTCTGCTAATACATATCATTTGGGGAATACCATTCCAATGCTATACCGATATTTACTACTGCATTTCATATATATTTTATAATATAGGTGTTTCATTATTTTGTTTTCGCTTACTTTTTTTCACATGTATAAAAACATTATGCAAAAGGTTTACACTTGTTAAAATGCATTCACCTTGATTCAATTTTTTTATATGCTTGATCGAATAATCATCTAAATGATTTTGTATTGCCCTTATCTCGTCATTATGCGTAAGTCGATGAACTAATAAAGTTCCTACTTGTCCCAAAAGCACCGGAGAAACATCTTGAGGATTTTGCGTTGTCAAAAATAGAAAGATTCCCTTCTTACGCCCTTCTCTTGCTATAAAAGTTAATCCATTGTGAAATTCATTCTCTGAATACTGTGACCTTGTATATCGATGAACTTCATCAATGAAAAAAACAAAAGGTAAAATATTATCTTGTAAAATCACAAAATTACATATAAGGTCAATAATCATTCCACCTATTCCTTCTGTTGCTCCAAGACTTGATGTATTAATATATAAGCTTGAATTTGGCGTATGTACAAATGAATCTATTTCATCCAACAAATTATTCATCTGCTGATTATGTGAGAAAAATTTCAAAAAATTTGTATTTCCCAGTTGATATGTTACCTTTTGTACAAGATAGCTATTAGCATTTGCCTTAAATGTATCATATGCATAATTTGCTCCTCTGTTTGGTTCTGATACAGATTCTGCAGCTATTTGTTCTGGCAAGAGAGAAATATCAAAATCTGTGTCAGCTCTGGTAACAGAGGCAAGTTGTTGTTGCATTTGAGCAATGTTTTCTCCATCCTTTTTCAAAAATATGGTCTGACCATTTTTTTGTTGGTAGCGTAAAGAGCGTATTGCTTCTGAAAGCACCGCACTTTGTGTGTTACTATTTGTTTCAAATAACATCGTCCATTGTTGCATAGATACTTTTCCCGGAGAAATTGTTGTGTCTATCCCTAAACTCAATTTTCTAACCTCTTGTAATGAAAAAGAGTTATAATATTCCCCTGTAGGATCTATTATCAAAACTTTCTTTTTTTCAGTAATCATTTTATCCAATATGGATAAAGCAGATGTGGATTTTCCACTATTAGTTGCCCCAACTACTAATAAATGGTGATTAAATAATGTACTAGGGCTTAGCGATACTTCTTCCTCGTTCATATTAAGGTATGTGGCAAATGGAGACAACTTATTTTCTAACAAACCGTTAACTTCAATGGAGTTCAAATATATCTGTATTACGTTCTTGTTAGCTAAGAAGACTTTGTCCGTTATACCAACTGTCAGAAATTCTGGCAAAACAAATTTTTTATCACAATATGACATCAGTCCAATTATGTCAATATTAATTTCTGGAAATACCGTTTCCGTTTTTCCATGGTTAATGGAATCGTGAAGATTTTCAGACGACGGAACTTTTGTTTGAAAAACTTCACCAAGAAAAACACCTTTAACTGACTCAATCACAACTAAATAGTTTATTGTATTCGGAATGAGAAACTCATCAACCATTTTTCTGTGTGCTAACAGTGATAGATTTTCGACCTGTGCAACACTGTTATCTCTATATACCTGAGAAATTCTTCCAATGTAAAAGTTATTTTTATCTATATTATTATATAAGGAATCAATCGTCATAATATTCCCCCAAGTAATCTGACAAATCTGAATTCATCGTAGCTTTTAAAAAAGCTAATTGAAAATTATGCTTCATCAAATCATGCAACTTGATCCAGTTTTGATTATCTTGATGAAGATTATAATCACTCACTAAAACCGCTAAACTTTTATTGTGCAGTATTGCTTGAATAATCATTTGAGAAATATGATTATCTGCAAAACTAAAACCAGTAGTAATGAGAAGTGTATTCGGACGTTTTAATAGTTCTTGAAATTTTGTAAATAATTCGAAATATGGTTCTTGATAACTTTGCATATATTTATTTGAACTTGGAAAAATCATAATCGGATTAGAAACATCCGTTTTTTCTTTTCTGCGAATGCCTTTTTCATCGCGTTCCCATGTTAAAGAACCATGCAATTTAAGCAAATTAATAATGTTTTTCTTGTATTCAAGTTCTCTAGTCTTAACATTTTCTATATCTCTTACAAGATTCCATTCAAACATATCGCTATCAAAATATGGTCGATGAGAAAACGAAAAACCATCCATTACTGTATAACCTATACTATCTGCTGCATCTTCAAGTAATGTATCATAATTTGTCGTAACTATAGTAAGCTTACTTGGAGTTTTAGTAAGATGTGACACCGTATTGATGAATGCCGAATGTTTTAAATATTTGTTATCATATTCATAGCTTGTATTTTCCTTAATCAAATCAAATATTTTATTTTTGGATTTAATATATTTGTCACGATCCATATCTGATACATATTTTTCAAAAGAAAGTAAATCAGAAAGAAAATCTTCCAAGTTAAATAATCGATTAAGACCCTCTATTCCATCTTCTCCTTCAATTTCTACAGGAATATTATACTTACAAAGGTTCGACAATTCTTGCAATGTAAAGAACTCATCTTCATCTTTAAGAGTTGTATTTATTAACTTTGCCAGCATAAATACAGTTTTTCCAAATCGACTGTCTATATTTCCAGAATTACACAAAACTGACGCTCCTGCACCAACAAGAACAATTATATTACTAAATGATTTGTGAATAAAAGTTGATGTTTCTTTTTTTATCAATGACTTGAAAGTAATTTCATCTACTACATTTCCAGTATCATTTGTAATAACTGCCCCATTTTTATAGTATTTTTCATTTTCGTACGCATATTGGGAATTAGCCGAAATATAACAATCTACCATTATGTTTTTCCTCTCAAATTCGTTACAGCATCAATAGCTACCTTTTTTATTATAAGCATTAATACATTCAAATACAATAACCGTTCACATAGATTAATTTTTATTTAAAATTCCGCTCGCAAAAATGCCCCCGTCTCCGGGTGCATCCTCTTATCTACTCCTCTTTATAATACAATTCATCCAACACTTGTTCCAGCGTTCCTTCCTTTGCATAAGGCAAAGCATCTAACTGTCTGAAATTATGCTTGATATCCTTTGTATCCGCATCAAAGCCCAATATGTAACTTGTCGCTATCTTATAGATAATTTCCGTCGGAGCTAATCCATACACCTGCTTTTCAAAGATGTGTTTCAGGCGTTCCTTATTGTCCGGGAATTGCTTTTTCATCTCATCACTCTGGTACAACCGCTTCACAATCTCTGTAATATACAGACCGGATTTCATATATAAATCAATAAACGTCTTATCCGGCATGTCAAAGCAGCCGGGATTCTCCTGCTCCAGCATGTCCACCATTTTCTTAACCATTGTCTTTGGTGTAAATATCTGATTTGTCTTCTGTGGTGGAATATAATCAAATATATCCTCTACGCTCTTTTCGTCAAAATAATCGGCAAGTTTTTTCTTTAAGGCAAGAAATTCTTTTACAGAATCATCAAACACCACCGAATCGAATAGCTGTCCATCAAAATGCTTGGTCTGTCCAGTTTCTTCCTCCACATAGTCACCACCATCACGCAAAAACTTGAACTGATCCAGCGTGATACTTGTCACTTCCAGAAAAACTTTATCCGGAATGATGGTATCAAAAGTGGCAAGCGTTACCGTATTATCTCCGTATGCCATAAGAAATGATGGAATTGTCCTTGAAAAGCCACGCAAGTGATCTCTAACACCATCCTCAATTGTTTCCTTTTCCCGTTCCTTCTTCTTTGTTTCTACGGTCTTGACTGTCTCCTTCGTGGATTCTCTTGCGAAATCAGAAATAGCAGTTGTCAATTCTTCATTGAATTTTTCCATAGCTTCCTTCTGCTTCTTCTCAAATTCTTTATCAATCTGCTCTGATGTTTTTCCGGTTTCATATCTTGCCTGCTGCTCGGCAACACGCTGATTTTCTATGACATTTCGCTCTATCTCATAGTTGGTATGCAGCTTATCTATCATCCGATCTGCCTCATGGTTCAGTTTTGATTCAATCTGTCTTTTATCGACTGCTTTCATATCAGAACCGTAGGTAGACTGTGCTGTATCCACGACTGCCTTGACCGCACTCTGTTTTACCGCTTCTTTCAGTTTGTCGATGGCTTTCTGCGCCTTGTCCGGTGCCTGATCCATCTGCGTCATTGTTTCCTGTACCTGAGATGTCACATCATAAATTTTATCGCCAAAAACATCCTGTGTTCTTCCAATCACAAATTCATCACTAAGAGCCACTTCCCCATTTTCATCCAGCGATAGATCTTTCTGCACTTCCTCCGTCAGATTTACCTTGCTCTTTGGTTCTTCTATTGGTTCAAACTTTGTGATAATATCAATGACTTCCTTCGGCGCCCCAAAGATGTTACTGATATTCTGAAACAGGAAATTGCTCATAAACCCACGCTTCACAACTTCAACAGAGCGGATTTTTCTTGGAATCGTCAGTACCTTTTCTGCATCCAGTTCTACCAATTCTCCCTGTTCATCCTCGCCGATTACTGGGAAGAAATTTAACAGTTCTTTCACATTTTCTTTGCGTTCCTCTGCGGTACCTCCACATTTGGCAGTATTAGGATTCAGGTTATTGGCAAACTGCTCAAATATGGTAAGTGTTCTTGCCGGATCAAAGTCAAATACATAAGCATTTTCTTTTCTCTTGAAAGATGTCCCAACTTTAAACAGACAAGGATTCTGTGCCCGGAATGCCGCCTGGATATAAAGTGCCGGGGATCGCATATTACTAAGCATCAGCACTGCTGTCCATTCTGGAATTGTAATTCCTGTCGTAAGCTGTCCTACCGACAAAGTAATGGTCTTTTCATGCTGTGCAATAGCCGCAACCACTTTATCATAAGATTTCATTGTTTCCTCATCATCGTCCAGTTTGCCGTCGCCAGCAGCAAGAACAACTTCATATTCCTGGAATATTGGATGTTCCCTTAATTTTTTTGTCAGCGCCTTTGCACTGTCTACCCTATCGAGCAGCCAGAAGGTGTGCTTTAATTCATCTCGCAATTCTTCCGTAGAAAATGGAAATTTTGTCTGTCTTGTCAAGGCATCGAGAAATTTATCAACGGAAGATTCATGGTTAAACTTACCATTGGTAACCGCAAAAAACTCATTCAGATCAAATGCATATTCTTCTGTCTCCCCGTCAATTTCTATGCCCTGCTGAAGCTCATCCTTGATAATTTCTGACATCTGATAAGTATAGAGATTAAGCTGTGGCAATGTTGAATACGGATTTTCTTCCTCTGCTGAAACATCCCAGTCACGTTTTTTCTTCTGTTCATCTGCATAAGTCCAGTTATAGATAGCATCATCAGCAAATTTATTATTGGCAAGTGCTTTAAACGGTGTTCCTGACAAATGCAACGTAAATTTACGCTTAATACGATCAAATGCAACATCTGTTTTGTAGGTATCCACACCCTCATGTGCTTCGTCGATGACAAGGATATCCCACTCCATATTTGCGACCTCACCTAATTTATCATACTGACCTCCAAAATAAATGGAACCTTTCATATCCTGCAAGGATACAAATTCAATACATTTTACATTTTCACTGTCTTTTCCTAAAAGAAAATGTGTATATTCTTCTCTTGTCAACACACCTCTTTTCCCTTTTAGTTCATCAACTTCACTCACAAAAAGATACCCTGATTCACTACCCAGAAATTTGGCATAATCTAAAAACCACGAATTTGCAATCGCTGGTCGGTTTGTCACAATCAGTACTTTTTCTGCACCGGTTTTCTGCACAAAATCATAGACCGATAATGTCTTTCCAAATCTCGGCTTGGCATTCCAAAGGAACTCGCCATCTTTATGCGCTGCCTGATAATCAACCGTCATTGCAACCGCACGCTGCTGCTCCTCACGCAATTTGTACGGAATAACTGTATCTGTCGTTTTTATGATGCCATGATCTTCCCTGAAATCACGAAACATTTGCTTTGATGTGGTGCCATCCACATGGAACCATTCATTATTTTTTCCATTTTCCTGCTCTATACCGGATTTTCGCAAATAAGCATGAAAGTCCTTATCTATGAATGTCTCCCCTGAACCATCATCAAAAGTGGCATTTCCTTTCCATTCAAGATGCCACTTAACATCAGCAGTATGTGTCTGTTGATTGATACGGGTTTCTACATCCTGCTCTGTATATCCTATCTTCGTCCAGCCGTTATGGCGAACCACTTCCGGAGTGGAATAGCCATAAAGCATCGGAACTACCTGCTTAGTTGTCTGAATGTTAGGTTTATTCATGCTATTCCATCTCCTTTACATTATTTTCTATAAATGCGATTTCTTCCTCGGAAAGCCTATATTTTTTATAAAGTTGTTTGTCTATATTTGCTATGGATACGGACCAGTCAATGTCGGATTTATCAGTAAAATCTTGAAGTGGAATATACTTCCATACCATTTTCTTATTATCCTGCGTTACTTTTAAAACTCCCAACATTGCTCTAGCAAATTTGCCACATAAATATTTATTTAATGCTACAACCTCATTTTCAGTTTTAAATTTTCCTATACTAATAAAAGTTTGCGTATGTCCCACTTTAGGAAAACCTATTATTGCACTGCTCATAGGCTCCCCGAACTTTCCACTTCCATTTGCCTTTGGAAAAAACAATTTATACGCATCCAAATTCTCATGTTTTACTATGTAATCTTTTAATATCCACATATTTATGCGAGACTTTTCTTTACGTCCACTAATTTCCACATATTCCTTTCCATCCGTTGGTTTATCCTCAAAAAATACGATCTGCGATAACTTATCAAAAATATTAGATGTTAAGTCTCTTTCATGTCCCTTACTAATCAACGGAACTTTTTTTCCATTAACATTCATTGTTTTTTCCAATATTTCTGGATGTTCTTCATACATAAGATTTGTAAACTTGTAGCTCTCTGGTGAATAGACTATATCCGAAATGGCCCGCTCCATTTTTTCTCTCACTTTAACAAGTATATTATTTAATACCGGATATTGAGTAAATGTATCTATCGCACCAAATATTTTACTCTTATCCCGGTATGTAACAGCAACACCACCCTTAATATCTGTGTTTGAAAAAACTTTACTGCTATCTTGCTCATAATATTCCACCTTCAAGTGCTCGTCTTCCAACATTTTTTCATTCCATACTTTTGGTGTTTTTCCTGCATCAAATAAAAATCTTGCTGGTGTAATCAATTCCACCTTTTCAGCAATTTCATATGCTGCATCCATAAAACAATTATATATTGGATTATCAGATGTTCCTTCTTGTGTTTCCTGATATGGTGGATTTCCAATTACATAATCAAATTTCATCTCATCTACCTTCCTTCATGCTTTTGTACGTCAGCGACTTATCGCTGCGCCAGTCATAGATCCGGCAGTACACTTCTTCCGGGTCTTCTATATCCTGCTTTCTCGGCTCATCTGCTACCACAAAGTCAAATAGACTAAATTGATGATATTCCTCTTTGGGCTTTCCAAAGGGAATCGTCCCGGATATTCCATCCATCTGCCACAGGTTCCAGACAATAACATTCACAATCTTTCGCAGTTCTACATCTGTTGGAACTCTCCCCCACCTGTCCTGCATATAGTCCACAAAAGTTATGAGCAAATTGATTCTTGCAATCAGAAGGCTGTCTCCTTGAAATTCATAACCATACACACTCTGATATGCTCGAAGCACCCATTTGAACCATTCAGTTGCACTGTCTGTATTTTCATTTACCACACGCAGTTTTCTGTCTAAAATTCCTATCCGCTGCCTAATCTCAAGCAGTTCTCCGGTAGCTGCATCATAGCGTGATACAATGTAGGGAGCTTCACCGCAGGTAATCTCAAGCCTTTTGGAATCGATATATTTTTTCCATCCATCCGCTGTGTCAAACTCCACTTTTTCTGTGTTTACCAGCCAACCCTGCTCACATTCAACATTAAAAACATCTTTTCTTCCAAACCACTCCTCATCGCAATGGTTATTCATTTTGTTGCATATCCACGATGGCGTAAACACCTCTGCTTTGGCTCTGGTACGTTCCTGCTGTTGTTCCTTATTCTTTAGCACCCTCGGCTGTATCTCATATTGCGTAAATCCCTTTAAGATTTCTTCTGTCATCTGCTCAGTTTCCTTGATTGGAGTACCTTTGGAACTATATACCGATGTCGCAAATATAATATTTTTCTTTGTTGTCTTATCCTTCAGCAATGCTTTAAGATTTTCACTGACCGGATAAGTATTCAGATCAATTAACTTATCCATTTTTATCCTCATTTCTAAAGCCGGCTATCCTTGATAGCCAGCTTGGAAAAAATGTATACTTTTTTTCATGAGAAAAATTTGGATTTGTAACTGTGAAATTTCACGAAGTTTTGACAGAAAATTACTGAATTTCGACTGATTTCGTGATACAATATGTAAGAATGGTTTTATGTATACGATTACTGGAAATGTATACCATTTCAGTTAGAACGCATGAACTATTTAACTGGATTTTTCATATTTTACTGCCTTGCTGTAAAACGTCTTAGGGCACATATTACAAGCCTTAGCAGCTTCTTCTATTGTGATTTTCCCTGCCCGCCAGTCTTTGTGCATCTGATAAAAGTTTTGTGGGATTGGTAATGGTGGTCTGCCGAACTTTACACCCCTTGCTTTCGCTGCTGCAATTCCCTCCGCCTGTCTTTGCTTGATATTGGTGCGTTCATTTTCTGCAACATAGCTAAGCAATGCCAGAACGACATCACTGATAAATGTTCCAAGCAAATTCTTTTCTCTGCGGGTATCTAACAGCGGCATATCTATGACAACAATATCTGCTTTCTTCTCTTTTGTAATAATGCGCCACTGCTCATTCAATTCCCCGTAATTCCTGCCTAAGCGGTCAATCGACTTGATATACAGCACACTGTTTTCATTTAATTTTCGCAATAACCGCTTATATTGTGTTCTCTCAAAATCCTTACCCGATTGTTTATCCATATAAATGTTATTCTCAGGTACTCCCATCTCCGTTAATGCGATTTTCTGTCTATCCTCATTTTGTTCCTTAGATGACACTCGCATATATCCATAAATATTTATATCTTCCATGTATTTTTGCCTCCCATCTGCCAATTTCCCCTACTTAGGTCTAGTATTTGCATGCATATTGGTATATAACCAACAGAAAGCTGATTCGATAAAATCAGCCTTCTGTTATAGTGTGTAATCATCATTGTAATAACGTTGCTCTCACAATCTTCTCCGCTCTCTCTCGAATATTATTCATCCTCTGCACCCAAATCATCTGATTTTTCTCTTTCAGATGTTCAGTCACGCCCTCTTGTTCTGCCATTTGCTTTACAAGCAAATCAAACTGCGCCTCTGCCTGTTCCTGCATCATAAGCAAATGTTCCTTTAGTTTTCCACTTAATAGCATCGCCTGATAGATACCGCTCCGATGCTCTTTCAGATAATGTCTTCTCATAAGTCCAAACTTTCTCAATTCCCCTTCCGGCTCTGGATCAGAAATTAAGTTTGGTATCAAATAATCTCCATTTTTTTCGTATGTAATATTCATAAACAACCTCTCTTTCCACGAATTACAATTCGGTACTGATATTGTGTTTTCTCGATGTGCCATGTTCCTGTGTATGCATAGATTTTTGTTGTGTTTGCTCTTTCACAACCTTCTGCTTTTCTGTCAAGCGTTCTTTCATTGTCTTAGGCTCTAATGACTTCACAAATTCTGCAAAGGCTTCGCCCAATCCTCTGTTGGAAATAAACTGCTTCATTTTATCCAATAGTCCACTCACATCTGATACTTTTTTCTCTAGTGCAACAATCTTCTTTTCGTATTTCTCCAACAACTTATTTCTGGATACAGCTCTACCGAAAGCATCTATGATTTTTTCCCAGTCGCTTTTCTTTACCTTGACATATTCTTCACTGCCAAAAATATTGCTTACTGGAACTGCTGCACTTTTCAATTTCTTGGTATCTTTCTCTGTTTCTTTGGCAATAGTCTTTAGGGTATCTGCTCTCAAATCATGTTTTTTCAGCACTTCCTTGTTATCTTTTTCCTTCTCATCTAACTTTGCGATCTGATCGGCAAGTTTCTCTGCCTGTTCTGCCAGCCTTTGATTATTTTCTTCTATTGTCACCCCTTGATGCTCCAACTTTTCCACTTTCTGCATCGCAGCTTTATACTCCGGCAGGGTAAGGTTATCGCTCTGTACGCCCAACACCTCGACATCAATCCCTTTCTCCTGACAAAGTTCCGTCAGATAAGCTCGCTCCCTCTGTTGCCATGCAACTGTTTCATTTTCCTTTTTGCTGACCGCCTTTGCAAATCCCATTTGCTGCAATGCCTTAGTCAGACTGTTGCGTGTTTTCATGCCTGTTTTATAGCCATTTGCAACCGGAATATAATCAATGTGCAAGTGCGGCGTTGCTTCATCCAAGTGCATAACACAATTAAACAGATACAAATTGGGATTACGTTCCTGAAATGTTTTTGCATATTGCTCCAATATTTCAATGGCTGCTTTTGCCTCCTCTGTAAGATTTCCATCTGCACCCACCACAGGAGTGTCATCCTTTTTGCCTATCTGAACGATATTCTCGTAGAATGTCTTTTCTTTATTACCAGAATTCTCTATTTCTTTCAGATAATTTTCCTTTCTACGATCCTTACGCTTTTGTCCTGCATTATACTCCATAAGTGCCTGCCCAAAGCATTTCTCATACGCCTGTTCCAAAGATTCCTGTATATAAATTCGGTTCCAAGCTGTCCTTTCGGGTACCACATTATTACTGATAAACTCTCGGTTATTATGTGTCAGATGTCCCTTTCCCATTGGAAAAGAAATTGTTTTTGCTCCCAGTCTTTTTACCTTCTTTCTTCTAGCAATGCTCTAAATGCTGTTTTATTAGGAACCTTCTCGAACATTAACAGTTCGAGAAGTATCGCCAGCTCTGCTGGCTCTTTTGTTACTTTTGTCAAAAGTAACTCCTTATTAGTTTTGACGCAGGCATCAAAACATAAGTCGCTCTCCGAGGGCTCTGCGAGGCTCTTGCCAGCCTTATGGCTGACATATCTGCCATAAAATACATGGCAGATTGCTCGCTCCGTCAGATAATCCCTTCCATCGTTCGCGCTGGCTGACGGTACCAGATATGTCTATTCCGGTACCCAGTCACCCATTGCAAGTGCCATCGTCATCATCGCATCCGACATATCCGTCTCCGGCACATCCGCTGCTTCATTCTCTATATCAGCCCTATTAGTTCCAGTCTGTGAAGCAGCATGTTGGGTATTGTCATACATACTTTCCATTTTCTCTAACAGTTCTCTCTTTAACATTGATAGCTGTGTGGAAAGTATCTGCTCGATAACACCATCCGTATCGTTCCGTTGCAATGCCTCCTGTTCTATTGCATAGTTTCCATCCAATATCTGGACAAATGCATCTGAAAGTATTTTCCCGTAAGAGCCTTCTTTTCTTGTAATACTCTGCAAATATTCCCACGTTCTACGCTGATTTTCATCATCCATGCAAAATCGCACGTTACTTGAGCGATATTCCTTCCGCATCTGAATCATCCCTTCATTCACTGTTTCATCATGGCAAGTGCCTCATAACCTTTTGCATTAGCACATATATCTGTGATTACGGATACTTCCGGTTTGGCTGTCAGATCAGAGAAATTTTGTAAAAGACAGCCTCCACCACCAATGATATAAAGGTGTACCAATTCTTCCCGATATCCATGCGCTGTGAGTTTCTTCATAATTTCCGCTGTATAGTTTTCCGCAATCCGCTTGGTCGTCATAGCTACTGCATCTGTCCTGTCCCCGATTCCATTCCTCAAAAGCGGTTCAATGAGCATCTCCGGCACCTCCACACCACCGTGCTTTGATACTTCTTTTTGTATCTTTTCCATACACTGATGTACTCCGAACACTTCTGTGCTTATACTGTTTTCCATAGGTCTGCCATCATGAATTTCCAAAATACTCATAGTACCATTTCCTATATCAACCAACATATTCATGCCCGGCATAGAGCCTTGATTATGAACTGCTGCAAGTCCCTGCGGAAAAATTTCCAAGCCGCATAAATGGACTTTGTATCGTTCCTTGCGAAATGAGAAATCCAGCTCCTTTTCACGCATGAGATAGTTTCTCCATTCCGCAGCCTGCGTCTTTACCCATGCAAGCGGTAATCCCACTGCAAGCACCACATCTGCCTCATGCAATCCTCTGTACTTCATTTCCTCTGCCAGTCCTGCAAGTGTCAGAATATAGAAATCATCCGATTCCGTTTTATTGCCCTGATATACCAGATGGCTCTCACCAATCACGTAATATTTATCCCTATACTTTACATAATTAGTACTGACAATCGGCTCCTCGTCATAACACTCTATCCCAGTCTGAAATACCCGGTGCGCCGTCTTGATATTTCCATAACCATGATCCAGACCTATATAAATTTTTCCTGCTGCTTTGTTGCTTTTCTGATAATTGAATTTCTGCATCTATTTTCCTCCTGTTGTTTACATTTGTTATTACAATACTCTTTTGCTGTTTTTCCCGTTTACATTGTTTACAACTGCTATACCTTGCGTATTTACTGGATTTTCCGTAAACCATAGTGTTTACTATCTCGCATACACAGACGGTAAACAGAATTTGTAAACGGGGATCAAAAAACTTATTTTTTATCAAATGGCATTTCTGCATGTTCCGGCAATTTATGAAATTCTTCTTTATCTGCTATCCTGCGCCATCCTCTTTGTATGCCATATTCCGCAAATCGGTGGGACGATATTTTCTCCCACCCGGAAATACTGTTGTTCATGACATTATTGATTTCCTTTAATTCCCAGTCCTTCGGCGTATCGTATTCATGGTCAAATGCTTCTTTATATATCATGGTGCTGCATACATAATCCTGTGACAATTCATCCAACCACAACTGGATAATTCCGACTTTCGCATCCTCCGGCATAAACTCTTTCTGCATCTGGCGCAGATAATTTTCCGTATCTTTGGATAATTTCAATTCATGCTGACCGCTTCGATACAGCTCCATTGCCTCCGCCCATGCCTGAATGATATAATTCCTTGCCTCTTTCTCGTCCTCAAGAATATGCTTCTCCACTCTGTCCGGGTGTACCAGTATCGGTGCAAATCTACGGTTGCCAGTCCTGTCTAATGGTAAAAAATCCATGCTGTTAGAAGTACCGACAAACACGCATTGTCTCGGTCTGTCCTCTGGATGCGTTTCATAAGGGATTTTATAAGTTTCTTTCTGTCTGCTGATAAATGACTTAATATCCTCAATGCTTTTGGCATTCACAGTAGCCATCATCTCTGACATTTCGATAATCCAATGCCCCTGCATTTTCCGGTACACATTATCATCATCCATGCGTTTCAGATCATCCGAGAACCATTCATCCTTGATTGCAAGGAACCGAAAAAATGTAGATTTTCCTGCGCCCTGTCCTCCCACCAGACACACCATGATTTCGTACTTGCATCCCGGCTCATATACCCTATGTATCGCAGCCAGCATAAGAAGCTGCATAATTTCTCTGGTGTAGGCATCCTCCTCGGCTCCCAGATATTTGGGAAGCAGTCTCCCAATTCGATACTTTCCGTCCCATACAAGCTGCTCCAGATACTCCCGAATCGGATGATATCGGTTCTCGCTGGCTGCGATATTCATGGCTTTGTTGATGTTCCTCTCATTTTTTAGTCCATACTGCTTTTCCAGATACCAATGAAGCTGGTACACATCGGTATCTGTCAGACTGAAAGATGTTCTTTCCCATCCAAGATCACCAACAATATCTATCTTTCCAGAAAGCTCATTTTTTCTGATTGCACCTTTTAACAAAGGATCGCGCTGAAAAACGGTCATACAATTATCAATGCTCTGGCAGATATTCCCTTTATTATTTCTTACAAGGTCAGCCTGAATATCCTCTGCACTGCTCATTTCCTCCTCAAGCACTTTCCCGACATCGTCCCATGATACATCTGCTCCATTTTCTGACATTTCCTGCAACCTGCTCCACCTCTTTTCTGCCCTGCATAAATAGTTCTTTTTTCTCCTGCTCACTTCCCATGCAGAGAATATCCAGCCAATAATTGATGATTGGTTCTGCATGAAGCATCATTGCATAATCCTCAGGAAATATTACATCCGGTGGCTTGCCATAAAGAACCTGTCCACTATCTTCAATCTGTACCAACGCATCTTTTAACAGTTCTATTGTTTCCTCACACCATCTGTAAAATTTTTTCTTAATCTGAATAATGCGCATGCGCTCCTCTTTTTCCCTGCGAAGCCTTTGCCTTTCTTCTCTGCTCATAGCTTCTGTCTGAACATGTAATCCAAAATCCTCAATCAATTTCTTTGCGGCATCGTATTGGGATAATCCATACATTCTTGCTGTGTAATCAATCACATCTCCACCCACACCACAAGCAAAGCAATGATAATTTTTATCCACCTTCATGCTTGGATGTCTGTCATCATGGAATGGACAGCAGGCAACACCATTTTTGCGGATACGAAGTCCATAACTTTCCGCTACCTGTCTTGTGGTTAGCTGCTCTTTTACTTCTGAAAATATATTCAAATCACAAATTTCTCCTTTCCTGCGGAGAAAGCCTTTGCTATAATAAATTTGTTGTGGATAGAAAGGCTTTATCCTTTTTATTCTTTCATGTCCCTGTTACCAGCAGGGGCATTTTTCTGTAATGCAATCAATTCTTTTAGCAAAGCCAGCAAAAGCTGCTCATTCTCTGAATTTCCATTGTGCAATTCCTCACATATCCGCTCTAACACCTTTGATAATCGAAATGACATATAATTGCCTGACACTACCTTAATTTCCTGCTCTAACACTGACTTTCGATAATATTCACCTTTCGACACTCCCGATAATATAATTTTTGCCTCAACTTCTGATTTTTCTTCATCACTCAGCCAGAATGCGATTGTGTTATGCCGAAATCTATTCTCCCGTTTACACGCCATCTTCCTCACCTCGATCCACTTTTCCGAGACGGTCTGCAATTTTCTCCTGCGCATCCCTTGACTGATGACAATAGGTTTCAATCGTTGTTGTCACCTTTCCATGTCCCAGCCTCTTGGCAATCTCAATCGGACTGAACCCCATCTGCACCAACATACTTGCATGACTGTGTCTGGTACAATGTACTGTAATTTTCTTAACTCCCGACAGCTTAATGCCACGCTCCATCTCATGCTCAAAGAAGCTTTTTGTTCTTCCAGCAAACAATCTGGTTCCCGGTTTTGGTCGATACAATGTGCTGATATATTCTCGAATCTCGTCCTGCAATTCCTTATGAATAGTTATCACTCGTACCGAACTTTCTGTCTTTGGAGCTGTAATCAAATCTTCTCCATCAAGCCTTGTAAGCGATTCATCCACCCGAATGGTTTCATCCTCGAAATTTACATCTTTCACCTGCAAAGCAAGTAATTCTCCAATACGCATACCTGTCCAGAACAATATCTGAAATGCCATCCATGAATCTCTTTTATCCATGATTGCGTCTGAAAATTTCTGAAATTCTTCCAGCGTCCAGTAGGGACGTTCATCCGCTTTACTTTTCCCCATACTGCCTGCTTTGTGGCATGGATTGGAACGTAATTCATAGAATCGTACCGCATAGTTGAGAATGGAACTAAGCTGATTATTGATTGTTTTCAGATAGGTAGGCTTAAATCCTTTATCAATCATTTCGCCTTGCCACTTTCGTATCATAGGAGCTGTGATTGCATTGATAGGCGTATTTCCAAAATACGGAAGAACCTTATCTTTCATCACATATTCTTTCTGCTTCATAGTGGTTTTCCGCAGTCGTTTCTCCATATCTGCCTTATATATCTCCCAGAAATCATTCAAGGTCATGGTCGGATCAGAAGTTTGCTGCAATATGAAATGCGCATACCATTCCTCGGCTTCTTTCTTTGTCTTAAATCCTCGCTTCTGTGATTTTTTCTTGGTTCCCGTCCAGTCTGTCCACCGGTACTGGATATGCCACGTTCCGTTTGGATCTCGTTTTGCACTGCAGCTCATGCACCCACCTCCTTGGCTCCGCCATACCATTTCTCACGAAAATACTCCACCGGAATTTTACCTGCGATTGTAAGGAAGACTTTTCCAGCAAGTTCCTTATTCATTTCTCGCAAAATCTTGTAAGATTTTCCCATGTTCACACCGAGCATCTTTGCAATATCTTCTGCACTGTAGTAAATTTTTTCGTTCATAGCGTTCTTTCCTTTCTTTGTTTCTGTATAGTATCATTTTGTTTCGCTTTTATAATATCGTAACATTTGTTTCGTGTCAATATCTTTTTCCTTCTAATTTTTTATCTTGTGTGGTATGCTATATATGATGTTGAAACATCCATAGCTTTAAAGCAGGAGGAAATCACAATGACAATTGGTGAAAATATAAGGCGCATCCGACAAGAACGACATCTCACTCAAAAACAGTTAGGAGAAATGGTCGGTGCAAGCGAAGCCTACATTCGTGCATACGAAAGCGGCAGAAGAAACCCCAAACCATCTTCCCTTGAAAAAATAGCAGAGGCACTTGCGGTCAACCCTGAAGTCCTTGCAAATTCAGATTTTGATGGTGTGAAAGCCATGCATAGACTGTTTCAGGTATTCCGCCAATATAACGGGGAACTTTTTGAATATAAAGACAAAGACGGAAATGATATGGTTGGCATTGGTTTTGGAACTTTGGCACTGATGCAATCATGGCTGGAACGATATGAAAAATATATGAATGAAGTCGAACAATGTAATGAAATCAAAGATGTCAAAAAACGTGGAGAAGCACTGCTGAAGGCAGAAGCGGACTTTAATCTTTGGATGGATATTTATCCAGAATCAGAAGCATGGCAGGAACGCCTTAAGGTTCAGAAGGCTCATGATGAAGTGATGGATAAAATCGGATTGGTTTCACAAAACAGTATATAACATTGGAGGTATAATCATCATGGAAATTAGATATGATTTACAAAACAACAAAGAAACTGAACTAATCAAAATAATTGACACTGTCACTAATGAATCCTCTTTAGATTCTAGTTTATTGTTTGAGAATTTTAAAAAGAACTGCATAAACATTACTCCCCCTGAAGAAGAGCCCCCTATGATGCAATTTTTAACCATTGACTCATTAAAGAACTATAAAAGCGGTCAATCAATCAAACCTGGAAACATTAAACTGAATATTAAAAAACTCATAAATACCCTACCTGCTATTGTTGAAACTTCTGTTGGGATTCTATATGACATACCAATATTGCAAGTATGTGCTGCATTAACTCTTTGGAAAACTTTATGTAATATTTTTACAGTAGAAATAACACGTGAACAAGCCATAGTCCTTGTCGCGCTATGGAAAAATTGCGATGTTTCTCATTATATTAACCTTTCAAATGGATTTGATGCCGTAAATACCTTATACCAAAAATTAGATGATTGTACCATGAACCAAACCATCTATAATAGAATTATAGATCAACTGATTAATCTTGAGTGCATTGAAGTAATTAATGAAAAAATATGGTTGCGCGAATGGATCAGCCAAAAATATGTAAATTAAATTTTTGTACCCAAAACGTACCCATTCACACTAAAAAAATCCCTACAAAGCCTATAAATAAAAGCTTTGTAGGGATTTAACCCTTTATTCAAACTCGCAGAGTCTGGTTTGATTCAGGTTATTTTAATACAGTTATCTATACTATTTAGTATTGATAACTTATGCCTTTTCCACTCATTATTTTTCGTTTCACACATTTTTAGTACCAATCCAGTACCATTGCTATATTGTCATTATTGTGTGTA
>OLSP01000845.1_pt1 | contig 30180 bp, 22 predicted proteins | sample 1672941 | NCBI WGS metagenome assembly OLSP01 (sample SAMEA3136739, study PRJEB25190) | human gut metagenome | reverse complement strand
CTCACGACGGAAGCCTCGCTACCGTCAGAGCGATTTGTTTTCGAATTCATCATGGTTGTATTATTTTACGCACTATGTTTTACAATGCAGTTTCGTTTGCACATTGCTAAAAGCTCCTGGCCTGCTGGGGGTCGCTTAAGCAAAAAGCTTTCTCAAGCCAAAATTATTTTGCTGAATTCACTTTCGCTTCCATAGCGTAAACTGTCGAGCAGACGGTATGGAGGCTATTTCTTTCTTCTGTGCAAAACAAAAAAAGATTATAGAAAGTGTAAATTGTGCCCTGTCTTTTTGCGTCTGGCACTCTATAACACTTTCATTTCATCTTTTTGTACTGAAAAAGAAAAAACAGTAAATTTCTACTCGGCGGAGGTTTCACTTTCTGTACTTTCTTCTTCACTCTCCGGATAATCATCGTAATTTAATCCCTGGAATGCGGACAGTTTATCCGCTGACATCAGATAAATATTATTGCTTCCATCGAGCTGAACATAGTAAGATCCGTCTTCTGCCTGTTCTCCCACATAGAGAGTTCCGCTGAGAATTTCGGCAGGTTCGGTTTCGTTTGCTGTTTCGCTTTCTGTTTCGGAAGAGGTGTCTGTTTCTGACTCGGCTTCCGTTGTAGCATCATCCGAATTTGTCGCTTCGGTATATTGGAAGTTTATCGTCATGGATGGATTCTTCAGTCCGTATTTTTCTTTGTTCTCTTCTTTATGATCCACAAAACTGTCAAAAGAAAGATTTCCGAGGTGGTCCACAAGGGTTGTCACGGTGTTTACGGTCGCTTTTTCAGGAGTACTTTCTGTTTTGCCTCCGTCCTGAGACTGGGAAATCTGCCAGGTTTTTACCGAACCGGTGGTACTGCTCTCAAAAAGCAGTGTCGTACCTTCCTCGGTTATCGAAAGCTCCTGGACATTATCGGAAGAAATCGTCGGAAAACTTTTGATTTCAGCCAGATCCGTTAACGTTTTATGAAAGGAATCTGCAAGGGAAGAGCTTACGGTATAAATTTCTCCGCTGTCTTCACGTTTCAGATAATAGTCACCGGTCATGCTGTTGGCTTCGCCAAGAACAAAGCTGCAGTTTGTACTGTCGGAAGAAGTGAGCGTGACCGTAGGAGCGTTTTCCGAAAATCCATAATTTTCCCCATCCTGTGCAGTGCCAAGATCACGCACAGCCTGGAGGGAAGAGAAGGTATTTACCAGTTCGGAAGCAGCATCGTTGGATAACGGAAACGTCTCGTCCTGAACACAGATCCAGCTGTTGTCTGTTTTTGTCAGCGTAAAAGAAGTATCACCGTCTGCCAGCTGAAAAGAAGAGACTTTATCAGAGGCGATCGTTGCTACTGCTACACCGGTTTCCGATTCCGCAGCAGCTGATTCCGACTCCTGTATCCGGTTATGGTTGGCAAGCAATGCATAACTGCCACCAAGTACGATCAGAACAGCAACGGCCGCAGCCAGTCCGAATGATTTTTTCTTCATTATTTTTTCCTCCTTTTCAGCCAGATCACACCGCCGGTTACTAGGAACAGAACCGGAAGAACGGCAATGGTAATAATGCTCCAGAGGTTGACATTTGCAGATGTCAGGGTCAGATAAGACAGCTGCATACTCTTGGAAGGAATGGAGATACTGGAACTCTGTCCGCACATCCAGCTTAAAGCGTTTGTGAGAAGTTTTGTATTGCCGCCGGAAACAGCAGAGTCTGTATTGCTGGTCAGAAACTGACTGCTTGCAAGAACGACCAGCCTGGTTTCTTTTGCATCTTCGGCAGCTTCTGTTTCGCTTTCAGCCTCAACCTGAGAAGCACTGCTTTCTCCTTCTACAATAGTTTCTGTTTCGGCCTCTTCTTCGGAATCAGATCCGTTTCCGATGGCTTCGGTAATGGCTGCTGCCAGAGTAAACGGACCGCTTTCATCGTTCTCTTCTTTGGAAAGGCTCTCCATATTTTCCGGATCTGCTTTTAAATATGCAGAACTGGTAGAAGTCAGCATATCGGTTACTGTGATGTCATCGGATTTGCTGTCCAGTGTTTTGATACTCTGACCGATCGGCATCAGCACATAGCTGTTTGAGCCGGAAAGGCTTCCGGTAGCATCGCAGGACTGGATCTCCGGCACCAGATAAAGAGGATTTCCGGAAACATAATGATTGTTGTCACCTTCCAGAACAACGCCTTTTTCAATAGAAACGCCATACTGTTCCAGAATAGAATGATAATTCGGCATTTCCGTTGTGGTATATCCGGATACCAGAAAAGCATGACCGCCATTTTGCAGATAGGTCAGAATGGCACTGGTCTCATCGTCGGAGAAATCTTTCTGCGGAGCATTGATCATCAGGCAGGATGCGTCTTCCGGAACCGTTCCGGCTGTGAGAAGATTCAGTTCCTGAACTTCGATATTTTCTTTTTCGATAGCAGACTGCATGGAGGAATCAAGATCATTTTCTTCATGTCCTGTTAATGTATACAGGATCGGAAGATCCTCTGTTGTGACATAGGCGATCGCACTGGTGACCTGACCTTCACCGTCAAATGCAGTTGTTTCCATAGAGTAAGTCTGGTAATTGACACTGCTTTCATACAGATCACTGTAAGGGATCACCTTGCTTCGTTTGTCACTGACAACGATCACACTGTTGGAAGCAAGATCTTCGTCGGTATAGGAAGAAGCAAAGCTTGGATTCAGAACCGGGTCCTTTTTCTCATATTTAATGTGAGAAGAGAGATCTGCATAACGTGTCAGAAGTTCGTTTAATGTAGCATCCTCACTTCCGTCTTCTGCAAGAAGATAAAGGGTGACATCTTCTGTCAGAGAAGAAGCAACGTTCTTTGTCTCGTCACCGATACTGTAAAGTTTATTTTCACTGACATCTATTTTCGTTGCAGAGGAAGGAAGCTCACCGATCAGAAGATTCAGAAAGACGGCGATCGCAAGGACGACAACCGTAAAAGCAAGGCTGTAAGATCCCTTCTTTAAAAGTTTTTTGTTTTTTGGCTGCAGCATATTAGCCGGCTTTTTTGATTTTAAATTGATGTTCATGGCGACAACCTCCTAATTCCAACGTCTTTTCTGAATGCTCTGAACCGTCAGAAACAGCATAATTCCAATAAAGGAAAGATAGTAGACAACACCGGTAAGATCAAGAATACTATTCGTAAAATTGCTGAAGTGACTGGACATATTGAAAAGATTCAGTATTTTCTGGATGATGCCTTCGAACATGCTTTGTTTCACAAAATAAAGAACGGCAAGGACACCTTCACCGATGACACCGATCACAAGCGGAAGCAGGATGTTCTGTGTGGTATGATAAATCAGCAAACCTATAAGCAGAACAATGACAACAAGTGCAAAAAGGGAAGCACCGGCAGTTTCCGGGAAAAATCCGCTGATTCCATCCATCAGATAACATACCAGCAGAAAAGCGAAGGTTCCGACTGCGGCAAGAATCTGGCTTTCCGTAAGAGACGAGAAGAACAGTCCCACAGCCAGGCAGGTACATCCAAGCAGAAAAAAACCAAGCAGTGCCACGTAAGTAGATGCAAAAGCAATGCTTCCGTACTGTGCCATGATCAGCGGATAGAAACACAGGATCACGACCGGAAGAAGAAAAGTGACGATCAGTGCCAGGTATTTTCCAAACACAATCTGCCATACCGTCACCGGTGCAGTGAGAAGCAGCTGGTCCGTCTTCTGTTTGCGTTCCTCTGCAAGCGTTCGCATGGCAAGGATCGGTGACACGATCAGAAACAGAAAGGTGATGGAAGAGAGCGTATAACTGAACAGTGGATAGCCATAATTCAGGTTATAGGCAGTAAAATAAATACCCGCCATCAGAAGCAGGAATGCACCGAACACCCATCCTATCATAGAATGAAAAAAACTTCGGATTTCTCTTTTACATATGCACAGCATTTTCGTTGTCTCCTTTCTCTGTATCCGATTCTGTCGTGTCGGTATCGGTATCGTCCGCATTTTCTGTAGGGGAAGATGGTGTACCGGTAATCACTTTTTTTGCTGCCTGATCATCGGCAGTCAGTTCGAGGAAGATATCTTCCAGTGACAGTCTCACAAGCTGCATGGCAAGGATCGGAAGATTCTTTTCTGCCAGCTGATAGAAAAGCAGTTCCCGGATATCGGAAGAAGGATCGGTTTTGATCTCTGCTTTTACACAATGTTCTTCTTCGCAGTCGCCCATAAAGTGAAATTCTTTCACGGCTGTGATGCCTCGCAGAATTTCTTTCAGCTGTTCTTTGGAAGATTTCACCGTTACAATCAGACTATTTTGTCCCTGCATCAGTGAAGTAAGATTTTCCAGAGTGTCGCTGGCTACCAGTTTTCCGTGTGAAAGGATCAGGACGTAGTCGCAGACAGCACTGATTTCCGAAAGAATGTGGGAACTTAAGATAACCGTATGTTCTTTTCCGAGTTCTTTGATCAGATCACGGATCTCCAGGATCTGTTTTGGATCCAGACCAACCGTAGGCTCATCCAGGATCAGGATTTCCGGTGATCCGAGCAATGCCTGTGCAAGTCCTACTCTCTGACGGTAACCTTTGGAAAGATTTTTGATCAGACGGTTCTGTACGGCATCCAGTTTTGTGGTTGCAGATACTCTGCTTATCTGATTTTTCCGTTCCGCTTTTGGGATTTTTTTCAGCTCGGCGGCAAATGCAAGATATTCTTTTACCGTCATATCAAAATAAAGCGGCGGCAGTTCCGGCAGATAACCGATGTTCTTTTTTGCGGCTTCTGCGTCTTCCAGAATGTCATGTCCGTTGATTGTAACACTTCCGTCGGTGGAAGCGAGATAACCGGTTATGATATTCATTGTGGTGGATTTGCCGGCACCGTTTGGACCTAAGAATCCATAAATACGGCCTTTTTCAATCGTGAAATTCAAATCGTCTACAGCGAGCGTGTCACCGTAGCGTTTGGTTAAGTGTCTGACTTCAATCAAAACAATATCCTCCTTAAATAAATAACATATGATCTTATAAATCAGGGCAAAAACGCCCTGATTTTCAATCTTTTCAATATTTTATAAGGATTGTGTGTTTGATATGAGATGAAATTGTGTTTTTTGTTTGAAAATTGTGTGAAATGCAGACAGATCCTAAAAAGAAGGGAAGTGCTGGTAAGGTTCTCCGGAAGGAACAGTGATGCCAAGATCTTCCAGTTCGATGGGGATTTTTTCTCCGTTTTTATCGACGGTACAATAATAGATGGACAGATCCTGATCCTGTGAAAAATTCACCTGTAAGGTATAGCAGATACTGTCAAGAATCTAACGATAAAGCTGATCCTTGCTGTAGATGGGAAATGCTTCCTTTTCAGCGGATGCAGTGCCAGTAAAAAGAGAGCAGGATCTGGCAAAACAGACTGTGAGACTGTTCTCATTTTCTCCGGTGACAGATTCGGCAAGATCCAGATTCCATCCGGTCAGATCAGCCATTGCAGCGATCAGAGATTCCGGCGTGACAATATCTCCGCCGGCATAGGGATAAGCACGGAAACTTCCATTGCTTCCTATATAAATAGATGCAGAAACAACTTCGGATTCTGTGCTGGATTCTTTTTGGTGTTCCGGTTCCTGGATCGGCAAGCGGATCGTACCGGATACGGACTGTGATTCCGGCGTGCTGCTTTCAGTTTCTGTTATATAGCCTCCGATTTCTGTTTCCACTGCAGGAGCCTCCGTGATCAGAGGTTTCGGTTCCTTTCGTTTGCTGCATCCGCCGGAAACCAGTAGCAGGATGCCAAGAAGAGGCAAAAATAAATGATATTTTTTCATATATAATCCTTTCCGATTTCAGTTGCATTCTTACAATTTTGGCAGGAAGTCCTTCGACCTGTGCCCGATATTACAGATACTGTTTTGTTTCATTCAGTATAGAAGAAAAGTGAAAAAAATGCAATAAAATGGAAAAAAGTTGCTTGCACCTTTTGGAAGGATGGTATAAGATACAGGAAAAGTGTGTTTATGAGGTGAGAAAATGGCAGATTCCAATATCACAAGGAATGCGATGGCAGCGGCGATGAAAGCTCTGATGAAAGAAAAAAAGCTTTCCAAGATCAGCATTTCTGATATATGCGGAGCATGCGGTATGAATCGCAACAGTTTTTATTATCATTTCAAAGACAAGTACGATCTGATCAACTGGATCTTTTATACAGAATTTGTGAGCAATATCCATCTGGAGGAATATAAAGATGCATTGCAACTTCTGGAAGATATCTGCGATTATCTATATCAGGAAAGAGATTTTTACCGTGTGGCATTAAAGATGGAAGGACAGAATTCTTTCCAGGAATATTTTTCAGAAGTGATGGATCCATATCTGAAGTATCTTGCGGATCAGATCATGGGTGCCGGAAAAGAAGAAGCTTTTTTTCTGCGGTTTTTCGGAGATGCTTTTTTGATGGCGATTATCCGCTGGGTAATGGATGAGAATATTATGCAGCCCAGAGAATTTGTCCGACAGCTGGATGAGACAATTTCCCTGGGGGCGAAAAAGATTCTGGAAGTTAAACAGAAGAAAGCAGCCGATTCATCCGTTCTGTGATATGAATCGGGAGCGGATCACCTGAAATAATCTCATTGATCCGTGTGATATCAGAATAAAAATCAACAGCTAAAAACGGATATGCCTGCTTCATGCGGGTATCCACGGCAAATCTGGAAGCGACACTGCTGGTGTCGCTTTTTCTGTCTTCTGATAAAAAAAACAAAAATGGTGTGGCAAGAGAAGACAGAAGCCCCAGACTTTTCCGTGAAATGCATTCCCGGATATTCTGTTCATTATATAGCTGATAAACGCCATAAAGTTTTTTGTGGGCACTTAATATCTGATGGATTTCAGATTCCATTAAAGCTTCCATTTTGAAGATTGGCATTACATTCTGCACATCTTTATAATCATCCATATTGATACAGAAAGAATCCAGATCCGAAAGAAACCATAAGAATGCACAGTCATCCTGCTTTTGAAATACCTCCGGCAGAAACGTGTTCTCTGAAAAGGAGGCAGATGGAAGGAAAGCATAAGTGCAGACACCATATGTTTTCCAAAAATCAATAAAAGCATTGAGGTTTTCAGCTGTCCATTCGCTCTTTGAGAGATCCAGTATCTGGATCCAGGAAGTTAAGATGCCTTCATTATCCCTTTTTGCACGGATTTTTTTTGCACCGTCCGTCCAGCTGTTGTAACCGAGGTTCATACCGAAAGTAGTCAGATTTTCTGCCGATACATTTCTGACGAGATTCTGCATAACAGAAAAATAAGGACTGTCTTTATATCTGAGACACTGCTGAAAAATGCCGAATATTTCTTTTTGCACCGATCCTCTGGCACATACTTTTCCGAGATCTGCCAGTTTGCGGAGCGTTCGTTTCGGATTACTTTCCATACCGCGAAAAGCTCTTACAAGTTCCAGACGGATAACGGAGCGTGTTACGTCCTGTGTATTCAAAATATCACCTTCTTTTTCATTTATGAGAAAAAAACACAAACAAACCCTATAGTATTCTTAACTTCTTTCTACTATACTACTTCTTAGAAAGAAGAAAAATAGGCAAAGGAAGCGGCGATGTAAAAAAATTGTACACTTCCGTAAATGTGTCGAAAAATTATACATCATCTCAATAGTGACTAATGAAATATAAAAGCCGCAAAGCATATAATGTCACGTGAAAAGAGGAGCTGGCTTAGAAAATGTCGCAGAAGAGGCGGCAGCAGGAGGTAATAGATCATGGCAAAAAAAATCAGAAAAAATGTAAATACAAAAAAAGTTGTTTATAGAGGAATTGCAGTGGGAATGGCTGCTGTAATGGGTGGTGTGCCGGTAAGTGCAGCTGCCGCAGATGTATCAAAAGAAGAAACCGTTTATGTCAATGCGGATGCATCCGGAAATACGACAGACGTTACCGTATCAAACTGGTTGAAAAACAGCAATGGTGACAGTACGATAAAAGACAAATCCGATCTGCAGGATATCGAGAATGTAAAGGGCGATGAAACTTACACCGGAAGCGGTGACTCCATGAGCTGGCAGGCAGACGGTTCCGATATTTATTATCAGGGTACTACAAGCAAAGAACTTCCGGTATCTGTAAAGCTTAAATATTTTCTGGATGGTGTAGAAACAGATCCAAATGATCTGGTCGGCAAGAGCGGAAAGCTGAAGATTCAGGTAAATTATGAAAACAAAGCAAAAACAACAACAAAAATCGACGGCAAGACAGAAAATATTTATAATCCATTTGTTATGGTGACCGGAATGATCCTTCCGGATGAACATTTCTCCAACATTGTGATCGACAATGGAAAAGTGGTATCCGATGGAAGCAGAAATATTGTGATCGGTGTGGCAATGCCAGGTTTAAAAGAAAGCCTGAACCTTTCCAAAGATCAGGAAAAAGATATCACACTTCCGGAGAGTCTGGAGATTACAGCGGATGTAACGGATTTCGAGATGGACTCCACCTTCACCGTAGCAATGACAGACATTTTAAAACAGCTGGATGTGGACAGCATCTCGGATACCGATGAGCTGACAGATGCCCTGGATGATCTCGAGGATGCTGCACTGAAACTGGTTGATGGTTCCAAAGAGCTGTCTGACGGTGCAGATACTCTGAATGAGAAATACGGAGAGTTTGATGACGGAATCCAGACCTTAAAGGATGGTATCGATCAGTTGAACGGCGGTGCAAAACAGCTGGACAGCGGAATCAACGCGTATACACAGGGTGCAGAACAGCTGAATCAGGGTATCCAGAAATATCTCGGAAGCAAGGGTGTTATGACCGGAAAAGTAACAGAATACAAAAATGGTGTAAACAGCATCGTATCCGGTGTACAGACCTATACAAAAGGAACCTCCACACTGGCAGACGGTGTGACTTCTTACATCGCAGGTGAAAAGAAACTGGCAGACGGTGCAAAAGCACTGAAACCGTTGACAACAGGTCTTTCACAGGTGAGCACAGCGATCGATCAGATGTATGCCGCAATGGACGGAGAAGGCAGTACACAGGAAGATCTCAAGGCGGCTTCTTCTGCTCTGGCAGCCGGAACGGCACAGCTTGAGAGTTCTCTTGAAAGTCTGTCCGGACTGGCATCACAGGTTAACGGACTTGCTCAGACAGGAAGTGAACTGATTACAGAGGGCAAAGAACTTTCAGGTGCAGTAGACAGCTCCATCAAAGCACCGGCAGCACAGCTGATGGCAGACGGACAGTCACTGGCAGCACAGCTTCAGACAATCAGCACTGCCCTTACTACTTTACAGACACAGGCACAGACTGCGATCGCAACAGCAATGGGCACATCCGTTCAGAATGTCAATGCACAGATTGCAGACCGCAACAGCAAACTCGATGCAGCAAAATCCTCTGTGAATTCTGCAGTTGAAAGTGCAAACAGCCAGGTGGCAGCGGCAAATGGTCAGATTGACACGGCGAATGGTCAGATTGAGAGTGCAAGAGCCGCTCTTGATACAGCGATTGCAGCAGCACAGGCAGCCGGCAATACAGATCTGGTAAATTCTCTGACCGCTGCAAAATCAAATCTGCCGAGCGTATCCAAAGTGGATACCACCGTATCTGCAGATACTACTGGCGTGACAGCGGTAGATCAGGTAACGGCACCGGATGTCGAAATCAGCATGCCGGGTATCGACACGGCATCACTGACTGCAACCCTTCAGAGTATGAAGACCAGCCTTGAGACCCTTCAGAGTGCAGCTGGACAGATGAGCACAAAACTGGATGGCATGCAGACAAAACTGGCAACACTTTCCGGTGTGAGCATTCCGGAAGCACCGATGACACAGCTGACAACCAGTGTCAAAGTACTGAATACAGGCATGCAGGGACTGGATGCTGCAATCGATACACTTGCCGGAAATGTAAAGACTCTGAAAACACAGACTGCATCTCTTCCGAGTGCGGGAGCCGGAATCGCAAGTCTGCTGAGCGGATTCGATTCACTTGGCTCATACAACGATCAGCTTACATCCGGAGCAAAAGAACTGAAACAGAACGCACCGGTACTGAATGCAGGGGTCAAGACACTGCAGAAAGGAACCAAACAGCTGGCAAGCGGTGTATCTCAGCTTTCCACGCAGCTTTCGGCAGGAGCATCTACCCTGGTATCTAATAATGCAACTCTGACAGATGGCTCTGCAACCTTGCTTTCCGGCGTAGATGAGCTCTTCACAGGAGCCGGTACCCTTCAGAGTGCAAGCGGACAGGTAGCAGATGGTATCAGCCAGCTGGCAGACGGAGCAAAAGAACTGGCAGACGGAACTTCTGAATTCGAAGAAGAAGGCACCAAGAAACTCAAAGAAACCGTAGAAGATGATCTGCTCACGGTGATCGACCGCATCAAAGCACTCAGCTCTGATGAGTGCACATATGATACTTTCAGTGGAAAAGCATCCGGTGTGGACAGCAATGTGAAATTTATCATTGAAACAGATCCGATTGAGTAATTTACGTCAAACTGGTGTGATATCCGGCATATAGTATATGATTTAAAAAACAGGCAGGTGTATCAGCGGTATAAAGCAGATACACCTGCTTTTGATATACCTGTGCAGCAAAAGAATTCTCAAAAAAATGGTTTTGATATGCACGAAAAATGCAGGAAATAACAGAAAATAATTAAAAAAGCAGCACAAATAATAAAACAGAAACGCAATATTGGTGATAAAACTGGTGATAAATTACAAAAAGACTTGAAATAGAATGAAAAGTATAGTATACTATACCTAATTTTGAGGCGAAGAAGTCTTGGAATAAAATAAGAGTGGAACAGCATGAGATGTTTCACAGTGCAGTAACAGCAGTTACCACAGGGAGAAGCAGACAGCGATACAGATGTCTGCCATAAATATTTATGAAAGGAAAAGGTAAAAACGTATGAAATTCAAACAGGTTTTAGCAGGATTACTGGTAGGTACTATGGTTGTGACAAGTGCACCGGTATCCGGACTTGGAGCATTGAGTGCTCTTGCAGCTTCGGAAGAAGCAGAAACAAAGAATTATAATTATACAAAACTTACAGAGGGTCTGACAGCTTCAGCAGATTGTGCTAATGGAACAAATACAATGAATGCTGTATTAAATGGAAACCCAGACGACTACTGGCATTCAGCATGGGAAGGTGATAATCAGCCGGTTAAACAGGGCGGCGAAGTTATCATGAATTCGAACAACAATATCACCTTGACTTTGACTGAAGCATCAACTGTCAAAAAATTGGAATATGTTTCAAATGGTGCAGGCAATAATGGTACGATTACAAAATGCAATATTTATTATAAGACATCAGCCGAAAATGCAGAATTCAAGAAAGTACAGGAAGATCCATATACGTTGAGTTTTACAGAAAGTAAAGCAACGATAGAATTTACAGATGCAATAAGTGATGTGAAAGAAATTAAGATAGAAGTACTGAACACTGCAGGTGATCCGAACAATACATATATTTCCGGCAAAGAACTTTATGTATACAGGGATGACAGTACAAAAATAGACAGTGGCAATATTTTGGCAAAAGCAGAGTGCTCCTCCCAGGGCGATGCAGCATTGAAGAATCTTGTGGATAACAATGAAGCTACAGGATACCATTCAAGCTGGGGCGGAAACAGCGGAACAGTTGCAGCGGATGAGGGATTTACTACAGTAGTACGTCCTGGAACCACAATTACTCCGTCTGAACTGGTTTCCAGAAACAATCTGTATATCAACCTTGCAAGCTCCGAAACAATCGGAAAGATTGCTTATCTGCCTCGTCAGGGATCAGGAAATGGTGTCGCAAACGGAAGAATTACCGCTGCCAATATTTATATCTCCAATTCAGATGTTGATGATGTTTCTGCGATCACAGACTGGAAGCAGGTGGCAACAGCAGATTGGGAGAATAATTCTGATGAAAAAAATGTGACATTCTCGCCGGAAACAGCAAAACATATCCGTATCGAAGTAAAACATTCAGCAGGCGATCAGACAGATGCCTATATTAATGCCGCAGCGATTGATATTTATAAAGCAGAAGAAGTTGTTGCAGAAGACAAAGTCATCAGTAAACCTGTACTTACAGCAGTCGCACCTGTAACAGGGGAGACACCTGCTAACGTAACTGCGACTGATCCGGAAGGATACACCGTTGCAACTGCATGGACAGATTCCGATGGCAACACAGTAGCAGAATTTGAAGACGGAAAAGATTATACCCTGACAGCTACTCTGACAGCAGAAAAAGGTTATAAATTCACAGACGAAAGCAAACCGGACACCATCAAAGTTGACGAAGAAGATCTTGAAGTGACCGCAGAAGTAAAGGACAGCGGAAAAACCATGACTCTGACCTGTACATTCAAGGGAGTTGAAACAGGTGGGGATTCCGTACTTTCAAAACCTGAGATTACGGTAACAGCACCTGTTAAAGACGCTGAACCGAAGGATGCACAGACAGATGCATGTGGATATGCTGCTACTTCAAAATGGGCAAATAAAGATGGAGATTCTGTAACAAAATTTGAAGCCGGACAGAATTATACTTTAACAATCGCTCTGACAGCAGAAGAAGGAAATATATTTGATGAAACTAGTATTCCGGAGAAAATCCAGGTTGGAGAGGAAGAAGTTGCTGTAAATGCATCAGATGTAGTTATATCAGGCGAAGGAAAAATTATGACCCTGACTCTGGTTTTCAGCGTACCGGCAGACGAAGTACAGTATGCAAAACTGGAAGGACTGACAGGTAAGGCTGACAGTGAAGAGCTGGAACATGATGGAGAAGGTGAAGATGGTGCAATAGATAATGCACTGGATGGAAATATTGAAACTTTCTGGCATACAAACTGGAGCGATGATTCCAAAGCAAAAGTAACTTATTCTGATGGAAAACTGACCGGCAATAACACTTACACCATCACACTTGCAAAAGCATCTACCGTAACTTCCCTGACTTACATGCCAAGAAATCATTACGATGGAAGCGGTAACATTGCAAATGGTGCTATTTCTGAATGTGAAGTTTATGTATCTACCGATCATGGTAAAAACTGGACTCTGGCAGGAAAAGCAGAAGGCGAAACCGCATGGAATTATGTGAAAGAAACAGAAGATGGTGCAGACCAGAACTTCGTTGAAAGGACCGTAACTTTTGACAAAACATATGCAGGTGTTACAGACGTTAAGGTGAAAGCGATCAAGACAGCTGGTGTTCAGGCCAATATGTTTATCAATGCAGCAGAATTTGGCGTAATCGGAAAAGAAGATACAGAAACACCAGAAGTATCCGAGGCACGCAAAGCTCTGGCAGCAGCACTTGCAGATGCAGAAAAAGTAGAATCTGCTGATAAATATACCGAGGATTCTTACAAGACATTCAAAGAAGCCTGGGATGCAGCAAACGCTGTTACCGACGAGACAAAAGATGAGGATGTTCAGACAATCGCAGATACACTGGCAAATGCGATCAAAGCACTGAAAAGAGCTGAAACACCGGCTCCGCCAGTTACCGAAGATTCTGTGATCACAGCACCGAGGCTTTCTTATACAGCACCGGTAGCCGGAGAAACCGCAGTAGTACCAAGCTATGTTGCAATGGAAGACCAGTCTGCGAAACCGGCTACACTGGAAGTGAAAGATGACGTTCCGACAACGGTCGTTAAAGATGGCGGCGTATTGGCATTCCAGGGAAGACTGACTGCACCGAACAACGGAGCAAACAATGATAAATTTGATGTATCCGGCGATACACCGATGGTTCTTCGCACAAAAGTAAAACTGAACAATAAAACTGATGAAGTTGTAAATATCCTTGGTAAGATGGATTCTCAGTATGGTATCCAGGTAGACGGTGCAAATGACCGCGTGATCCTGTACTGCTGCGATGCACAAGATAAATGGCCGGAGGTACAGTATAAATATGATGCCGATACCTTCTGGGGAGAGTGGCATGATATCGCACTGGTATATACCGGAACAAATATGCAGCTTTATGTAGATGGAAAAGCTGGTGAAGCTACACCGGGAAGAGTAAATGCATCAGATGGATACCAGGTTGTATTTAAATCTTATGCATCCAGTATCTTTACAATCGGATACAATACTGAAAAGAGTACAAACCACGAGGCAGATGGAAACGGTGTTAAATACTCCACACTGGATCAGGTAGATGGTAAGATTGCAGATATCAAACTTTACAAAGGCACCGATTATTCAGAAGGTCTGACAAAATCTTATGATGAGATCAAGGCCGCTCTGGAAAAGGTGGCACCAGATGCTGATATTTCTGCAATTCCATACACAGCAGTGACAACATGGTCAGCAAACGGTACTGCTCTTGAAAAAGATGCCAAGTTTGCAGGAGAGACTGTATACACGGCAACAACCGTATACACGGCTCCTTCCGGATTCAAATTTACTGACATCAGCAAACCAAGCGTAGACGGTGCAACCGTTACGATTTCAGCAGACGGAAAAACCATGACTGTTACCAAGGAATTCCCGAGAACTGCAAAAATTGTTTGCTCCTGTGTAGTTGGCGAGATCACAGGTGTTGCAGATCAGACGATTGCTCTTGGCGTAGAAGACAGCAAGACAGTAACACTGAGTGCAAAAGCACAGGTAACCGGTGACTGCAAGGTAGAAGGACATGACGGAACTGTAAACTATACCTACACAGTAACAGACGCAGGTACAACAGGTGCAACTGTAGAAGACAATGCAGTGACAGTGACAGCAGCAGGTACAGCAAAAGTAAAAGTAACAGCAACTCTGGCATCTGATGCAACCAAGACAAGCACAAAAGAGATCACACTGACTGTTACAACAAACAAAGCATCCGCAGAAGATAAAGCAAAGCTGGCAGCAGAAATCGCTTCTGTAAAAGATTTAAAAGAAGCTGATTATACAGAAGAAAGCTATGCGGATTTGAAGAATGCTCTTGCAAAAGCAAATACACTGAAAGACAAGACAGATGTATCCAAGGCCGAAATTGAAGACGCAATCAAAGCAATCAGCGATGCGAAGAAAGGTCTGAAGACCAAAGTTGCTGCTAAGAAAGAAGAACTGAACAGTCTGCTGACAGCTGTTTATGATGATCTGATGGCAAATGGTAACAAATATACAGTAGCATCTTATAATAATGCAGTGACAGTATATAAAGCAGTGAAAGATGTTCCGGGCAAAGACGGAGTAACCGTAGCAGAACTTGAAAAGGCAATCAAAGATCTGAATGATGCAAAAGATGCTCTGGTACTTCAGGAAACAGCTGATCTGGAAAAAGCAAAAGAAAACGCAGCCAACACACTGAAAGACGCAGCGGCGATTGCAGATGCAGGACAGAAAGATTATGAAGAAGCAAGCTGGAAAGTATTTGATGCAGCTTACAAGGCACTGAAAAATGCTCCGGCAGATGCAGATAAAGCAACCCTGGAAAGCCTGACACTGGCACTTAGAAATGCACAGGCAGCCCTGAAGAAGGCAGAGACTCCTGCAGTTGTTCTGGATGCACCGAAGGTAAAAGCAGCAAAAGCAAAAGTTACCAAAACAGGTGTGGTTGTAAATGTAACGGTAGAAGCAGTAAAAGATGCTGCATCCTACGATGTATACCGTGTAGTGAAAGGCAAAGCAACCAAGGTTGGTACAACCGCAGCAGGCAAAACGACCGTGAAAGATAAGAAAGCAGTAAAAGGTGCTTCTTACTACGCAGTAGCAGTTTCCAAAGACGGCAAGGCTGTAAGCAAAGCCGGTGCAGCTGTAGCAGTGAAACTTGCAAAAGCTCCGAAGATCCAGAAAGCAACAGCAGGATCTAAGAACGCAAAACTGAGCTGGAAGAAAGTAAAAGGTGCAAAGGTTGTTGTATATCGTTCTACCAAGAAGAACAGCGGTTACAAAAAAGTAGCTACTACCAGAAAGAACGCAACTTCTGTTACAAACAAGAAGGGTCTGAAGGCAGGTAAGACTTATTACTACAAGATTGCAACGATCAAAGGAAAACTGATCAGTGCAATGAGCAAAGCAAAAAGAGTTAAAATTAAAAAATAAGATTTTCAAAGCATGGAAAACTTATAATTAAATGAAAGAAGAGGGGCGGTACTTCGGTATCGTTCCTTTTTCTTTACCATTTTGGTATCTTAAAAAGACAGCACAGGAATGCTTCTGTATGTTTGATTTTGGAATCTTTGGAATTATTGTATCATGCAGAAAAAACGTGAAAATTCCAAAAAATAAAAAAGTTTAAAAAAATTAAAAAAAGGTGTTGACATTTCCTGAAACATGGTATATTATTAAGGAGTCTTGAGGCAAGACAAAAAACAAAAGATAAGGTTCCATGGTCAAGCGGTTAAGACGTCGCCCTCTCACGGCGAAAACAGGGGTTCGATTCCCCTTGGAACTGCTAAGAAGGCTGTTTTGTTAGAAAACAAAGCAGCTTTTTTCTTTGCCCCGCAAGAGAACATTTGTTTTGGGGTATGATAAGAACAAGCATGTTTTTGAGCAAGGAGGAAAATATGGCAAAAAAAAGCACCTATGATGCCAGCAGTATTTCGGTACTGGAAGGTCTGGAGGCTGTCAGGAAGCGTCCTGGTATGTATATTGGCAGCGTTTCCAGAAAGGGTTTGAATCATTTAATATATGAAATCGTAGATAACTCGGTGGATGAACATCTGGCTGGTTTCTGTGACCGCATTGAAGTGACACTGGAAAAAGACGGCTCTGCAACCATCAAAGACAATGGACGTGGTATTCCGGTGGGCATGCACGAAAAAGGCATGTCGGCAGAACGTCTCGTTTTCACGACGCTGCATGCAGGCGGTAAGTTTGATAATTCGGTCTATAAGACAAGCGGCGGTCTGCATGGTGTCGGATCTTCCGTTGTAAATGCCTTGTCCGAATGGCTGGAAATAAAAGTAAGCCGTGAAGGTTGCGTGCACTATGACCGTTACGAGAGAGGGATTCCGACGGTCGAACTGGAAAACGGCTTGCTCCCGGTTATTGCAAAGACCAGAGAAACAGGAACCTGGATTCGTTTTCTTCCAGATGCAGAGATTTTTGAAAAGACTCGTTTTTCGGCAGCAGAAGTAAAGAGCAGGCTGCACGAAACTGCTTATCTGAATCCAAATCTTACGATCGTATTCAAGGATCTGCGGGATGAGGAGAAAGAGACGGTCACGTTTCATGAGCCGGACGGTATCGTCGGCTATATCCGGGATTTAAATAAGAAAAAGGAAACGATCCACGAGCCGGTTTATCTGTGTGGAGAGGCGGATGGCATTCATGTAGAATGTGCATTTCAGTATGTCAATGAATTCCATGAAAACGTACTTGGTTTCTGCAATAATATTTACAATGCAGAAGGCGGCACGCACCTGACCGGTTTCAAAACCGTGTTTACCACGGTGATGAACACTTACGCAAGAGAGCTTGGGATTTTAAAAGAAAAGGATGCCAACTTTACCGGAGCAGATATCCGAAACGGTATGACGGCGGTTGTTTCTATAAAACATCCGGCTCCGCGATTTGAAGGTCAGACAAAGACCAAGCTGGATAACCAGGATGCCTCAAAAGCAACGGCGAAGGTGGTAGGAGATGAGGTGGTCCGCTATTTTGACCGAAATCTGGAAGTATTAAAGAGCGTGCTCTCCTGTGCGGAAAAAGCAGCCAAAATCCGCAAAACAGAAGAAAAAGCAAAAACAAACATGCTTACAAAGCAGAAATATTCTTTTGATTCCAACGGAAAGCTGGCAAACTGTGAAAGCCGCGATGCTTCAAAATGCGAAATTTTTATCGTGGAGGGAGATTCTGCGGGGGGATCTGCAAAAACGGCAAGAAACCGTAATTTCCAGGCGATCCTGCCGATTCGCGGTAAGATTTTGAATGTCGAAAAAGCAAGTATTGATAAGGTTCTTGCTAATGCCGAGATCAAAACAATGATCAATGCATTTGGCTGTGGATTCTCAGAAGGATACGGTAATGATTTTGATATCACAAAACTCCGTTACGATAAGATCGTGATCATGGCAGATGCCGACGTGGACGGTGCTCATATCTCAACCCTGCTTCTGACACTGTTTTATCGTTTTATGCCGGATCTGATCTATGAAGGACATGTATATATTGCAATGCCGCCGCTTTACAAAGCGATGCCTTCCAGAGGAGAAGAAGAGTATCTGTACGATGATAAAGCACTGGAGCGTTACCGCAAAACACATAAAGGCAATTTCACGCTGCAGCGTTACAAAGGTCTTGGCGAGATGGATGCCGAGCAGCTCTGGGAGACCACACTGAATCCAGAAACACGTATTCTGAAAAGGGTGGAGATCGAAGATGCACGTATGGCTTCGGATGTGACGGAAATGCTGATGGGAAGCGATGTTCCACCAAGAAAGGCATTTATTTATGAACATGCCCAGGATGCAGAACTGGATATATAGAACGAAACAAAATATAGAATCGCTTCGAACAGATGAAGCATCTGATGGCAGAATCACAAGAACAGGATTGAAATAAGGAGAAAGTTACGACATGGATAGAGAACAGGAACAGATCATCCGGACAGAGTATTCGGAGCTGATGCAAAAATCATATATTGATTATGCAATGAGTGTCATTGTCTCAAGGGCACTGCCGGATGTGCGTGACGGACTGAAACCGGTACAGAGACGAACACTTTATGATATGTATGAACTGGGCATTCGCTATGACCGCCCTTATCGTAAATGTGCCCGTATTGTCGGAGATACGATGGGTAAATATCATCCGCATGGCGACAGCTCGATCTATGAGTCTCTGGTTGTGATCGCACAGGACTTTAAAAAAGGACTGCCTCTGGTGGATGGTCACGGAAATTTTGGCTCGATCGAGGGTGACGGTGCAGCGGCGATGCGATATACAGAGGCACGCCTGCAGAAAGTGACTCAGGATGCATTTCTCTCGGATCTGGACAAAGATGTGGTGGATTTTGGACCAAACTTTGATGAAACAGAAAAAGAACCTCAGGTTCTTCCGGTGCGGCTTCCGAATCTTCTCGTAAATGGATCAGAAGGAATCGCCGTTGGTATGGTGACCAGCACACCGCCGCACAATTTGGGCGAGGTGATCGATGCCGTCAAGGCAACGATTTTAAATCATAAGATCACGACGGAAGAACTGATGCAGTATATTCAGGGTCCGGATTTTCCGACCGGCGGCATTGTCATCAACAAAGACGATCTGCTTTCCGTTTACGAGACAGGGACAGGCAAGATCCGCCTGCGTGGACGTGTGGAGATTGAAAAGCTCAAAGGCGGAAAAGAACGCATTGTGATCACAGAGATCCCATATACCATGATGGGGGCAAATATCGGCAAATTTTTAAATGATATCGCAGGGCTGGTAGAGAACAAAACCACCACAGATATCGTCGATATCTCCAATCAGTCCTCGAAAGACGGTATAAGGATCGTTCTGGAGCTCAGGAAAAATGCAGATACGCAGAATATCATCAATATGCTTTACAAAAAAACCAGACTGGAGGACACGTTCGGTGTCAATATGCTTGCCGTGGCAAACGGAAAGCCGGAAACGCTGGGATTAAAAGCGATCATCGAACATCACATTGATTTTCAGTTTGAACTGGCAACCAGAAAATATAAAAATCTTCTTGGTAAAGAAAAAGCGAAACAGGAGATCCAGGAAGGACTGATCAAAGCCTGCGATGTGATCGACCTGATCATTGAGATTCTGCGTGGCAGCAAAAACCGCGATCAGGTAAAAAAATGTCTGGTGGAAGGCATAACAGAAGGAATCCGTTTCCGTACCAAAGCATCTGAAAAAGCTGCGGCAAAACTGCATTTTACGGAGAATCAGGCAAATGCCATTCTGGATATGCGTCTTTACAAACTGATCGGGCTGGAAATCGAGGCACTGGAGGCGGAGCATGCCCAGACCATGAAAAACATTGCTGCTTACGAAGATATTCTGACAAACTACCGTTCTATGGCAAAAGTGATCATGAAAGATCTGGATCGTCTGAAAAAGGAATATGCTTCTGAACGGAAAACTTCCATTGAGAATGCAAAAGCAGCTGTTTTTGAAGAGAAGAAGATGGAGGAAGCGGAAGTGGTGATTCTGATCGACCGCTTTGGCTATACAAGAAGCGTGGATCTTTCGGTATATGAACGGAACAAAGAATCAGCAGATGCGGAAAACCGTTTTGTGGTGCATTGCCTGAATACCGACAAGCTCTGTATTTTTACGGATACCGGACGTCTGCATCTTCTGAAAGTGGCAGATCTTCCTTATGGACGTTTTCGTGACAAAGGTACACCGCTTGACAATCTCTGCAATTATTCCAGCACGGAAGAAGAAATTCTTCGCATCGAAGGCCTGAATGCGGTCAAGAGCACAAATCTGTTGTTTGCAACGCAGCAGGGCATGATCAAAAAGGTAGAGGGGACGGAATTTGATGTCTCCAAACGGACGATCGCATCCACAAAACTTACGGATGGCGATAAACTGATTGCAGTTTTACTGATCGGTGAGGAAGAACAGATTGTCCTGCAAAGCATAGATGGATATTTCCTGCGTTTTATGCTGGAAGAAGTTCCGGTCAAAAAGAAGGCGGCAATCGGTGTCCGCGGTATGAAGATGAATGCGAAAGATCAGCTTTTGCAGGTACATCTGCTCACACCGAACGGAGATGACATCGCTATATACAAAGACAAAGAAGTACATTTAAATCGCCTGCGGATCAGCAAACGAGATGCAAAAGCAGTCAAAACGAGGGTTTCCTGATAAAAAAACAGGCAAAAAGTGCAAAAATTAAATAATAAGAAATTTTCAACAAAGTCTTGCATTTTAACAGCAGTAGTGTTATAATTGGAGTGATGATAGAAGATTACCAGAGTGTGAGTGGGCAGTTCGCCCACTCATTCTTGTTGTATAAGAAAGGGTGAAGCGAATGACAAGAAGAGAGACTTATGAAGCAAAGACAGAAGAACTGCTGCAGCCGCTTGTGGATGCACACGGGTTCGAGCTTGTCGATGTAGAATACGTAAAAGAGGCCGGTAACTGGTATCTGCGTGCCTATATTGACAAACCGGGCGGGATTGCAGTAGATGACTGCGAAGTAATCAGCAGAGCGTTGAGTGACAAACTGGATGAAGAAGACTACATCGAAGATTCCTACATTCTGGAAGTGAGTTCCCCGGGACTTGGACGTCCGCTGAAAAAGGACAAAGATTTCCAAAGAAGCATCGGAAAAGAGATCGAAGTCCGCACTTTCCGTGCCATCGACAAACAGAAAGAATTCACAGGTATCTTAAAAGAATTCAACAAAGACAGCTTCACCATAGTGATAGAAGACAACGAAATGACGTTCCAGCGTTCCGAGACAGCACTGGTAAGACTGGCGTTTGATTTTTAAACATAATAGGAGGATAAAAGAAAATGAATAGCGAGTTGTTGGAAGCATTAAATGTACTGGAGAAAGAAAAAAACATCAGCAAGGATACCCTTCTGGAAGCAATCGAACAGTCCCTGCTTCAGGCATGTAAAAACCACTTTGGAAAAGCAGACAATGTAAAGGTATTTATTGATCCGGTAACCTGTGAGTTCAACGTGCACGCAGAAAAGACGGTTGTAGAGAAAGTAGAAGATCCGATCATGGAGATCAGCCTGGAAAACGCAAAACAGCTGAACTCCAAATATGAGCTTGGTGATATCGTAAACGTAGAGATCAAATCCAAAGAATTCGGACGTATCGCTACCATGAATGCCAAGAACGTGATCCTTCAGAAAATCCGTGAAGAGGAAAGAAAAGTACTTTTTGAGGAATATTATCAGAAAGAAAAGGATATCATTACCGGTATTGTTCAGCGTTATGTCGGCAGAAATGTCAGCGTAAACCTTGGTAAAGTAGATACCGTCCTGATGGAAAATGAAATGGTAAAAGGTGAAGTGTTCCGCCCGACCGAGCGTATCAAGCTTTACGTTCTGGAAGTAAAAGACACACCGAAGGGACCGAAAGTTGTTGTATCACGTACCCATCCGGAGCTGGTAAAACGTCTGTTTGAGTCCGAAGTAACCGAAGTAAAGGATGGTACTGTAGAGATCAAGAGTATTGCAAGAGAAGCCGGAAGCAGAACAAAGATGGCAGTCTGGTCCAACAATCCGGATGTAGATCCGGTCGGAGCATGTGTCGGCATGAACGGTGTGCGTGTCAATACGATCGTAGAAGAGCTGCGAGGAGAAAAGATCGATATCATCAACTGGGATGAAAACCCGGCAATCCTGATCGAGAATGCATTAAGTCCGGCAAAAGTAATCTCTGTTATCGCAGATGACGATGAGAAGACCGCAAAAGTGATCGTTCCGGATTATCAGCTGTCTCTGGCAATCGGAAAAGAAGGACAGAATGCAAGACTGGCAGCAAAACTGACCGGATTCAAGATCGATATCAAGAGTGAGACACAGGTAAGAGAATCCGGCGAGCTGGATGAATATCTGATGCAGGGCGATTACGAAGAAGACGCTGATACAGAAGCAGCAGATGAGGATACTTTTGATTATGAAGAAGCATACGAAGAAACTTCTGACAAAGAAACGGAAGATATGCTGAATGAAGAGGGCGATCAGGAGTAAAACATGAGTCAGGTTAAAAAAATCCCCATGCGGAAATGCGTGGGATGTCAGGAAATGAAAAGCAAACGGGAGATGATCCGCATCCTGAAAACAGAAAGCGAAGGGATCATCCTGGATGCGACAGGAAAGAAAAACGGCAGAGGTGCATATATTTGCAGATCCGGGGAATGCCTTGAAAAAGCGATCAGAAATCACGGGATCGAGCGTTCACTGAAAACCGGCATCTTGCCGGAGATATATGACAGCCTGAAGAAGGAGATTGAAAAGATTGAGTCAGAATAGAGTGCTCTCTATGATCGGTCTTGCACAGAAAGCCGGAAAAACGGCCAGCGGAGAATTTTCTACGGAAAAAGCGGTCAAAACGGGTTGTGCAGCACTGGTTATCGTATCCACGGAATCTTCGGACAATACAAAGAAGAAGTTCCGGAATATGTGCGAATATTATAAGGTGCCGTTCTATCTTTATGGTACAAAAGCTGAATTAGGTGCAGCTATGGGTAAAGAATTTCGGGCATCACTTGCGATCACAGATACAGGACTTGCAAATGCCGTCCGGAAATATTTGCCAGAGGAAAATGGCGGAGGTAGATGTGATGGAGAGAATCAGGATACATGAACTGGCCAAAAAGCTTGGCAAAGAAAATAAAGAAATTTTGAACTATTTGACAGAAAAGGGCATTCAGGTAAAAAGCCCTATGAATTCATTAGAAGAGGAACAGGTGGCTATGGTAGAAGATAAATTCGGAAAGAAAGAGACGAAGCCGGAAGGAAAGGCAGAAGCAGCAGAAGAAAAGAAAGCACCTGCTAAAAAGAAAAATATTACACAGGTATTTCATCCGCAGAACAGCCGTACAGGTATCGGACGCGGCACAAGAGGATCGCAAAATCGAACAGAAGGACAGCAGGGACGCAGAAACGACGGCCAGAATAATCGACAGGATGGTCAGACACAGAATCGTGACGGTCAGAACCGCACAGGTCAGCAGGGAGGACCAAGAAGAGACGGTCAGAACGGAGGCGGACGTTTCCGTGACGGCAATAATGACTCCAGAAATCAGGGTCAGGGACGCAGAAATGATGGTCAGAACCGCACAGGTCAGCAGGGAGGACCAAGAAGAGACGGCCAGAATGGAGGCGGACGTTTCCGTGACGGCAATAATGACTCCAGAAATCAGGGCCAGGGACGCAGAAATGACGGTCAGAGACCATCCGGCGGAAGAAATCAGGGAAGCCGTATGGGCGGCGGTTCCGCAGTGATGGAAAAACCGATCACCAAAGAATCCAGAAACCGCAATGACCGCGGAAGAAACGACCGTCAGGATAAAGTTGATAAATTCGAGAGCAAGAGCAACCGTTTGGGTCAGGGAGGAAAAAATAATTCCAAGAATAATAACGGCCGCGGCGGAAAGAATAACAAGCAGCAGGTAAAACAGCCGACACCGCCGGTACAGGAGAAGAAGGAAGATGAAATCAAAACCATCACACTTCCGGAAACCATGACGATCAAAGAGCTGGCTGACGCTATGAAGATTCAGGCATCTGCGATCATCAAAAAGCTCTTCCTGGAAGGTGTTATGGTAACGGTAAACCAGGAGATCGATTTTGAAAAAGCAGAAGAGATCGCACTGGAGTTCAACTGCATCGCAGAAAAAGAAGAAAAAGTAGATGTGATCGAAGAGCTTCTTCATGAAGAAGAGGAAGATGAGAGCACCATGGTTTCAAGACCGCCTGTAGTCTGTGTTATGGGTCACGTTGACCACGGTAAGACTTCTCTTCTGGATGCGATCCGTAACACGCATGTGATCGCAAAAGAAGCTGGCGGTATTACTCAGCACATCGGTGCTTATGTCGTAGATATCAACGGACAGAAGATCACATTCCTGGATACACCGGGACATGAAGCATTTACTGCCATGCGTATGCGTGGTGCAAATGCAACCGATATTGCGATCCTGGTTGTTGCAGCAGATGACGGTGTAATGCCGCAGACTGTAGAAGCGATCAACCATGCAAAAGCAGCCGGCACAGAGATCATCGTTGCGATCAACAAAATCGATAAGCCAAGTGCCAACATCGACCGTGTAAAACAGGAACTTTCCGAGTATGAACTGATTCCGGAAGACTGGGGCGGAAGTACGATCTTTGTTCCGGTATCTGCCCATACACACGAAGGTATCGACACACTGCTTGAGATGATCCTTCTGACTGCTGAAGTTTCTGAACTGAAAGCAAACCCGAACCGTGCAGCAAGAGGTCTGATCATCGAGGCTGAGCTGGATAAAGGAAAAGGTCCGGTAGCAACGGTTCTGGTTCAGAAGGGTACGCTGCATGTCGGTGATCCGGTAGCATGCGGTTCCAGCTATGGCAAAGTCCGTGCGATGATGGATGACAAGGGAAGAAGAGTAAAAGAGGCAGGTCCTTCTACTCCGGTAGAGATCCTTGGTCTTTCCGATGTACCAAACGCAGGTGAGATCTTTGTTGCATGCGAAAATGACAAAGAAGCAAGAAACTTTGCAGAAACCTTCGTAAGTGAAGGAAGAGAACGACTGCTCGAAGAGACAAAGGCAAGAATGTCTCTGGATGACCTGTTCTCACAGATCCAGGCAGGTGACCTCAAAGAACTGAACATCATTGTAAAGGCAGATGTACAGGGTTCTGTAGAAGCCGTAAAACAGAGTCTTCTGAAACTTTCCAACGATGAAGTCGTTGTCAAGATCATCCACGGCGGTGTCGGTGCGATTAACGAATCCGATGTCAGCCTGGCAAGTGCATCCAATGCGATCATCATCGGATTTAACGTTCGTCCGGATGCAACTGCAAAGGCAACAGCAGAGCGTGAAGGTGTGGACGTAAGACTGTACCGTGTCATCTACGATGCGATTGCAGATGTAGAAGCAGCTATGAAGGGCATGCTGGATCCGATCTTCGAAGAAAAAGTCATCGGACACGCAGAAGTACGTCAGCTGTTCAAAGCTTCCGGTGTCGGAACCATCGCCGGTTCTTATGTGCTGGACGGTACGTTCCAGAGAGGCTGCTCTGTCCGTATTACCCGTGAAGGAACACAGATCTTTGAAGGACCGCTGGCATCCCTGAAACGATTCAAAGATGATGTAAAAGAAGTAAGAGCCGGATACGAATGTGGTCTTGTATTTGAGAAATTCAATGATGTCCACGAACTGGATCAGGTAGAAGCATATATTATGGTAGAAGTACCAAGATAGGAAAGCAGGTTTTGCCAATATGAGAAAACATAGTATTAAAAACACCCGCATCAATGGTGAAGTACAGCGTGAACTGGCAAATATCATCCGCGGGGAGATCAAAGATCCGAGAATCCATCCGATGACATCAGTCGTTGCGGTGGAAGTTGCACCGGATCTGAAGACCTGCAAAGCATGGATCAGCGTGCTGGGCAATGAACAGGCCCAGCAGGATACCATTGCAGGTCTGAAAAGTGCAGAAGGATTTATCAGACGAAAACTGGCACATACGATCAATCTCCGTAATACGCCGGAAATCCGTTTTGTGCTGGATCAGTCCATTGAATATGGTGTCAGCATGTCAAAACTGATCGATGATGTAAACAGTCATTCTGAAAAGAGAGAGGATGAGCATGAAGATTAAACTTTCTGAAATTTTACAGGATACAAAGACCGTTGCGATCTCCGGCCATATTCGGCCGGACGGCGACTGTGTCGGCTCCTGTATCGGACTTTATCTCTACATACAGCAGGAATTTCCAGATGTTCAGCCAACGGTCTATCTGGAAGAGATCCGTGATCCTTTTAAGTTTCTGGAAGGAAGCGACCGGATCATACATTCCTGTGAGGAAGAGAAAGTATACGATTTGTTCATTGCACTGGATGCCGGGGACAAGCAGCGTCTCGGAGCGTCTGCAAAATATTTTGACACTGCAAAACGCACGGTCTGCATTGACCACCATATCAGCAACCCAGGCTATGCACAGAGCAATTATATCGAAGCAGAGGCAAGTTCTACCTGTGAACTGATCTATGATATTCTGGATGAAGATAAGATCGGCAAAAATATCGCAGAGGCTCTTTATATGGGAATCGCCCACGATACCGGTGTCTTCCAGTATACCTGCACCTCTTCCAAAACGATGCAGATTGCCGGAAAACTGATGGACAAAGGCATTGCATTCACCGACATTCTCGATAAAACGTATTTCGAAAAAACATACCTTCAGCACCAGATCACAGGGCGTGCCCTGCTTGAGAGCATGCGGCTGATGGACGGCAGATGTATCATCAGCGGACTGCGTCAGCGTGACATTGATTTCTACGGCGTGACCCCGACGGATCTTGACGGTATTTCTGCACTGCTTCGCAATACGGAGGGCGTAGAGGTTGCTATTTTCCTGTATGAGGCCAACACGCAGGAATACAAAGTCAGCATGCGTTCAAAGTCCTATATCGATGTGCAGAAAGTGGCACAGTTTTTCGGCGGCGGCGGTCATGTGCGTGCAGCCGGATGTACCATGCAGGGTTCCATGCATGATGTGGTAAACAACCTGACCAGAGAGATTGCAAAACAGATGCCGGAGGAAATACAGTGACACCACAGAAGAACACTTTTAACGGAATTCTGAATGTATACAAAGAACAGGGCTATACCTCACACGATGTCGTTGCAAAACTCCGCGGGATTTTAAAACAGAAAAAGATCGGACACACCGGAACCCTGGACCCGGCAGCAGAAGGTGTGCTGCCGGTGTGTCTTGGAAAAGCAACGAAAGTGTGTGAACTTTTAACAGATAAAGATAAAACCTATCAGGCTGTTCTGCACCTTGGCGTCGTCACGGATACGCAGGATATGACAGGCGAAATCCTGGAACAGAAGGACGCAGCCGTATCGGAAGCAGAGGTACGTGAGGCGATCCTTGGTTTTGTCGGAGAATATGCACAGGTTCCGCCGATGTACTCCGCACTGAAAGTGAATGGAAAAAAGCTCTGCGATCTGGCAAGAGAAGGAAAAACCGTAGAGAGAAAAGCGAGAAAGATCAAGATTCTGGAAATTACGATCGATCAGATCGCCCTGCCTTTTGTCACCATGACCGTTACCTGTTCCAAGGGAACCTATATCCGCACGCTTTGCCATGACATCGGAGAAAAGCTTGGCTGCGGCGGATGCATGGAATCACTTCTCCGCACCCGTGTCAGCAGTTTTACATTAAAAGACAGCCTGAAACTTCCTGAAATCGAAAAATTGCAGGAATCAGGAAAAATCGAACAGATTCTGATGCCGGTCGATGCTGTTTTTATGCAGTATCCGTGCGTATCGATCCTGGAAGAGCAGGAAAAGATCCTCAGAAACGGCAATCCGTTTCGTGTTCGTGAGATACAGAACCTTTTGCCGGAAGAGCAGAACGTGGATGAGCTGGAAAAGGACAGGATCCGCGTATACGATACCGGTGGACAGTTCTGTGCGATCTATGAATACCGGGAAGAAAAAGGCATGTTTTTTCCGGTAAAAATGTTTTTATAAAATAGGAATGTGATTATGGAATACATGAAGGGAATTGACGGACTGTATATCCAGGAGGAGACAGCCGTTACACTTGGAAAATTTGATGGCGTGCACAGAGGGCATCAGAAGCTTCTGTCCCGCATTCTGGAAAAAAAGAACCTGAAAAGCGTAATGTTTACCATCAACGGCAGAAAAAGCGGATTTGTTCTGACGGACGAAGAAAAACGGTTCATGTTGGAAAAAACGGGACTTTCTTATCTGATCGACTGTCCGTTCATTCCGTCGGTATCCGGTATGGAGGCAGAGGATTTTGTAAGAGAAATCCTCGTGAACCGGCTGCATGCCAAATCAATTGTTGTCGGAAAAGATTTTCATTTTGGTTATAAACGAGGCGGAGATGCCACTCTTCTTCTCTGGCTCCAGAAAAAATATGGTTTTCAGGTCGAAGTCGTAGAGAAAGAGCAGTATAAAGGCAGAGATATCAGCAGTACCTATGTCAAAGAAGCCCTGGAAGCAGGCGATATGGAACTGGTCAATGATCTTTTGGGCTATCGCTATTTTATTTCCGGTGAAGTGCTTCACGGCAGGCGGATCGGCCGGACACTTGGCATGCCGACTACCAATCTGGTACCGAGCACCAAAAAACTGCTTCCGCCAAACGGTGTCTATCTTTCCAGGACACGCATCGGTGAACAGGCATATTACGGTGTGACAAACATCGGCTACAAACCGACCATCGGTGAGACGTTCCGTGGAGTAGAAACGTACCTGTTTGATTTTGACGGAGATCTCTATGGAGAAAATATTGATGTAGAACTTTGGAAGTTTAAACGGCCGGAGATGAAATTTGACTCTGTCGAACACTTGAAAAATCAGATGCAGGCGGATATTGCTTTTGGAAAGGAGTACTTCTTTGAAAAATAGTATCGGGATGCTTGGCGATCTTATGATGCTGCTTGGCGTGATCTTTATTTTTCTGGGATTTCTGTGCAGACGCTACCGCAACATTCATGCAAAATATAAAGGGCGGGCAGAAGCAACGGTCGTTGAGATCGTGGCCGGCCATCCGGATGAAAAGGGTCGGCAGGAAGGCGTCCACAACTATTTTTATCCTGTCTTTGCTTACTATGCAGACGGCGTGCTGATACGGAAACGGTATCGCTACGGCAGCAATCCCTGCAAATTTGTGCTGAATCAAAAAGTGAATATCAGATACAAGATTTCAAATCCATCGATTTTTATCATAGAAAGAGGAAATTATCTGGAGAGACGGGCAAAAATCCTCTATTATCTTGGGATTTTCCTGGTTCTTGCCGGAACATTTATTTTTATTTTATTTGCCAACCGAAAATGGTTGACGTAGTTTATCATACTGTGCTATACTTAGCAAGTATGAATTAAGCCGATATTCAGAGCTGAGGACGACTCCGACCCTGTTCTTAGTATCCGGCGTGTGAAAAACAAGGAGGAAATATCATGATTTCAAAAGAAAAGAAAACAGCTATTATCGCAGAGTATGCAAGAAAAGAAGGAGATACAGGTTCTCCTGAGGTTCAGATCGCTATTCTCACTCAGAGAATCAACGAGCTCACCGAACACATCAAGGTTCACCAGAAGGATCACCACTCCCGCCGTGGTCTTCTGAAGATGGTAGGTCACAGAAGAAACCTTCTGAACTACCTCCAGAAGAAGGATATCGAACGCTACCGTGCGATCATCGCTAAGCTGGGTATCCGTAAGTAATCTATGGAGTAAAGGGCAGCGCTGCGCACGAAACAGTGCTGCCTTTTTTACTAAGGCGCAGATCTTAGCATTAAATTGAGTATCCGGGCAGCCGGATATTGACTTTAATTGCTATCACTGTGCCTTCAGTAAATTAAAGTTTATTGAAAGGAATAAATGCAATGTTCGAAAATTACAGAGTTTTCAAGACGATGTTTGCCGGCAGAGAGCTGACCGTTGAGACTGGCAAGGTCTGCGGCCTGGCTAATGGTTCCTGCTGGGTAAGATACGGCGAGACCGTAGTAATGGTCAACGTAGC
>OLSP01000836.1_pt1 | contig 30442 bp, 25 predicted proteins | sample 1672941 | NCBI WGS metagenome assembly OLSP01 (sample SAMEA3136739, study PRJEB25190) | human gut metagenome | reverse complement strand
TATCGCTTTGCGAACCGCTCGCGCGCGGAGAATCTCGCAAGCGAGATTCTTTTTTACACTTTTTTTACAAGGCTTTACCGGACAAGGGTAGAAGAGAAGATTCATAAACGTTACAGTTTATTTTACATACAAAAAAATGAGAGGAACAGTTGTGAAAATGAAGAAAAAGAATCATTGGAAAAACATATGTGCGCTTTTCTTCGCATTCTGCATGGTGTTTTCGACAGTAGCAGGAGATGCGTCTTTTGTTACGGCGTATGCAGCAGAGGTGCAGACAGCGGCCGGAAGTGAAGCGGCGGAAAATCCGTCACCGGCAGAGGAGAGCGGAGCAGACAGCACGGAAGGTGCACAGAACACAATAAATCAAGAAAGTGCGACGCAGACAGGGAACGCCGGTCAGACGGACGCAGCGCAGACAGAGGGTGCAGTGCAGACGGATGCAGCGCAGACAGATGGTGCAGCGCAGGCGGATGCGGTACAGAATACGGAGTCTGGGGCAGACCAGAATACGGCGCTCATCCAGACGGCGGGTGCAGAAAGCCTTGCGGCCTTCAGTTATACGGCGGCACCGGAAGCGGGACTTCCGGCAGCAGCGACAGCGGGCAGCGGAACGCTTGACGTAAGCGGAGCATCTTACAGCGGATTCAGCAAGGGAATCGCAGCAAAAGGATGGAGCGAGGGAGCGGGCTTTACGGTTGCGGTCAATGCTGCAGGTTACACAGATTTGAAATTTTCCGCAGACATGCGCTCCAGCGGAACCGGTCCTGCCAACTTTGCACTGGAATATTCCATTGACGGAGCGAGCTGGACAAAGATCAGCGGAACGGATGTGACCTTAAGCACGAGTCTAGCCTCGGTGTATCAGCAGACGGCACTCCCGGCGGCGCTGTCCGGAAAAGCGTTTACACTGCGTGTGACGATGCAGGGAAACACGAGTGTGAACCAGAGTACAGTCGGCACGAACGGTGTGACCAGCATCAACAACATTGTAGTCACCGGAACACAGGGCGAGGTGGCGACAGACGGAACGGTCTGTTCCAAAGTCAAAGCTTCCGTGGAGCCGGGAGATGTGGAAGCCGGTACGAAGGTGGAGCTCTCCTGTGCGACGGAGGGAGCAACGATCACATACCATACCGATCTGGACAATGCAGACAAGACATACACCGAAGCGCTTGTGATCGAGGAAGATGTGACGATCTACGCGACAGCCGAACTCGAAGGTTATGAGACGAGTGAGACGGCAGAATTTGCCTACGCGGTAAAACAGGGTGCAAAGAGCAAGGAGGCGGCACTTGCCACCACACTTTCGGACGGAAATATGGTTGCCCTCTATTACGAGAACAACGGAACCGGAAGCGTGCTCTCCCAGACAGCAAGCGGCAAGAAGTTAAAGGGCGTGTCAGCGACTGCGGCGGACGGTGCGCTTGCCATTCCGGAAGATGCGGCAGAACTTACGGTTTCCGTGGATGAAAACGGCTATTATACTTTTACATGCGGTGGAAAATATCTGACGTCCGGCGCAACGGGCAGCTCCGTGACGTTTGCGGACGCGGCGGGAGATTACAGTCTCTGGAAGCTGCAGAAGGCAAATGAGAACGGCGGATACTATGTGATCAATGCCAACGCAAAATATAATAATACCACAGAACAGTATCTGGAATATTACAGCGGTTTTACGACATACAGCTACAAATCATCTTCGGATGCGGCGTATGTATTCTATTTTTATCTGATCGATGAGGGAACACCGTCGGTTCATATCCGTGCGGACGAGTCCGTCACGGAAAACGTGGCACAGTGGTCCGGAACGGCAGATTACAAGACGGCAGGTGTGACGGCAGATACCGGAATTGCAGGAGATTCTCTCAATGCAAATGATCTGCTGGATGCGGATGCTATATATTCGGCGGTGGTAAATGGAGCGGCAGTGGCACCGTATACCGAGGCCACAAGCACTTCCACCGGTTCGACTTCCTATTATATGGGAGGAAAGGGCATTGGAAGCGGAAGCAATGACTATGCGCAGTTTGTGATGCCGACAACGGGCTATGCCAACATGGTACTTTCCTTCCGGCTTCGCGCAAGCAACACCGGAGCAGGTTCCTTCCAGATGCAGTATTCTACGGACGGTGTGGATTTTAAAAACCTTTCCACAGGAACCTATGCTTATAAGTACACGAAATACGTGGGCGGTGAGCCGCAGGAAGTGAGCGCCGCGGAGAAAATTACCGACGGTGTGGCAAAGACAAGCCTTGCGCCGGCAAACTATATTTCGTTCACGTTTGATATTCCGAACGAGGCGGCGAATGCAGACCGTCTCTACATCCGCATGGTCCCGGGCAGCCTTTCTGCCAAGGGAGATAAGGCACCGGCAGCGGGCGGAGTGATCCGTATGGACACGGTGACAGTGACAGGCAATCCGCTGATCGCCTCAGATCTCTGCGGATATGTGGCAGCAGAACCGCAGAGCGGCGTGGTAGCTGTGGGCAGTGAATTGACACTGACAAGCGCCACGGAGGGTGTAACAATCCATTACAGTGTAAACGGCGGCGCGGAGCAGATCTATGATGCGTCGGCGAAGCCAAAGCTTGCAGACCTTCCGGCAGTTGTGACTGCCTATGCGACAAAGGACGGCTATAAGGACAGCATCCGCCGTACATTCTCTTATCAGCAGGCACAGGTGGCAACGGTAAAAGCAACGCCGAACGGCGGCAGCGTGGTGAAAAATACCGCGGTGAACCTCACCTGTGAGACCGAGGGTGCGACGATTCAGTATTCCGCGGACGACGGTGCAACCTGGCAGGATTATACCGAAAAGCTCGTCCTGACAGAGCTTCCGGTTACCTATAAGGTGAAAGCCGTCAAAGACGGTTACCTGGACAGCAGTGTGCTCACACTTTCCTTTACCGAGCGCACAAACGAAAAATATCAGATTTACTTTGGACAGTTACATTCCCACACTTCCTATTCGGACGGTGCGGGAAGCTGTGAGGATGCATACCAGCATGCAACGAACGTTGACAATCTGGATTTTGTTGCGGTGACAGATCACTCCAACTCGTTTGACAATGCGGACAGCGCGTCCATCTCGGACGGCTCGATGAGTGAGGAATGGAAGGAAGGCCATGCGCTTGCCACGCAGTATACGACAAGCGGATTTGTGTGCATCTATGGGTTTGAGATGACCTGGTCGAACGGACTTGGACACATCAATACGTTTAACACCGAAGGCTTCCAGAGCCGTACCCAGAATGAGTACAAGACTTACAGCACGGCATTGCAGAATTATTACGCGACCTTAAAGACACGGCCGGATTCCATCAGCCAGTTTAACCACCCGGGAACGACGTTCGGTGATTTCAGCGATTTCGCATACTATGACGAGGAGATCGACAAGCTGATTACGACGATCGAGGTCGGAAACGGCGAGGGTGCGATCGGAAGTTCGGGTTACTTCCCGTCCTATGAGTATTACCAGCGCGCGCTGGACAAGGGCTGGCATCTTGCTCCGACCAACAACCAGGATAACCATAAAGGCTTGTGGGGCGATGCAAACACGGCGCGTTCCGTTGTCCTTGTGGACAGCCTGACGCAGGAAAATATTTACGATGCCATGCGCAATTACCGCGTGTATGCGACAGAGGATAACGACCTCAGCATCTACTACACGCTGGACGGCTACATCATGGGTTCTATTTTAGAGGATGGAGCGACCGGAGATACCGTACATCTTTCCGTTGACTTAAGTGATCCGACGGATGCGTCCATCGGTAAAGTACAGGTCATCACAAACGGAGGACTGGTGCTTGCCGAGAAAAATGTTTCCGGAAACGAGGAGACGGTCACCTTTGATGTGAAAAATGATTATTCCTATTACTATATCAAGGTTGTGGAAGCGGACAGTGATATCGCCGTGACGGCACCGGTATGGGTAGGCTCTGTGGAGGCGGCAGGAATTGACAGCTTTTCCACGGACGAGGTGCTTCCGGTAAGGGGAGAGCCGCTGACGGTGAACCTTGGACTCTATAATAATGAAAACAGCGAGCTCGCGATTGATTCCATAACGTTTGAGGTGGGCGGAGAGACCGTACATGAGGCGGATCTTGCCGCAGCAGGATTGGGAAGCGTCGCATCCATGAGCACGGGAAGCTACAGCTTTGACTATACCTATGACGGCGTCGGCAGCATGGAGATGACAGCAGTTGTGCATGCGACGATGAACGGCGTGCAGAAGGTATACAAGAGCGTCTTAAAATTAAGCTACGCGACAACGGAGATGGTGACAAAGGTTATCATCGACGGAACCCATTACAACGATTATGTGACCGGTTACTATGGCGGTAACGTCGGAAACTTTACGGCGATTGCGGGAGCAAAGAACGTCAAGGTGGAAGTGGTCACAGACGAGATTACGCCGGAGATGCTTGCAAACTGTGCGTTGCTTGTGATCTCGGCACCGGCGAAGAAATCCGGGACAGCAAATGCCGGAGATTACACCGTGTCGCATTTTGAAGACAGCTTTATCCAGATGGTAAAAGACTATACCGACAATGGCGGTACGCTGATTACCTGCGGTATTGCCGATTATCAGGATTCTACTTCGGGACAGACAGCGACAGAGATGAATAAGCTTTTGGCTGCGATCGGGGCATCGACCAGATTAAACAGCGACGAGGCGTACGACGAGACGAACAACGGCGGACAGCCGTACCGCTTATATCTGAAAGGAACCTACAACAAGGATTCCAGATATCTGCGCGGCGCAAGCGAGGAGCAGGAGTACAGTGCGTACAGCGGATGTACCGTGGCGCTGGATGCGGATGCGGTGACAGCCGGACGTGCGGAAGCGCTTGTGAGCGGATATGATACAACGTATTCGATCGACTGCAAGGATGATGCGGGAAACAGAGTTACCGGAAGCCCGACGTATGTGGAAAAAGGCAATATGGTAGCACTCGCACATGAGACACTGGGAAGCGGTGCAAATGTATTTGTTGCGGGAACCGTATTTATTTCCGACTTTGAGGTGAAGGCGGAGCTGGACAATATCTGGGATCTGCCATACTTAAACCGCACGATTGCAGAAAATATTTTAGATGAAGTGAAAGTGGAGCTTCCGCTGTCTACGATTGCGGAAGTGCGTAAGAACGGTACGGCGGGCGATGTCTACCGCGTGGAAGGCTATGTGACCGCAGGAACAGCCGTGGAGGGCAACACCTTCTTTGATACGATCTATATCCAGGACGACACCGCGGGAATTGATATTTTCCCGTATGCGGAGAGCGGACTTGCCATCGGAACCAAGGTGGAGATTACCGGATATGTGGACGCCTACCAGGGCGATAAAGAGCTTAAGGTGATAAGCAGCCGGATTCTGGACGAGGAGCCGAAGGTGATTGCACCGGAGAAACTGTCGGCAAAAGACGCCATGGACTATGAAAAGTCCGGCGGTAAGCTGGTACAGGTGGAGGGAACGGTAACGGATGTACTCTATGATGCGGCGGGCACCGGCGTATCACAGTTCTGGCTGGATGATGGTAGCGGCGTCAATGCCAATATTTTCATTGACGGATATATCTTATCGGCAACGACAGGAAAGAATGAACTCGCATCGGTTGTGTCGACAGGAAAACGCGTGTCGGCGGTCGGCGTGGTCTATGCACATCCGGAGGGAACCTCGGACGAGGCAGTGACCTGTCTGCGTGTAAGAAACTGCGATGAGATCGTGGAAGTGACGTCCGGGGAGACGCCGGATGACACGGAGACGCCGGGCAATACCGAGACACCGGATACAGAGACGCCGGGAACAGATTCGTCAGACAGCGGAAATGACAGCACGGACGGAACTGGAAACGGTGGAAGTGTAAGCGGCAGCGTGACCGTATCGGACGGACAGATGACAGACGCGGTGACGGTTGCTTCACAGAATGACTGGGATCCGGTCAGAAACAGAATTGGGGCAGCATCCGCAGGCAGCACCGTGACGGTTCTTCTTGCAGACGGTGTTTCTGTGCCGGGAGATGTTATTGCGGCAGTGCGCGGAAGGGATGTACGTCTGGTATTTAGGCTGGCAAACGGAATCGTGTGGACGATTGACGGAAGAAGTGTGACATCGGATACGATTTCAGACATTGACTTCGGCGTGACGATCAACAGCCATGCCGTGCCGGATGCGCTTGCAAGACAGACCGCGGCAGGAAGAGACTATTTCCAGATCAGCTTAAATCATGACGGCGCATTCGGTTTTACCGCAGTGATGACGCTGCCGGTGGGAACACAGTATGCGGGCATGTATGCAAAGTTATATTATTACAATGAAGCAAAGGAACGGCTGGAACTGGCATCTTCCGGAAAAGTAGATGCAAACGGAAATGTGGAGCTTACCTTTGTACATGCATCCGATTATGTGGTGGTGCTGGATCAGATGCCTGCAGTGCAGACGGGAGATGACACCCCGCTTGCGGCAGCAGTGATGATGCTTCTTGCAGGTATGGTTCTGCTTGCAGCGGCAGCACGCAAGAAAAGGATATTTTTGAAATAAGGGTGGTTAAAACATGAATTTCAAAAAGAGCAAAATACGCAGCCTGGTGCTTCTGGCACTGGCTGCCGTTGCTTTTTGCGGACTGATCTGGTTCGCGAATAAAGACAGACCGGTTTATAGGAGCAGCAACATGGCGGGAACGGACTATGAGGTCGGAAGAGTCCTGCGGGTTGTGGAAGATCACAAGACGGTGGATGAGGAGATGGACGGAATCTGGCGGGGAAGTATGACGCTGGAGGTCGAGATCCTTACCGGACGCTACAAGGGCGATACGGCCATTGTGGAAAATTATTTCAGCTCCCTGTATAACGTCAGAGTGGCGGAGGGGGATAAAGTCTCCATCCGCATCGACACGACGGGGGAGGACGAATATCAGGTATCGGTCTACAATTATTACCGCATTCCGCAGGTGATCGGCTGCATCGTGGCGTTTGTGCTGCTTCTCGTATTGATCGGAGGAAAAAAAGGTGCAAAATCTGTGGCGGGGCTGGCGTTTACCGTGGTATGTATCCTCTGGATTTTACTGCCGCTTGCGCTGAAGGGCTACTCGCCGTTGGCGGTCACGATTCTGCTGATTCTGGTCTGCAATTTTGTCAGTTTCTTCCTGATAGACGGCATCTCGACCAAGACGGTTGTGGCGGCAATCGGAAGCATGCTGGGTGTGCTCGCGGGAGCGGTGTTTGCACTGATCGCGCAGAATGCCATGTCGATTACGACCTACCAGATGGATGAGGCGGAGACGCTGCTTCTGATCACAAGCACCACGGAACTGAAGATCCGGGATCTGTTTTTGTGCGGTATTTTGATTTCGTGTATGGGAGCGGTGATGGATGTGGCGATGAGTATCTGTTCCGCGGTGGCGGAGATCCATCAGGTGGACCGGTCGCTTGGCATGGCGAAGCTGTTTGCCTCCGGGATGAATATCGGAAGAGACGCGATGGGAACCATGGCGAACACGCTAATCCTGGCAGTCGCCGGGACATCGCTGAACATGATGTTGATGATCTACTCCTATGACGTCAGCTTTCAGCAGCTGATGAATACGGACTTTGTGGCGATCGAGATTATCCAGTGCATTGCGGGAAGCGTGGGTATCGTGTGTACGGTCCCGCTGGTAGCACTGCTGTCCGCCGCCGTATTTGGAAAAAAGACAAAAAAATGAGACTGCACTATGGCAGGATGACGATCTGCCGCTGATATTCGGAGGCGGGGGGAACGTCATGCTCCTGCATGCGGGCGGCGTGCAGAGGCGTGCCGCCTTTTTGATTGCGCATCTGCAGATAGAGATTCCCGGCAAACACATCACGTTCAAACACCTGCATGGCATCTGTGGACAAAAGCTTTGGTGCCTGCGATGGCCGTGTGATAAGTGGAACTGCAGCGGATGCCTTTAGCGCGGCAAGCAGGGGAGCGGCGCTTTCCCGAAAGCCGAGAATGCGCAGGTAGGGAATTTTATCCAGTGCATTGCCGCATGCGTAATCAGAAGAAGTAATGCCAAGGATGGAGTGCAGCAAAATGCGGTTGATGCGCGTGAGCGTCATTTCTTTGCTTTTTAACCGTGACGCGAAGGAGGAAAAAGAGGTATAATAAGGAAGCTGGTTTTGCATGCGGTTGGCAAACTCCGGGGAGGAATCGGCAGTCCGGGCGAGCTGCGTGGCAGAACTGCTTAACAACAGATACCCCAGGATGCCGGAAAAGTCATCGGCGCACAGCAGCGGAAAATCTGCCCGGTAGTCCTGCAGGATGGACAGTGCCTCCTGCGGCATGGCATGATGCAGAATCCCGTCGGCAGAATCTTCGGATGCTCCGGCGCCACCGGCGAAGAGTGTATGCCGGATCGCGGACGCGGATGCCGGGACTTCGGATGCGCCGGAGCGGATGGATGTTTCGTGGTATGCGGCGCCTTCCCGCTTTAGCAGATAGGGCGTGATCGAAGACGCGCGGCGGCGCAGCGATTTTAAGTATTCCAGAGCCAGTATGTTGTTCGGGGAGGCAAGCAGGGAGGAGAGCGCCTCTGCGGATACGGGCAGGGCACCATTCTGACCGGCGGAGCCGGAAAAATACGAGAGCAGGGCAGCTTCCCTTGCCTTTGGGAATGTACTGCCGGATTTTAGGTTATGTTTCAGGGAAGCCTTTAAATCCGCCGGTTCATCCGCGAGAACGTCCGCAATGCGGCGAAGGAGGGCAAGGTCGCCGCTCTCAGCGCCAAAACAGATGCCGTTTACGCAGCCCATTTTCTCAAAGAGGGAGATTCCGGCGTCCGCGAAAAGCTCTGCGGAAGCGGTGGACCAGAGTACGGGAAGCTCGAGCACGACATCTGCACCCGAGGAGAGCGCCATGCGGGCACGGGTGTATTTGTCCAGAAGGGCGGGCTCTCCGCGCTGTACATAGTCGCCGCTTGTGGCGACAACGATATAGTCGGCGTGAAGATTTTTTCTGACATGCGCGATCTGATAGGCGTGCCCGTTGTGGAATGGGTTGTATTCTGCGATAATGCCAATGACGTTCATGGCGGATCCTCCCGTACTGCAATGTAATAAAAACTGTAGCTATCATAGCATACTGTGAAATAGAAAAAAAGAAAAAGGAGCATTTCACGTGAAGAGAAACAGAAACATTGGAGCGATTCTTCTGATTGCGGCAGGACTTTTGCTGATTGCGGCAGCCCTTTATGAACTGATCCCGGCGCTGCTCGCGTACAAGCGGGCGGACGATACCTACGAGGCGCTGCGCGAGGCTTATGTGACCGGACAGCCGGAGACATCTTCGGATGATCCGGCGGAGGAGGGAGAGGAGCTGCCGGCATGGTATGAGGCATTGCAGGTGGATTTTGAGACGCTAAAGGAAGCAAATCCGGATGTGACCGGCTGGATTTATTTTGATAATATAGAGCAGATCGATTATCCCGTTCTGTATTCCGGGGATGACGAGACCTATCTGCACACCGATCTCTATGGAAATGCGTCGAAATCCGGCTGCATTTTTATGGAGGGGAACAATGTGCCCGATTTTAACGACTGCCATACGATTCTGTACGGGCACAATATGAAAAACGGAAGCATGTTCGGCTCACTGAAACAATATAAAAACGACGGCTTTTATGAAAAAAATGAATACTTTACCGTGTTTACGGAGGATGCAGCCTACCGCTACCAGATTTTTGCGTACAGTGATGTTCCAGAAGATTCGGACGTCTATACGACCGGGTATCTGCCGGATGAGACTTTTGACGGGTTCCTCACAGAGCTGCTTAAGTCTTCCTACAAGGATACGGGCGTTACGGTGGGAAGGGATGACAAGGTTCTGACACTGTCCACCTGCTCGGGTGACGGGCTGCGGTTTGTGGTGCACGCGGTGCGGGTTGACGAACACGAAAGCGGGGTGTGACTGTTAAATTTTTGTCAGGCTGTTTTTCATTTTGTACAAAGAAACTGGCAATTACTGGCTTGTTTCGCGGGTGTGACAAGCGTATACTAAAATTATATGCGGTCTGTGAGAGACAGACCTTCGCAAAACAAGGAGGCAGATCCTCTCCTCGCCAGAGGGCTCGGATTTTGCTTCACAAAACAAGGAGGATATTATGAACGTATTAGTTATCAACTGTGGAAGCTCTTCATTAAAATATCAGCTCATCGATTCTGAGAGCGAAGCGGTAATGGCAAAAGGTCTCTGTGAGAGAATCGGAATCGACGGAAGACTGGTATACCAGAAGACCGGACTGGACAAAGAGATTACAGAAGCTGCAATGCCGACGCACAAGCAGGCAATCCAGATGGTTCTTGATGCACTGGTGAATCCGAAGACCGGTGCAATCGCAAGCCTTTCCGAGATCGACGCAGTCGGACATCGTGTCGTACACGGTGGAGAGAAGTTCGCAGCATCTACACTTCTGACACCGGAAGTATTAAAGACAATCGAGGAGTGCAACGATCTTGCACCGCTTCACAACCCGGCAAACCTGATCGGTATCGATGCCTGCAAGGAGCTGATGCCGAACGTACCGATGGTTGGCGTATTCGATACCGCTTTCCATCAGACAATGCCGAAGAAAGCATATCTCTATGGTCTGCCTCATGAGTATTATGAGAAATACAAGGTCAGAAGATACGGTTTCCACGGAACAAGCCACAGCTTTGTATCTAAGCGTACCGCAGAGTTCCTTGGTATGGATCTTAAAAATTCCAAGATCATCGTGGCACATCTCGGCAACGGCGCATCTATCAGTGCCGTATTAAACGGCGAGTGCGTAGATACCTCCATGGGTCTGACACCGCTTGAGGGACTTGTCATGGGAACACGTTCCGGTGATATTGATCCGGCGATCATGGAGTTCATCGCAAAGAAAGAGAATCTTGATATCGAAGGTATCATGAATGTATTAAATAAGAAGTCCGGCGTACAGGGAATGTCCGGTCTCTCCTCTGACTTCCGTGACTTGCAGGCAGGACACGAGGCAGGCAACGAGCTTGCAACCAATGCGATCGAGGTATTCAGCTATCGTGTGGCAAAATACATCGGCTCCTATGTCGCAGCAATGAACGGTGTAGATGCCATCGCATTTACCGCGGGTATCGGTGAGAACGTGAACCTGGTTCGTGAGAAGGTAATGTCTTATCTCGGTTATCTCGGCGTGACGGTAAATCAGGCAGTGAACGATGCAACCCACGGCGACGAGGCGATCATCTCTACCGCGGATTCCAAGGTAAAGGTATGCGTGATCCCGACCAACGAGGAGCTTGCGATTGCAAGAGAGACTGTAGCGCTTGTAAAATAGTTTTTGCTGTCAAGGGAAATTCCTTGACAAAAAAGCAAAAAAGTGATTGACAAACCAGGGACGCCTATGTATAATTGGTTAGGTGTGAAAACCTCATATGTATGAGGCGAAGGAGTAAACCATGCAGATTGATATTTCAGAGATTGTATCTTGTGAGAACAGAGAAGTTACCGAGAAGGTTCATATCGAGCAGGATGCGTTTGTATCGAGGCTTGGTGAGTTCCCGATCACGAAGAGCGCGCCGTTTGATCTCAGGATTGCGAACCGCGAGGGCAGTGAGCTGCTTTTGAGCGGGGAGACGGATCTTACAGTATCAATCCCGTGCAGCAGATGTCTTACGGAAGTTCCGACGGACATCCACATTGTCATCGACAAGAAGCTCCGCATGGACGGAACGGAAGTTGTGGATGATGAAATGGAAGAAACAGACTACCTGATTGGATTAAATCTGGATATAGATAAGCTTATCTATGGAGAGATTTTGGTGAACTGGCCGATGAAAGTTCTGTGCAGAGAAGATTGCAAAGGAATTTGCAAGGTGTGCGGAATGAACCTGAATAAGGGGAACTGCGATTGCCAGAGAACAGAACTGGATCCAAGAATGGCAGCAATCCAAGATGTCTTTAACAAATTTAAGGAGGTGTAAGTAAATGTCAATTTGTCCAAAAAATAAATCTTCCAAAGGAAGAAGAGATAAAAGAAGAGCAAACTGGAAAATGACTGCTCCTGCATTAGTAAAATGCAGCAAGTGTGGAGAGCTGATGATGCCTCACAGAGTATGCAAGAACTGTGGCTCTTACAACAAAAAAGAAATTATTCCGCAGGACTAATTCCAGCGGTACAGAAGAGATCCGGATTTCCGGGTCTCTTTTTTGTGTAAGTAGGAACTTTGTATACTTTGTTCTGGTATTGAAAAAAAGTGTTAACAAATTGTTAAAAAGTGGTTGCTTTTTTTGTTCCAGATATTTACAATGATACATGTAGCGTCACAACAACAAGGAGGAAATGTTAGTGAAGAAGGAATTGAACGAGACAGAAACGAAGCGCTCCGCAAAGAGAAGCGGAATGGCTCGCAGAATTACAGCACTTGTTCTTGCAGGTGTGTTGACATTCGGAGGTACGGCAACCGTATCTGCAGCAACATTGAGAGATGTATTTGATGCACAGTATTATTCTGAGACCTACAGCGATCTCAAGGATGCATTCGGTACGAATCAGACAGCATTGTACAAGCATTATAAGACATTTGGTAAGAGCGAGGGCAGAACAAGCACAGCACTTATCGACGTACAGAAATACAGAGCAGCATACCCGGATCTGGATGCAGCATTCGGCGATAACTGGGATGCATATGTGAACCACTACATCAAATACGGTTTCAGCGAGGGAAGAAATTCTTTCGGTACTTTTGATGCAAGAGCATACGCAGACAGATATCCGGACTTAAAGGCAGCATTCGGTTATGATGTGCTTGCACTTTACAAGCATTACTTACGGTTTGGTAGAGCAGAGGGAAGAGATGCGAGTGCAGCTGTAGCAGCAACAACATCCAGCTATACAGAGTCTTCTTACAGCGGAGCTGACAACGGCAACAATACTTCTACCAACACAGCACCGATCAGAACAAACGGTCGTCTGACAAACCCGGAGACAGGTGCACCGGTTGCAGGCGCAACAGTTACATTCAGACTGACAAGCTTCAATGCAACAGCAGAGGAAGCAGAAGCAGCTACAGAGTCTGTTGAGACAACGGCTGAGACGACAGAGTCCACAGAAGCTACAGAGACAACAGAGTCTACAGAAGCTACAGAGACAACAGAGTCTACAGAAGCCACAGAGACAACAGAGTCTACAGAAGCTACAGAGACAACAGAGTCTACGGAGGCAACAGAGTCTACAGAGGAGACAGAGGAGCCGGAGAATGGTCTGGTTGTAGGCGATGGTTACTATGAGATTACCACAGACGCAAACGGTTACTATGAGATTCCGGAATTCGTACCGGGTGTATACTCCGTTCAGGCAGCAGCTGTTGGTTACTTAACCTTGACAGTGAACTCCATCAGCATCAACGCTGACAATGGAAGCTTCACATTGCCAACATTCCAGCTGTTGAGCTCTGATATGAGCGGTGTGAATACCGTTGCAGGCGTTGCAAAGAATGCAACCACAGGTCTTGGTATTGAAGGTGTAACCGTAAATGTACGTGCGAACTGGAACAATCAGTCCGGTGATGTGATCGCTACGACCACCACAGATGCAGACGGCAATTACAGCTTCTCTCTTGAGAGAGGTTACTACACCCTTGAGTTCGCAAGAGACGGATTCGTATCCACTTTTGTAAACGTAGCAAGCTCCAATGCAATTGGTGCATGCGAAGGCGTATTAAGCCCGACCAGCACAAGCGAGGTTACCAGCACAGAATTCAGAATCGTTCTTACCTGGGGTGAGACACCGAGAGATCTCGATTCCCACCTGGTTGGATTAGATGATGCCAACTCTGTATTCCACATCGCTTACTACAATAAGGTAGAGAGAGATACGGACGGTAACGTGATCGCATCCCTGGATGTGGATGATGTAAGCTCCTACGGACCGGAGACGGTAACCATCGTAAATGCACGTACAGATGCTACTTACTATTACTCTGTAAAAGACTTTACAGATCGTTATGACGCTACATCCACAAAGATGTCTGAGTCTGGCGCAAACGTAAAGGTATACCAGGGATCTGTTCTTGTGAAAGAGTACAATGTACCTCTGAATCAGGCAGGTACCATCTGGAATGTATTTAAGATTGAGAACGGAAGCGTTGTTGACATCAACAACTACAATGCAGACGAGACCACAATGTATGGTGAGTATGCATCCGAGTACAATTACTAAAATGATTCTTTAGGGAAAAACAGCCGCGGAGACGCGGCTGTTTTTTCTTTATAGGAAAACACTTTGTGCTGCGCCTTTTGTTCCTTGACCGGGGCGTTATGGAAAGCTATAATAAATGAATATGGTACAAGAGAAAAACTGGTGGAAACGGATTGAAGAAGAAATGCGTAGAGTGCATAGATGCAGGATGAAGGCAGTGCTGACGCTTTGGGGTATAGGGCTTTTACTGGGACTGGGAGGCTGTGCAGAACAGACACAGGATGCTGCCGGGGAAGAGAGCAGGACAACGGAGCAGATACCGCAGAGCACGGAACAGATGCCGCAAGACAGCGGACAGAGTGGAGCGGAAACAGAACAAATGGCACCGGGCAGCGGGCAGACCGGGATGGGAACGGAACAAGCGGTACAGAGCAGTGAAGGAACCGGGGTGGAGACGGACGGCGCGGAAGACACTATGGAAGCGGTGTTGGAGCAGGCATTGCCGTCGGTGGTACAGATTTATCACGGGACGCCGGAGGGAGGACATACCGCGGGTTCCGGTTTTATTATGGAAATGACGGAAGATACGGTGTATCTGTGTACGAACCGCCATGTCATAGCAAAGTACGACGACTGGGATGTGTATTTTTATGATGGAACCCGCGTTACGGGAAGCAAAGCGGGTACCGACGATGTTTATGATGTGGGCGTCGTGGCGGTTGACCGGACGGCGATTCCAAAGAAAGTGCAGGAAAAGCTAAAGACGGTGGCGTATGATCTTGCGAGTTGGGAAGAACTTGGCAATGCAGAGTTGCCGGTCGGAATCGTGCGCATCGGACAGGAAGGCAATGTGCTCCACATGCTGACGGGAAGTCTTCTTCGGAAAGAGACGGAATTCCTGTGGGGACGGGGAGAGAAGGAGACGGAAGTGCGCATGGCGATTACCGACGGGGATTCCGGATCGGCGGTTTTTGATGAAAACGGAAAGCTGGTCAGCATGATATTCGGATGTTCACAGGACGCCGGAGGCGAGCGTGACTGGGGCGTCCCGCTTCGGGCGATCGTGTCATGTTATGAGAAAATAACAGGAGAAACATAGGAGACAGAAAGAGGGATTCATATGGGTGATTTTTTTAATTTGGACAATAAGTTTTTTCAGGGACTCAGTAAGGTGGTTGACTGTGTGATCTTAAGCGTGCTGTGGGTGTTCTGCTGCATCCCGATGGCAACGACATTTTTCCTGGCATGGCAGAGCGCATCGGTATTCGGATGGATTCTGTGCTGGCTGACATCGTTTCTGGCGGGACCGGCAACGACGGCGCTCTATTATGCGGTCAATAAGGTAATCCGGCACGGAAGAAGCTATCTGTGGAAAGAATACTGGCATGCGTTTAAGAGCAACTTTAAGCAGGCGGCGCTCGCAGCGCTGATTCTGACAGGAGTGGTTCTATTTCTGGGACTGGACTGCTATATTATGTATCAGTTTGCTGCGCAGGGACAAAAGAGCGGCGTGCTGTATGTGGTTTTCCTGGTACTGATTGTGCTTGTCGTGATGCTGGCGGTATATCTGTTTGCCTACATGGCGCGCTTTGAGAACAGTCTGGGGCAGTCGTTTAAGAACGCGGCGCTGATTGCGGTGGCGAATCTTCCGTGGTCGCTGCTTCTTCTGGTGCTTCTGGCAGCGAGCGCCTTTGGCTTGTGGATGCTTCCGTGGCTTATGATACTGCTTCCGGCAGTCTACATCCTGGTGGCGAATTTTATCCTGGAGCGCATTTTCCGCAAGTATATGTCGGCGGAAGATCTGGAGGCGGAGCAGGAACGAAATCAGGAATTTTACAATTAGAAATAAGCGTATTTTTTATTATTGATTTATAGAAAGAGTTATAGTATATTCTTTAGTAGGCGTGGAGAACTAGACTCCGGCAGGACAGATGGGAGATGGAGTATGCAGCAGAGCAGCGGGGCTGTGAGGACAAGAATCGTATTGGATGCGATGGGCGGAGACTACGCACCGGCGGAGCCGGTCAAGGGCGCAGTGGATGCCGTGAACGCACGGTCGGATATTCAGGTGCTCCTGGTAGGACAGGAGGATGTCGTTCGGGAAGAACTGGCAAAGTATACGTACCCCGGAGATCAGATTCAGGTGGTACATGCAGAAGAGGTGATAGAGACTGCAGAGCCGCCGGTGAATGCAATCCGCAGGAAGAAGCAGTCATCCATTGTCATTGGAATGAATATGGTAAAGCAGAAGGAAGCAGACGCATTTGTGTCAGCGGGAAGTTCCGGTGCGATCTTAGTCGGCGGACAGGTGATTGTCGGTCGCATCAAAGGCATTGAGAGACCGCCGCTTGCACCTTTGATTCCGACGGAGAAGGGAGTCTCTCTTCTGATTGACTGTGGAGCGAATGTGGATGCGAGAGCTTCGCATCTGGTGCAGTTTGCGAAGATGGGTTCCATTTATATGGAGAATGTTCTCGGAGTGAAGAAGCCGAGAGTGGCGATTGTCAATATCGGCGCAGAGGAGGAGAAGGGCAATGCCCTTGTGAAGGAGACATTTCCTCTGCTGAAGGCGTGTGAAGACATCAATTTTGTGGGAAGCATTGAGGCGAGAGAGATTCCAAAGGGAGAGGCGGACGTGATTGTCTGCGAGGCTTTCGTTGGAAATGTCATCTTAAAGCTGTACGAAGGACTCAGCAGTACGTTAATCGGTGCCATCAAGAAAGGCATGATGAGCACGTTGAAGAGTAAAATTGGTGCAGCACTTGCATTGCCGGCATTAAAGTCTACGTTAAAGACTTTCGATGCAACACAGTACGGCGGTGCGCCGCTTCTGGGACTGAATGGTCTTGTGGTCAAGACGCACGGAAGTGCAAAAGCAAAAGAGATTACGAATTCTATTTTCCAGTGTGTGACGTTCAAGGAAGAGGACATCAATGGAAAGATCAGGAAAAATATAGTAAGTTCTGCGGAACAGGAAGGAATGTAGGTTATGGAATTTGAAAAGCTGAAAAAAATCATTGCAGAGGTTTTGAATGTGGATGAAGAGGAGATTACGATGGAGACCACATTCGTAGATGATCTCGGAGCAGATTCCCTCGATATTTTTCAGATCATTATGGGGATTGAAGAGGAATTTGACATTGAGATTGCAAATGAAGATGCAGAACATATTGTGACCGTATCAGATGCAGTAGAAGAGATCAAGAATGCTTTAAACTCATAAGAGACAATTTGATGATGCGTCATAAAGCCCTTGTCCGGAAAGCAAGGGCTTTTGTTGATAAGAGGAACCCGTACGGCGGCGTTGCCGCGGGGCACAGAGATTTTGAGGCTTTTTCTTACTCTATACAAGGGCTGTAGGGCAAGAAAAGACCTCCGAAAGAGATGAGGAGGATAATGAAATGTCAAAACTGACAGAACTGGAACAAGTGATTGGTTATGAGTTTAACGAGCAGAGACTGTTGCAGCAGGCACTGACACACAGTTCTTTTGCAAATGAGAAGCACATGAAGAAGCTTTCGGATAATGAGAGGCTGGAGTTTTTGGGAGACGCGGTCTTAGAGGTCGTGTCGAGTGAGTTCCTCTACAAGGAGCATACAGATCTCCCGGAGGGCGATCTGACAAAGCTGCGCGCGAGCATCGTCTGTGAGCCGACGCTTGCGCTGTGCACCAGGGAGATTGACCTTGGAAAGTATCTGTATCTGGGCAAGGGGGAGAACCTGACCGGCGGAAGAGGACGCAAGTCGATTCTTTCGGATGCGCTGGAAGCCGTGATCGGTGCGATCTATCTGGACGGCGGTTTTGAGCCGGCAAAAGCTTTTATCCACCGCTTCATTCTGACGGATATTGAACACAAGAAGCTGTTCTATGACAGCAAGACAATTCTGCAGGAAGTGGTACAGGGGCATTACGAGGAACCGCTTCACTATGAACTCATCGGCGAGGAGGGACCGGATCACGACAAACGTTTCCTGGTGGAGGCGGTGATCGGGAATACGACAATTGGCGAGGGAAGCGGACATACCAAGAAGGCAGCGGAGCAGGAGGCGGCATATCAGGCATTGCTCTGGATGAAAGAGAGAGGTTTATATGTATCTTAAGAGCATTGAAGTGCAGGGATTCAAATCATTTGCGAACAAGATCGTATTTGATTTTCATAACGGAATTACGGGAATTGTCGGACCGAACGGCAGTGGAAAAAGTAATGTCGCGGACGCTGTGCGCTGGGTGCTCGGAGAGCAGAGTGCCAAGCAGCTTCGCGGCGCCAGCATGCAGGACGTCATCTTCGCGGGTACGGAGAACCGCAAGCCGTTAAGTTATGCCTATGTGGCGATTACCATGGACAATTCGGATCATCAGCTTGCCATTGATTTTGAGGAAGTCACCGTGGCCAGACGTGTGTACCGCTCCGGCGAGAGCGAGTATCTGATCAACGGAAGTCCGTGCAGACTCAAGGATGTGACGGAGCTTTTTTACGATACCGGTATCGGCAAGGAGGGTTACTCCATCATCGGACAGGGACAGATCGAGCGCATCTTAAGCGGTAAGCCGGAGGAGCGCAGAGAGCTGTTCGACGAGGCGGCCGGCATTGTAAAATATAAAAAGCGCAAGGCGACAGCACAGAAAAAGCTGGAGAATGAGCGCGAGAATCTGGTTCGTGTGAATGATATTTTAGCCGAGCTGGAGCGCCAGGTCGGGCCGTTGGAGCGTCAGGCGGAGAAAGCCCGCATCTACCTGAAGAAAAAAGAAGAATTAAAAGAATATGATGTGAATATGTTCCTTCTGGAAGTGGAGCGCATTGAGGCGCAGCTTAAGGAAGTAGAAGGAAAATATCACATCGCGGACGAGGAATCGAAGGAAGCAAGCCAGTCTTACGAGAATATCAAGAGTGAATACGAGAAGCTGGAACAGGACATGGCTTCCATGGATGACAAGATTGCATCCATTCGTGAGGAGATGAGCCAGTCCACCGTGACCAAGGGAAAGCTGGAAGGACAGATCAATGTCTTAAATGAGCAGATCCACACGGCGGAGATGACCGATGAGCATTTAAAGAGCCGTCTGGACTCGATCGATCGGGAAAAGCAGGAGCGCATCGAGTCGCGCGGTACATACGAAGCGGAAAAGCAGGAACTCGACACAGAGCTTGTAGCGGCGGCGACGGAAAAGGAGACGGCGGCAGAGCAGCTGCGGAACATTCAGGAGGAGATCGCGCGCTGCACCGAGGGCATTGAAAAGGGCAAGAACGAGATTATCGAACTGTTGAACCGCAAGGCATCCGTCAAGGCGAGACAGCAGCGCTACGACACGATGATGGAGCAGGTGAACATCCGCAAGGCGCAGCTGACGCAGCGTCTGCTTGCGCGCAAGACCGAGGAGGCGGATCTTACCTCCGTTCTGGAAAGCTATCAGAAGGAGCTCGATGCGGTGAACGCGTCGATCGCAGAACTGAAGAAAAACGCTGCCGGAATGGATGAGCAGAACCGGGAGTGGAAGCGCAAGTCCCTGGAAGCCAATCAGAAGCTGGAGAGCGCGGTTGCACAGTACCATAAGCAGCAGTCCCGTCTGGAGTCTTTGAAAAATATTGCGGAGCGCTATGACGGCTACGGCAACAGCATCCGCCGCGTCATGGAGCAGAAGAGCCGCAACGCGGGAATCCTTGGTGTTGTTTCCGATCTGATCCAGGTGGACAAAAAGTACGAGACGGCGATTGAGACAGCGCTTGGCGGAAATATCCAGAACATCGTGACCGAGGACGAGGAGACGGCAAAACAGATGATCTCCTACTTAAAGCAGAACCGGTACGGACGGGCGACGTTTCTGCCGCTGACGAGTGTGGACGGCAAGGGCAACTTTAAAAACACGGATGCCTTAAAGGAGCCGGGAGTCATCGGTCTTGCCAATACCCTCGTGAAGACGGAGGAAAAATATGCTGGAGTGACCGCTTATCTGCTTGGCAGAGTGATCGTGACGGAGAATATCGACTATGCGATCAAGCTGGCGAAAAAGAACCGCTACTCGTTACATATTGTGACGCTGGAGGGAGAATATTTAAGCCCGGGCGGTTCCATGACAGGTGGAGCATTTAAGAACAGCAGCAATCTGCTCGCAAGAAACCGCGAGATTGAAGAACTCGAGAAGAACGTAAAAGATCTGGATAAACAGATTGCAGAGCTTAAAAACCGTCTTGAGGACATCAAGACGGCGCAGAGCCTGCTTGCGGAGGACGTCGAGAGCAATAAGGCGAGCCTGCAGGAGGCGTACATTGCGCAGAATACCGCGAAGATGAACGTGGAGCGCGCGATGGAGCAGAAGAACGAGAGCGAGAACGTGTTTGCAGGTTTACAGATGGAGAACCGTGAGATTGAGAGCCAGCTCCGTGAGATTGCGGAGAACAAGGACAAGATTGCAGAGGAACTGCAGTCGGCAAAGGAGCGGGAGGCACAGATCGAGGAGGAGAGCGCCGGATTCCAGAAGATTCTGGATGAGAATGCGGGCAGAGAGGAAGAAGCCCAGAAGGCGGTGTCCGATGTACAGTTAAAGGAAGCCGGTGTGCGTCAGAAGTTAGAGTTTGTTCTGCAGAATCTCGAGCGTGTGAACGGTGAGATAAGACGTTACGAGGAAGAGCGCGAGGGATTCGTCACGGAAGCGAAGGAAGCGAAGGCGGATGCGGAGAAGAAGCGCCACGATATTGAGGAGATCAAAAAGACGATCCTGGCGTCAAAGGACAATTCCGAGCAGCTGGAGCAGGCGCTTAAGGAGCACACGGCGCGCAGGGAAGAAATGTCCTCGGAATACAAGGGATTTTTCCAGAAGCGTGAAGACATTTCCAAGAAGATCTCCGATCTGGACAAGGAGATTTTCCGTCTGAACAGCCAGCGTGAAAAGCTGGAGGAGGCGCACGAGTACCAGAACAATTACATGTGGGAGGAGTATGAACTGACCCTGCATGCGGCGATGGAGCTCCGCAACGAAGAATATACGGATCTTGCGGCGATGAAGAAGATGATCGCGTCCATCAAGGATGAGATCCGCAAGCTGGGCGATGTCAATGTCAACGCGATCGAGGATTATAAGGAGATCTCGGAGCGCTACGGATTTTTGAAAACACAGCATGACGATCTGGTCGAGGCGGAGAAGACGCTGGTCGGCATTATTGAGGAACTCGATACCGGCATGCGCAAGCAGTTCCTGGAGAAGTTCGCGGAGATCCAGACCGAGTTTGACAAGGTATTCAAGGAGCTGTTCGGCGGTGGAAAAGGAACGCTGGAACTGGTCGAGGACGAGGATATTCTGGAGTGCGGCATCCGCATTATCGCGCAGCCACCGGGAAAGAAACTGCAGAATATGATGCAGATGTCCGGTGGAGAAAAGTCCCTGACGGCGATTTCACTGTTGTTCGCCATCCAGAACTTAAAGCCGTCCCCGTTCTGTCTGCTCGACGAGATCGAGGCGGCGCTCGACGATTCCAACGTCGGACGTTTTGCAAAGTATTTGCATAAGCTGACGAAGAGCACGCAGTTCATTGTGATTACGCACAGGCGCGGCACGATGGCGGCGGCAGACCGTCTGTATGGTATTACCATGCAGGAAAAGGGTGTATCCACCCTGGTATCCGTGAATCTGATCGAGGGCGATCTCGACAAATAGCAGGAGGAATGAGTACATTATGGGCGAGGAAAAGAAAGGCTTCTGGGGACGTCTGGTCGAGGGCCTCAGCAAGACGAGAGATAATATCGTATCCGGCATAGATTCCATTTTCAGTGGATTTTCCAGCATTGACGATGATTTCTATGAGGAGATCGAGGAGATTCTGATTATGGGAGACATCGGCGTCAATGCGACTGAGTCGATCATTGAGAGTCTCAAGGAAAAAGTGAAGGAGAATCACATCAAAGATCCGGCAGAGTGCAAGGAACTTCTGATTAACAGCATCAAGGAGCAGATGGATGTCGGCGAGACGGCATATCGCTTTGAGACGGAGAAATCCGTGGTCCTCGTGATCGGTGTCAACGGCGTGGGCAAGACCACATCCGTTGGAAAGCTGGCGGGAAAGCTCAAGGACCAGGGGAAAAAGGTCGTGCTTGCGGCAGCGGATACCTTCCGCGCAGCGGCGGGAGACCAGCTGCAGGAGTGGGCAAACCGCGCCGGTGTGGATATGATCGGCGGACAGGAGGGCGCAGACCCGGCGGCGATCGTCTACGATGCGGTGGCGGCAGCCAAGGCGAGAAATGCGGATGTTCTGCTGTGTGATACGGCGGGACGCCTTCATAATAAGAAGAACCTCATGGAGGAATTAAAAAAGATCAATCGTATTCTGGAGAAAGAATATCCGGATGCGTACCGTGAGACGCTTGTGGTGCTCGATGCGACGACCGGACAGAATGCGTTAAACCAGGCGAGAGAGTTTTCCGAGTGCGCCGACATCACGGGAATTATTTTAACGAAGATGGACGGCACGGCAAAGGGCGGTATCGCAGTGGCAATCCACTCGGAGCTTGGCATTCCGGTCAAGTATATCGGCGTCGGGGAGACGATCGAGGATCTGCAGAAGTTCGATTCCAACCAGTTCGTAAACGCATTATTTGAAGTAGGAGAGGAGAAAAGCGGATGTTGACATTAGACAAGTTCGAGGAAGCAAGTGAAAAAGTCAAAGAAGTGACACTTGAGACAAAGCTGGTATACAGCGATTACTGGAGTCAGCAGACCGGCAACAAGGTTTACCTTAAGCCGGAAAACATGCAGTTCACCGGGGCATACAAGGTGAGAGGCGCATATTATAAGATCAGCACGTTAAGTGATGAGGAGCGTGCAAAGGGGCTGATCACGGCATCGGCGGGAAACCACGCGCAGGGTGTGGCATACGCAGCAAAATGCTACGGCTGCAAGGCAGTCATCGTCATGCCGACCACCACACCGCTCATCAAGGTGAACCGCACCAAGAGTTACGGCGCAGAAGTCGTGCTTTACGGAGATGTCTATGACGAGGCGTGCCAGAAGGCATACGAGCTTGCGGACAAGGAGGGATATACCTTCATCCATCCGTTCGATGATCTGGCAGTGGCAACCGGACAGGGAACGATCGCCATGGAGATCTTTAAGGAGCTTCCGCTGGTGGAGTACATTCTGGTTCCGATCGGCGGGGGCGGACTGGCAACCGGTGTGTCCACACTGGCGAAGCTTCTGAATCCGAAGATCAAAGTCATCGGCGTGGAGCCGGCGGGAGCGAACTGTATGCAGGCTTCCTTCGCGGCAGGAAAAGTAACGACGCTGCCGCAGGTCAACACCATTGCGGACGGCACAGCGGTCAAGACACCGGGAAGCAAGATTTTCCCGTATATCCAGAAAAATCTGGATGACATCATCACGGTGGAGGATGATGAACTCGTCGTGGCATTCCTGGATATGGTGGAGAATCACAAGATGATTGTGGAAAACTCCGGTCTGCTGACCGTAGCTGCGTTGAAACATTTGGATGTTTCCGACAAACGCGTGGTATCGATCTTAAGTGGCGGCAACATGGACGTCATCACGATGTCCTCCGTGGTACAGCAGGGACTCATTTTCCGCGACCGTATCTTCACCGTGTCGGTACTTCTGCCGGATAAGCCGGGAGAACTGTCCAAGGTTTCGGCAGCGATTGCCGCAGAGCAGGGCAACGTCATCAAGCTGGAGCACAACCAGTTTGTGACAACGAACCGCAGCGCGGCAGTGGAACTCCGTATTACGCTCGAGAGCTTTGGCACCGAGCACAAAAAACAGATCATGAAAGCGCTGGAGAAGAAAGGTTATAAGCCGAAGCTGGTGCGCACGAGTCTGTAAACAAAGAAGAGGAGAAAGAAAATGTTAGAAAAGTGGTTTAAACTGAAGGAAAACAACACGACAGCCAAGACCGAAGTCATGGCAGGTATCACAACCTTTATGACGATGGCGTACATTCTGGCAGTCAACCCGACCATGCTTGCAGCGGCGGGAATGGATAAGACAGCAGTGCTCATTGCAACCGCGCTGGCATCATTTATTGGTACCATGGCGATGGCGCTCCTTGCAAATTATCCGTTTGCACTGGCACCGGGGATGGGACTGAATGCGTATTTTGCATACACGGTCTGCGGTGCGATGGGATATTCCTGGCAGGTAGCTTTAATGGCTGTTTTTGTGGAAGGTCTGGTTTTCATCGTACTTTCTTTGACCAATGTGCGTGAAGCAATCTTTAATGCGATCCCGCTGAACCTGAAAAAAGGTGTGAGCGTCGGCATCGGGCTGTTTATCGCATTTATCGGTCTGCAGAATGGCGGCATCGTAGTGGCGAACAGCTCCACGCTTGTTTCCTATGTTGACTTTACCAGCAATTTCAAGACTGCCGGCATCTGTGCTTTGTTAGCGCTGATCGGTCTGTTTGTGATTGCAATTATGTACATTAAGAACGTAAAAGGCGCAATTTTATTCGGTATCGTTATTACCTGGGTGCTTGGAATGCTCTGCCAGGCGGCAGGAATCTATGTTCCGGATGCGGAAGCCGGTTTTTATTCCTTATACCCGGCGCTCGGATTTACCGATCTGACCGCGATCGGTCAGACATTCGGACAGTGCTTTAAACTGGATTTCTCCGGTGTGCATGTTTTTGACTTTATCGCAGTTGTATGTGCATTCCTGTTTGTAGATATGTTTGATACACTCGGAACGTTAATCGGTGTGGCAAACAAGGCGGATATGTTGGACAAGGACGGCAGACTGCCGCGCATCAAGGAAGCGCTGCTGGCGGATGCGGTTGCAACCACCGCAGGTGCTGTGCTTGGTACCTCCACAACGACCACATTCGTTGAGAGTTCCTCCGGTGTGGCAGCAGGAGCAAGAACAGGCCTCTCCTCTGTAGTGACCGGATTCTTATTCCTGATCTCTGTGGTACTGTCCCCGATTTTCTGCTCGATCCCGAGCTTTGCGACAGCACCGGCTCTGATCTTCGTCGGCTTCCTTATGGTGTCTACGGTGACAAGCATCGAGTTCACGGATATGACAGAGGCAATTCCGGCATACTTATGCCTGCTTGCAATGCCGCTCATGTACAGCATCTCCGAGGGTATTGCGATCGGCGTTATCTCTTATGTCATCATCAATGTCGTATGCGGTAAGGCAAAGAAGATCACACCGCTGATGTATGTGCTGGCGGTACTGTTTGTGTGCAAATACATCTTCTTATAAAATGAAAACCGAAGGTATGGAGGTATCCCTATGCGCAGATGGATGAAACAGATCATGGTTTGGCTTGTTGCGGCAGCGTGCGGTTTTGCTGCGGCGCTTGTGATCTGCAGATGGAGCGGTACTGCCTTCGGTCTTTTCATGTGGCCGGTCATTGCCGCGGGAGCAGGGTTCGTGGTGGCCGGCGTGGGATTTTTTTCAACAGAAGGAAAGAGTGAGATTCTCTACGGAATCTGTGCGGCGGCATGTCTGTTCTGCATGATCGTGCAGACGGCGATGGCGGTGTAAAAAGAAGGAAAAAGTGTGTCAAGAAAAAATACTTGACACCTTTTTCCTTTTATGCTATTCTATCACGGTGGCAATGAGTGAGAGATGCCGGATACGGCGTGATTGTGGGATTTCAGATGGAAGAGAAGATTGAACAGGCGTATCTGTATGATTTTTACGGAGAGCTGCTGAACGAACATCAGAGAAGAATTTATGAGGATTTCGTGTTCAATGATCTGTCCCTCGGAGAGATCGCGGACGAGGAAGGTATCAGCAGACAGGGCGTTCACGATATGGTGAAGCGGTGTACGAAGACCCTTGAGGGGTATGAGGAGAAGCTTCATCTGATCGCAAAGTTCATGTCGGCGAAGCACAGTGTGGAACAGATTCATGCATTGACGAAGCAGTTTCATGAGAGCCATGACGAGGCAGTGATCGTGGAGATTGAACAGATTTCCAATCAGATATTAGAGGAGTTATAGATGGCATTTGACAGCTTATCTGAAAAACTTCAAAATGTATTCAAGAACCTGCGCAGCAAGGGACGGCTGACGGAAGCGGATGTCAAGACAGCGCTTAAGGAAGTCAAGATGGCGCTCTTAGAGGCGGATGTCAACTTCAAGGTCGTCAAGCAGTTCGTCAAGGACGTGGAGGAGCGTGCCGTCGGACAGGACGTGATGAACGGACTGAACCCGGGGCAGATGGTCATCAAGATTGTAAACGAAGAGATGGTCAAGCTGATGGGCTCGGAGACAGCCGAGATCACACTGCAGCCCGGCAAGGCAGTTACCGTCATCATGATGACCGGTCTTCAGGGAGCAGGTAAGACGACCACAGCAGCAAAGCTTGCCGGAAAGTTCAAGCAGAAAGGCAAGAAGGTACTTCTCGTGGCAGGCGATGTCTATCGGCCGGCAGCGATCGAACAGTTACAGATCAACGGACAGAAGCAGGGCGTGGAAGTATTTTCCATGGGCGATAAGAACAGCCCGGTGAACATTGCAAAAGCGGCGATGGAACATGCCGCGAAGAACGATTTTAACATCGTTATCATCGATACTGCCGGACGTCTTCACATCGATGAAGATATGATGGCAGAGTTGATTCAGATAAAAGAAAATGTCACAGTGCATCAGACCGTCCTTGTGGTGGACGCCATGACAGGACAGGATGCGGTGAATGTGGCGAAGACCTTTGATGAGCGCATCGGTATCGACGGAGTCATTCTGACAAAGCTCGACGGTGATACCAGAGGCGGTGCGGCGCTTTCCATCCGGGCAGTGACCGGTAAGCCGATTTTTTATGCGGGTATGGGAGAGAAGCTTTCGGATCTGGAGCAGTTTTACCCGGATCGCATGGCATCGCGTATTCTCGGTATGGGCGATGTGCTGACCCTCATCGAAAAAGCCCAGGAGGACTTTGACGAGGAGCGGGCGAAGAAGATTGAGCAGAAGATGCGCAAGAACGAATTTGACTTTGAGATGTATCTGGAGTCGATGAGTCAGATGAAGAAGATGGGCGGTCTGTCCAGTATCCTCGGTATGATGCCGGGACTCGGGATGGGCGCAGGCAAGATGCCGGATATTGACGAGGCAGCAGCCGAGAAGAGCTTATCGCGCACGGAGGCGATCATCTATTCCATGACGCCGGAGGAGAGACAGAATCCTTCCCTTTTGAATCCGAGCAGGAAGCGCCGTATTGCGGTGGGAGCCGGTGTCGATATTGCGGAGGTCAACCGTCTGGTGAAGCAGTTTGAACAGATGAAGAAGATGATGAAGCAGATGCCTGGCATGATGAAGAAGGGCAGACGCGGTGGTGGAATGTTCGGCAAGCTTCCGTTTTAATGTTAGAAATTGCGTATAACGCATTCTAAATAGATCAGTTAAGCAAATTTAAGGAGGTGAAAGTAATGGCAGTAAAGATCAGATTAAGAAGAATGGGACAGAAGAAAGCACCTTTCTATCGTATCGTAGTTTCTGATTCCAGATCCCCGAGAGATGGAAAGTTCATCGAAGAGATTGGAACATATGATCCGACTAAAGATCCGAGCGAGTATCATGTAAATGAGGACTTAGCAAAGAAATGGTTAGCAAACGGAGCTCAGCCAACAGATACCGTAGCAAGAATTTTCAAAAATGCTGGTATTGAGAAATAGGATCAGTGAGGTGGACCTATGAAAGAATTAGTAGAAGTAATTGCCAAGGCACTTGTTGATTGCCCGGACGAAGTTGTTGTGACTGAGACCGAGAATGAAAAAGCAATCGTATTAGAGCTGCGCGTTGCACAGTCTGATATGGGTAAGGTAATCGGCAAACAGGGACGTATTGCGAAAGCGATTCGTTCTGTTGTGAAGGCTGCTGCCTCAAAAGAAGAAAAAAAAGTGATTGTGGAGATTATGCAGTAATCTTCGCAGTAAACCGGCGTGATCATGAACATGGTGCAGCCGGTTTTTTTTCTATCAGAGAAGAATAGAGGGGGATAAAAATGAGAGATATTACAAAAAAATGCTCTATATTTTTATTGACATTACTGTTGACTGTACAGATACCGGTATTGACAAGTGCCAGGGAAATAGTGACAGACACAGGAAACTATACTGTATTTACCGAAAATAATGAGTCAGATAAGACAGCAGATATCGTAAAAGAATACTGTAAAGGTGCTTCCACGAAAATGAGTTTTAGGGGAAAACTGACACAGGTATACTGCCCAAAGAAAAGTACAACTTATATATATAGAGTGAAAAATATGCCATCGAACGGAAGAATTACAAAAGTGAGCAGTTCAAATGGAAAAGTGGCAAAGATTTCAATAGGTGACAATAATGTCCGGATCAAACCGTTAAAGGTGGGAAAATCAACGATTAAAGTGACGGTAAAAACAGGAAGGCTCCTGACAACTTTTACATCACAACTGACTGTTTATAAATGGAGTAATCCGGTTGCAAATTATAAAATAGGAAACAAACAAATAAAAAACCAGTTTAAAAATACCAATATTTATAATTATAAGCTTGGAAGCAAAAAAACATTAAAGTTTGATGTAAAGGCAAAAACAGGCTGGAAGATGACATCATTTACTTATTATGACAAGCTTGGAAAAAGTACATCTTATCTATCTTCTTCAAAGAAAATCAAACTGGAAAAGGGTGGTTCCGTGCAGATTAATTTTACAAATCAGAAAACAGGTCTGGTTGAGAATGTTGTAATCTGGATCAAATAACAGAATGAAAAATTTTATGAAAATAAGATTTTTCACACGCAGGAATGGAGATTTTATGGAGAATTTACTTCAGGTAGGTGTCATAACAACGACACACGGTGTGCGTGGGGAGGTCAAGGTATTTCCGACCACAGATGATGCGGCACGCTTTAAAAAATTAAAACAGGTAATCTTAGACACAGGAAAAGAACACCTTGCATTGGAAATTGCCGGGGTAAAGTTCTTCAAAAATATGGTAATACTCAAGTTTAAGGGATATGACAATATCAATGATGTGGAGATGTTCCGCAAAAAAAGTCTCTATGTGACCAGGGAAAATGCCGTAAAGTTAAAGAAAAATGAGTATTTTATAGCAGATCTCATCGGTCTTAAAGTGATCTCGGATGAGGGGGAAGATTTGGGAGAGCTGACTGATGTACTGCAGACAGGGGCGAATGATGTCTATGTGATCAGCAAAGAGGGTGCGGATGATATTTTACTTCCGGCGATCAAAGACTGTGTAAAACAGGTGGACATCGAGGGCGGTACGATGCAGGTACATCTGCTTGACGGCTTAAGAGACTTAAACAGCAGGCGGGAGGAAGCATGAATTTCTACATTATGACATTGTTTCCGGATATGGTCATGCAGGGATTAAATACCAGTATTATCGGCAGGGCAGCGGAAAAGGGACTGCTTACGATCGAGGCGGTAAATATCCGGGACTATACGATCAATAAACACAAAAAGGTGGATGATTATCCATATGGCGGTGGTGCAGGAATGCTGATGCAGGCACAGCCGGTCTATGATGCGTGGAGATCGATCGTCGATAAAATCGGGACAAAACCGCGTACAATTTACCTCACACCGCAGGGACCGACTTTTACACAGCAGGCGGCAAAGTCATTTGCAAAAGAAGAAAATCTGATTTTTTTATGTGGACATTATGAGGGGATTGATGAGCGTGTCTTAGAGGAGATCGTGACCGACTATGTCTCGATTGGTGACTATGTCTTAACCGGAGGAGAACTTCCGGCGATGGTCATGGTGGATGCGATTTCCCGTATGGTGCCGGGGGTGCTGACAAATGATGAATCCGGTTCTACGGAGTCATTTGAGGGAGATTTGTTAGAGTACCCGCAGTACAGCCGTCCGGAGGAGTGGATGGGAAAAAAAGTTCCTCCGGTATTGCTGTCCGGCAATCATAAACTTGTGGATGAATGGCGCAGGGAGCAGTCGATCATCCGCACGAAAGAACGCCGTCCGGATCTGTTTGCGCGTGCAGAGCTGACAGAAAAAGAGCGGAAAAAGTGGCGTTAAAAATAAAAATAAAATTTGTTTACAATCACAAACTTATGTGATATACTATAACAGTTGTGAATAAAAATAGATGGTCCTCTGTTACGAATTCGCGTATTAAGAACATCCAAATTATCAGGAGGTCACAAAATGAACGCAAGTGAAATCATTAAGAACATTGAAACAGCACAGTTAAAAGCAGAAGTACCGGAGTTCCGTGTTGGTGATACTGTAAAAGTTTACGGTAAGATCAAAGAGGGTAACCGTGAGAGAATCCAGGTATTCGAGGGTACTGTACT
>OLSP01000822.1_pt1 | contig 30710 bp, 29 predicted proteins | sample 1672941 | NCBI WGS metagenome assembly OLSP01 (sample SAMEA3136739, study PRJEB25190) | human gut metagenome | reverse complement strand
TCCTGCGCATCTTGGCCGGATCTTCCTTCAACGCCTGCATCAGATGCCAGGAAATCGCCTCTCCTTCACGGTCGGGGTCAGTTGCGAGATAGATCTTGTCTGCTTTTTTTGCAGCCTTACGAAGTCCCGCAAGGAGCTCTCCTTTCCCACGGATCGTAATATATTTCGGCTCAAAATCGTTATCCACATCGATTCCGAACTGACTCTTCGGGAAATCCCTCACATGTCCGTTTGATGCCTGTACATCATAATTACTTCCAAGAAATTTTTTTATGGTTTTTACTTTTGCAGGTGATTCTACTATCACCAGATATTTCGCCATGCTACCTCTCCTACTTTTGCTAAACTCTCCGGGATCTGTTGCTTCAAGAGTCGACGTCTTATGTCGGTTTTAAGTCTCTTTTATATAATAATGTCTGCCGATCTCCCGGATCAGACCTGACAGCTTTAACTCCAGCAAAAGGCTTCCGACCTGCCTTGGCGGAAGGCCTGTTTTCTGAATTAAAAAATCCGTAGATTTTGGTCGTAAATCGAGACAACTATACACCAATTTCAAATCGCTTGCAAGTCCTAAGTCATTTTTTTCGGGTGATTTTACTTTATTTTCACAATTAAGCCCCAGTTCCCGAAGCAGGATTTCCGGGCTGTATGCGATCCCTGCACCGTCATAGATCAGCTTGTGACACCCCATACTCAAGGCCTCATTTACAGGTCCCGGAACCGCATAAACGATTTTTCCTTGATCCAACGCCCACTGTGCTGTGATAAGCGATCCGCTCTTTTCGCGCGCCTCTACAATAAGTACCAGATCTGCAAGTCCACTGATGATCCTGTTTCTCGCAGGAAAAAAATAGTTCCTCGCCCGCATGCCCGGCGGCTGCTCACTCAGGATCCCTCCATTTTCTCTCAGGATGCGGGCATATAAAGGGCGATTCCCGCTCGGATAACAGATATCGACACCTCCCGCAAGAACCGCATAGGTCGGTGTGCCGCCTTCCAGGGCTCCTTTATGTGCCTCTGCATCAATCCCATATGCCATGCCGCTGATGATCTGCACCCCGGCACTACTCAGGATCTTTGCATAGCGAAAAGCCTGGATTCTCCCATACGGGCTGCACGCCCTGGCGCCTACGATCGCTGCTGTCGGCTTCTTCGCATCCGGCAGGTTTCCTTTCATAAAAAGTATCTCCGGCATTTTGGGGTAATTGTTCAGTTTTTGTGGATATTCTGCGCTTTTGCTGCTGATCTGCCGGATTCTTTCTTCTGGTTTTTCTTCCATATAAAATACCTCGTCCTTTTCTTTTTTATGACACTTTAATTCCAGTATTTTTTATCAAATGCACGATAGGATAACGCTTCCCCTATATGGTGCTTCCTTATGGCTTCACAGTGATCCATATCCGCGATCGTTCTTGCGACTTTGAGCAGGCGGTGGTATGCCCTTGCACTGAACGGCATATGTTCAAAAGCCATCTGCAAAAGATTTTTCCCCTCTTTATCCAGCTGGCAGAATTTTTCTATCTGGCTTCCTTTGAGTTCTCCGTTAAACTGAATTCCTTCATTCTTGTATCTTTCCCGCTGCAGCTCCTGTACTTTTGTCACACGCTCCCGGATCGTGTCTGTCGATTCTCCGATCCGTCTGCTGCTCAGGCCCTCGAAATCGACTGGCGTGACATCCGCACAAAGATCCAGGCGGTCGAGAAGCGGCTGGCTGATCCTTCCCTGATACTGCGAAACCTGTGCCGGTGTACAGCGGCAGCGGTTCATATCCGGATAGTGTCCGCAGGGACAGGGATTCATCGCCGCGCACAGGATAAAATCTGCCGGAAACTCATACGTCCCATACACTCTCGCGATCCGGATCACCTTATCCTCCAGAGGCTGTCTCAGGATCTCCAGGCTCCTTCTGGAAAACTCCGGCATCTCATCCAGGAAAAGCACGCCTCTGTGTGCCAGTGTAACTTCCCCCGGTCTCGGATTTCGCCCGCCGCCTGCCAGTGCCTGTGCAGAGCAGGTATGGTGCGGGCTCCGGAACGGCCGGCTTCGCACCAGAGGATCGTCTGCCGGCAAAAGTCCGGCAATGCTGTAGATTTTTGTCAATTCCAGTCCCTCCTCCAGTGTCAGAGGCGGCATGATCCCCGGGATCCGCTTGGCAACCATCGTTTTGCCAGCTCCCGGCGGTCCGATCATCAGAAGGTTGTGAAATCCGCTGACCGCGATCTCTACTGCCCTTCGAAGACTTTCCTGTCCTTTGATCTCACAGAAATCTGCTTTCTCTTTGTTCTCTGCGAGCAGAATCTCGGCTTCTTCTATGTGGTAACTTTCCGGTTTTCTCAGATACTGGATCATCTCATTCAGATCTTTTACCCCGATCACTTTCATATCCGGGATCAGTCTCGCCTCCCGCAGATTTTCTGCCGGAACAACGCAGAAACGGCATTTTTCTTCCCTCGCCCGGATGATCATTGGCAGGATCCCTGAGATCGCATGGATATTTCCATTCAGGCTGATCTCGCCTGCCATCATAACTTTCTGAAGCTGCTCCGATTTCAGTATCCCGGATGCGGCAAGCACTGCTGCCGCGAGAGGCAGGTCGAATCCCGCTCCTTCCTTCTTGATATCTGCCGGGGCAAAATTGACCGTGATCCTCTTTGGCGGAAGTGCGATCCCGTTATTCTTTAAGGCTGTCCGCACCCGGTCCTGCGCCTCCTTTACCTGTGCAGAAGGAAATCCGACCATCGTAAAAGAAGGCAGGCCGTCACTGACATCTGCCTCCACATGGATCGGATGCACCTCCATGCCCAGGATTGCTGCTGATAATACACTCGCAAACATGGTACTCCTTTCTTTCAGTGGCATCCCCGATCTGTCTGATATTCAATTGTTGTTTTGTATTGGAAATATATAAGATAAAATAGAAAAAAGAAAAGCCTACTGCTAATACCAGGCTTTTTAAAGAAATCTGCTCTTGTTTTATTATAATTTATCCTGTTCTGAAATTCAAGAAAAAAGGAGCCGCAGATCCAAATCCGCCGCTCCTGTCGTTACTGTTCACTCCGTTCACAGTAACTTGGTCAAAATGCATTCCAAATCACCTTCGGTGATGGCATTTTGCCCCGTATGTCTCGGGATTTTGCCATATTCATGGCAAAACACCTCGCGGAATATTACCCGTGAACAGTTACCTCCTGTCACTTTATTTTGTAAACTGTAAGATAATGTTTTTGATGATCTCTTTCGCTTTGTCCATTCCTTCTGCCGTGATATGCTCAAACGCTCCATGGAAGCCATAGCCGCCAGTTCCAAGATTCGGGCACGGAAGTCCCACAAAGCTGAGTCTCGCGCCATCTGTGCCGCCGCGGATCGGGGCAGCATCAGGTTCTACACCTGCCAGCTCGCACGCTTTCTTTGCGTAGTCGATCAGTTCCATGCATGGTTCGATCTTTTCACGCATATTTCGGTAGGAATCTTTGAGTATCAGTTCTACTGTCCCATCGCCGTATTTTTCATTTATAGCCGCTGCAATGTCCTGCATCAGCCTCTTGCGGTTCGCATAGCTCTCGGAATCGAAATCACGGATCAGATAGCTCAACCTGGATTCTTCCACCGTTCCTGTCATTTCAATCAGATGGAAAAATCCCTCATATCCTTCTGTATATTCCGGTGCTTCTTCCGGCGGCAGCATTCCCTGGATCTCCATTGCGATCTTCTGCGAATTTTTCATGATTCCTTTTGCCTCACCCGGATGGACATTCACACCATGGATATAAAATTCCGCGGATGCCGCATTAAAATTCTCAAACTGGATCTCGCCCTCCGGACCTCCATCCACGGTGTAAGCATACGGTGCACCAAATCTTTCCAGATCCAGATGCTTTGCGCCGCTTCCGACTTCTTCATCGGTCGTAAAACTGACAGAGATTTTTCCATGTGGAATATCTCCGTTTATCAGTTCTTCCACCGCCGTCAGGATCTCTGCAATCCCGGCCTTGTCATCGGCACCGAGCAGTGTCGTTCCATCTGTCGTGATCAGAGTTCTGCCCGCCAGTTTCTTTAATTCCGGAAAATCAGCCGGAGACAGTACTTTGCCGGAAGTCCCTAAGCCCACATCGTTTCCGTCATAAGCCTCGATGACCTGCGGACCCACGTTCTCTCCACTGTAATCCGGTGCGGTATCCATATGTGCGATAAATCCAATGGCTGTCTTGTCTTCATATCCTGGCGTTGCCGGAACATGCCCGTACACATAACCGTACTTATCCATATCTGCATCTTTTATACCGATCTCTCTCATTTCCTGGACCAGCATTCTGGCCAGGTCAAACTGACGCTCTGTCGTCGGTGATGTCTGGCTCTCCTCATCACTGGTCGTCCAGACTCTGACGTATTTCAATAATCTCTCATCTGCTCTCATTTCTAGCTCCTTTTGGGTTGAAAAACAGCCCTGCACTGCTTTATCATAATAAATTATATTATAACTTTTTTTGTTTTACGGGTCAACCTGCCCATCCAGTCACACGATTTTTCATTTTTCAGAAGACCATTTTGCTCCATTTTGCAGTAGCACACCGCGGACTACTTTATACTTACAGAAACGAAGGAGGTATTTTCCATGAAATATCAGCGTATCCAGGATCTGAGAATTGATTCTGACCTGTCACAGAAACAGCTCGGTGAGATTCTTCACATCAGCCAGCGTTCTTACTCTCACTACGAGACAGGTTCCCGTGGAATTCCGGTTGAAATGCTGATCCGTCTTGCAGATTACTACGATACCACCATTGATTATCTTGTAGGACGAACAGATAACAAAGAACCGATCAAGCCACTCAAAGCAGCCAAATAATGAATCTGCGGCCAAAAACACCCGCCTGACATACACATCTTTTCTGTATGTCAAACGGGTGCTTTTTCTTTCATTACTTATGAAACGGAGCCAGCAGCACGCTCGTCATTTAATTCCCCTCACCGGATTTTCGTTCTTCCCACTCTGCGATCTTGGAAATATTTGCCATCTCATATTCATTAAAGATCGAATCCTGCTGTGCATCAAAAGTATCCGGATCTATGGTTCCCTGATACCAGGACTTACTGTTGAAATAATCTGAAATATACTGTGTGACAAACTGTCTGCCATGACGGGCATAAATCTCATTCTTCGCCAGTTCAAGCTGGTCCGAACTGTACACAGCTACTTCCTCATCTGTCAGATAACGACTGTCACTGTCCGGGAAAAAGTACTCTCCTGTCTGTGTATCCGTCTGTGTCGGGTCCGGTTCTTCCTTCGGTATCGGTGTCGCTGTCGGGTCCGGTTCAAGATATACCTGATCTCTGCTCATGATGCAGTTCACGTTCGGATAAACGCTGCTGACCGGGTCACCTGTCGCAATCCTTACATACAGCTGTCCTTTATCAAAAATAATATTCCCGGCAGCCCTGTTTCCCGCAGAGTCGTTAAAATCAAATCTTGCTGCATTTCCGGCTACTTCTGCCGTAACATCTGCCGAAACAGACTGGCTCTGATTGCGGTCGGTCTGATAAAAACTGAACGAAATCTTATCCAGACTGATGTCGTAGACATTGATCGTTGCAGTTCCATCCGTACTGTACCAGTAATCCCAGAAATCATTCGGGTCAAAAGCCGCCACAACCGTCGGAACCGGGGTCGGTGTTGCTGTCGGACTCGGAGTCGGACTCGGAGAAGGTGTCACAGAAACAGTCGGAGCTGCCGTCGGTACATTCTTAAGTGCCTCCATCGCCTCCTGCTTTTGTCTTGCCTCGATCCTGGTCTTTCTGATCCCTGCCAGCAGAATTGCAGCTGCACCAAATATAATAAAAAGTGAGATCAGGATCTTCAGCAGTATCTTAAGTCTTTGTTTTTTTCTCATCTGTGTCACCTCGATTTTCCGACAGTTCCTTACCAGAAGCCTCTGTCTTTGTTACTCTTTTCCGCTCCAGCAGTATGTGCAGAGCTTACATGGTTCAATATCTATGGATGCAGTCAGATCGTCCAGACGATGATATTTCAGGGTGGTAAAATTAAGTTCCTTACGGATCTCCTCCAGCATCTCCTTGTAGTTCGTGGAATCCGGATCTGCATAGTCCGCAAGGATCTTGTCATCTACATTCTCTCCCTCTCTCTTCGCGATCACTCTCCTGGTGATCAGATCCATCTCGGATTTGGAACGGGAGAAATTCAGATATTTACATCCATAAAGCAGCGGCGGGCAGGCAGGACGGATATGTACTTCCTTCGCACCGTTGCGGTAAAGAAATTCTGTTGTCTCGCGAAGCTGTGTACCGCGGACAATAGAATCGTCAATCATCAAAAGGCTCTTGTCCTTAATCAGTTTGTGCACCGGGATCAGTTTCATTCTGGCGATCAGGTTTCTCTGGCTCTGCTGTGTCGGCATGAAAGAACGCGGCCAGGTCGGTGTATATTTGATAAACGGACGGGCAAAAGGTACACCGGAACGGTTCGCATAACCGATCGCATGGGCGATTCCGGAATCCGGGACACCGGCTACAATGTCAGGATGCACCTGTCCTGCATCTCTCTCGGCGAGCATATCACCACATTTATAACGCATTTCCTCTACATTGACACCTTCGTAGGTCGAAGTCGGATATCCATAGTATACCCAGAGGAAGGAACAGATACGCATCTTTTCTCCTGGTTTCTGAAGCGTTTCGATTCCTTCCGGAGTCACAAAAACGATCTCGCCAGGTCCCAGAGATTTCTCATCTTCGTATCCAAGATTAATGTATGCATGGCTCTCAAAAGAAACACAGCGTGCATCCTCCTTGCGTCCGATGATCAGCGGTGTACGTCCCAGGCGGTCTCTGGCTGCGATCAGTCCTTTCGGAGTCAGAAGCAGCATCGTCATCGAACCGTCGATCACTTCCTGTGCGTAACGGATCCCCTCTGCAATAGAGTCCTTGGTGTTGATAAGAGATGCGACCATTTCTGTAGGATTTACGTTTCCCCCGCTCATTTCAAGGAAATGTGTACATCCGTCTTTGAAGCATTTCTCGATCAGTTCTTCCATATTGTTGATCTTGCCGACTGTTGTGATCGCAAAATTCCCAAGATGAGAACGGACCAGGAGCGGCTGTGGTTCATTATCTGAGATACAGCCGATTCCAAAATTCCCCTGCAGTTCAGAAACATCTTTGTCAAATTTGGTACGGAACGGTGAGTTTTCGATATTATGTATCGCACGGTCAAAACCTTTCTCCAGATCATACACTGCCATTCCGCCTCTTCTGGTTCCCAGATGAGAATGATAATCAATTCCAAAAAACAAATCCAGCACGCAGCTGGTTTTTGAAGCTACTCCAAAAATTCCACCCATGTCGTTTTTCTCCTTATTTTTTCTCTTTGATGATTCCTCGCCGGTATGCGTCCAGAAGCTGCATCAGCTCGCCAATCTTTTCCTTGAGAGCAATTCCGGTATCTGTATCTCCTACCAGTCTTCTCTTTGTTGTATAATGAACCGCTACCCGGTTGGAAACAATATCACTTTCTTTTGAAACCGCATCTTCCGCAGAAGTAAATGACTCATGTGCACAGAGGATCAGTCCGTAGGAATTGTATACCAGTGTGTATCCTGCAATTCCGGTAACCTTGTGGTATGCTTTGCAGAAACCACCGTCGATGACAATGACTTTGCCGCCGCATTTGACCGGGCTCTCGCCTTCTCCCTGATGTACTGGCACATGTCCGTTGATGATGTGCCCCTTCGCAGGATCCAGTCCAAACTCTCTGAGAAGACTGTCTATCACTTCTTCGTTTTCCAGAAGACGATAATATGCACCTTTCACTTCTTTGTGCGTTGCCTTGTCTGCAATAAAATATCTTTCAAATGTTGTCATCTTGTCTTTGCCGAACAACGGGGAGTTCGGGCTCGCCCAGATAAACCAGAGGATATCCCTGCCCTTACGCTGCTCTTCGTTGTCCACAGCAAAAAACGCTCTCCTTACATAAGCCTCCAGTACATCATAGAGTTCTTTGCCCTTGTAAGTCTTGCCATAGATCTGGACTTCCTTGAGACTTCCATCCTCATTCAAAGGAATACATCCGTGGAACAGAAGATTTCCGTTGAAAGTCTTGTAGAGACCGCCTTTGTCCAGCAGAAGGCTCATATGTTTCTGCAACTTCTCACAGTTACGGAATGCAGATTCCAGACGTTCCATCACTTCCTTCTCACCTGTGCTCAGCTCATATGGCTTCTTCCAGTCGATCGTCGGGAAATTTGTATCCAGCAGTGGATATTCCTTACCGTCAGGAAGTGTGATCGTGCATTTTTCCGGATCGATCCGATGGAGCAGACAGCGGTTTTCCATGTGGAATTCCTTATGACGGCGGATGAGCTGGCCTTCCAGTTTGAACTGGATGATAGCGATCGCCTTGTGCATCTTCTGTCCAAGGTCTTTCTCGGCTGCATTATAATTAGAAGTTCCCTTCATCTCAAACACACTGCACGGATCATCCTTGTATACTTCCATCGCAAACGTTGCAAGCGGCAGAAGATTGATCCCATATCCATCTTCCAGGATATCCTGATTTCCATAGCGGAGACTGTTTCTGAGGACTGTTGCGATGCAGGACTGCTGTCCCACAGCTGCTCCCATCCAGACTGCATCATGATTTCCCCACTGAATGTCCAGAGAATGGTACTCCATCAGACGGTCCATAATGAAATGAGGTCCCGGTCCACGGTCAAAAATATCTCCCAGGATATGAAGGTGATCGACAACAAGACGCTGGATCAGCTCTGCCAGGGCTATGATGAAATTCTCCGCACGGCCGATCTCAATGATCGTATTTACGATAGAATCATAATAAGCTTCTTTGTCCAGGACTTCTGCCTTCTCCGTGATCAGTTCCTCGATCACATAAGCATAATCTGCCGGCAGTGCCTTGCGGACTTTGGATCGGGTATATTTGGATGCAGTGGTCTTGCAGACTTCGATCAGACGGTACAACGTGATCTTGTACCAATTTTCCATATCTTCTTCTATCTTTTTGACCAGACGCATCTTTTCTTTCGGATAGTAGATAAGCGTAGCCAGCGCACGCTTGTCACTGTTGCTTAAGGTATGTCCGAATACATCGTCGATCTTCTTGCGGACTGCACCCGAACCGTTGCGGAGCACATGGGCAAATGCCTCATATTCTCCATGGATATCTGACATAAAGTGTTCTGTTCCTTTTGGAAGGTTCAGAATAGACTGCAGATTGATGATCTCTGTCGATGCCTTTCCGATCGTCGGATACAGTTCTGCCAGTCTCTGTAAATACCTTAATTCCTCTTTTTTCATCTTCTTCTCCTTTAACTATGGTAGCATATCCGGTCCCCATACCGGTAATCCCAAATTTCAGACAAGCACATTGTCAAATAATGAAAACTGATTGGACTGCGGGATATCCCCAAAAATTCCCAGGTCGTCCATCAGGTCAATGACTGTCTTGCTGACCTTTGTCCTGTCGCGGAAGTCATCTTTTGACAAGAATTTGCCCTGTTTTGCAGCATCTACAACTGCTTCTGCCGCCTTGTCACCCATTCCGTCGATACAGTTCAGTGCCGGCATCAGCTTGCCGTCAATGATCTGGAATCTGTTTGCTTTTGCCTTGTACAGATCGATCGGAAGGAATTCGATCCCTCTCGCGTACATTTCCTGTACGATCCTCATGTCACGGATCGAATCCTGTTCTTTCTTGGAAGCCTCGTCGCCTTTTTTGCGGATCTCTGCAAGATAATAGTCCAGACGCTCCCTTCCCATACACATGGTCTCATAGGAAAAAGCCGTCGCACGGATACTGAAAAATGCCGCATAATATGCCAGCGGCTTGAACACCTTGAACCACGCGATCCTCCACGCCATCATAACGTAAGCCGCCGCATGCGCTTTCGGGAACATGTACTTGATCTTTTTGCAGGACCAGATGTACCATTCCGGAACCTTATGTTCTCTCATGGTAGCTTCCCACTCATCACGAAGTCCCTTACCCTTACGGACGCTCTCCATGATGGTAAACGCAAGACTGCTCTCTACGCCCATGCTGATAAGGTAGATCATGATATCATCTCGCGTACAGATCGCGGTGGAAATCGTCGCCTTGCCCTCCTCGATCAGAGTCTGCGCATTTCCAAGCCATACGTCCGTACCATGAGACAGACCCGCGATACGAACAAGATCAGAAAAATATTTCGGCTTCGTGTCGATCAACATCTGCATCGCGAAATCTGTACCAAACTCCGGGATTCCAAGGCATCCCAGTTTACAGCCGCCGATATCCTCCGGTTTGATTCCCAATGCATCCGTACTTGCAAAAAGCGACATGACTTCTTTGCTGTCCAGAGGTACATCACGGGCACTTAAGCCTGTAAGGTCCTCGAGCATACGGATCATTGTCGGATCATCGTGTCCTAGAATATCAAGTTTCAGAAGGTTTCCGTCAATGGAATGATAGTCGAAATGTGTCGTGATGATATCACTGTTTTCGTCGTTTGCCGGATGCTGTACCGGTGTGAATTTCTCGATCTCTACACCTACCGGAAGAACGATGATTCCACCCGGATGCTGGCCTGTCGTTCTTCGGATTCCCGTACAGCCCTTGACGATCCGGTTGATCTCGCAGTAACGCTTGTGCTGGCCACGCTCTTCGTAATAATTCTTGACATAACCGAATGCCGTTTTCTCTGCCAGGGTACCAATCGTACCAGCCTTGAATGTCTGACCTTTTCCGAAGATAACCTCTGTATATCTGTGCGCATTCGCCTGATATTCTCCGGAGAAGTTCAGGTCGATATCCGGCTCCTTGTCACCCTTGAAACCAAGGAATGTCTCAAACGGGATATCAAATCCTTCTTTGTTCAGCTTCGTGCCGCATTTCGGGCAGATCTTATCCGGCATATCGCAACCTGCCATACCGCCGAATTTCTTTACCTCCGGCGAATCAAAATCATGATATTTGCAGTTCGGGCACAGATAATGTGGCGGAAGCGGATTAACCTCCGTGATACCGGACATCGTCGCCGCAAGCGAAGATCCTACTGATCCTCGCGATCCTACCAGATAACCATCCTCATTGGACTTCCATACCAGTTTCTGTGCGATGATATACATAACGGCATATCCATTGGAAATGATAGAGTTCAGTTCTCGGTTCAGTCGTTCCTCCACGATCTCCGGAAGGTTTTCTCCGTACATCTCATGCGCTTTATTGAAGCAGATATCCTTGAGATCCTGGTCGGAATTCTCGATGACCGGAGGGAACTTGTCCGGATGAATCGGGGAGATCTTCTCGATCATATCCGCGATCTTATTTGTGTTCGTGATAACGACTTCTTCCGCCTTCTCACTTCCCAGATAGGAAAATTCCTCCAGCATCTCCTCTGTAGTGCGGAGATAAAGCGGGGCCTGATTATCTGCATCCGAGAAACCGTTTCCTGCCATGATGATCCGTCGGTAGATCTCATCCTCCGGATCCATAAAGTGTACGTCACAGGTCGCAACGACCGGTTTCTTGAACTGGTCTCCCAGTTTGACGATCTTCTTGTTGATCTCGATCAGGTCCTCATTGGAATTTACGCGGTCATTTTTTTCATCTGCGATCATAAACGCATTGTTTCCAAGCGGCTGGATCTCCAGATAATCATAAAAATTGACAAGTCTCGCGATCTCCGGTTCCGGTGCATTTCGAAGCAGTGCCTGATACAGCTCGCCCGCTTCGCAGGCACTTCCGATCAGAAGTCCCTCTCTGAGTTCAAGGAAAAGGCTCTTCGGCACACGAGGCCGCCTTCTGTAATATTTCAGATGAGACTGGCTTACCAGTTTGTACAGGTTCACGCGTCCTGTCTCATTTCTGGCAAGGATGATTGCATGATAAGTCGGGAGCTTCTTGATCGTGTTGACAGAGACATTTCCCTGCTCATTCAGCGTATCTACATCAAAAATATCCCTCTCCCGAAGCATCTCCACAAACCGCACAAAGATCTCGGCCGTACATGCCGCATCATCTACTGCCCTGTGGTGATGGTCCAGAGAAACACCGACTGCTTTGGCAACCGTATCCAGCTTGAATCGGTTCAGTGCCGGCAGAAGGAATCGTGCCATTCCAACGGTGTCCACATACGTATATTCCTGTGGAAGTCCCTGACGCTTGCAGTTCTCAATGATAAAACTCATATCAAAGTCTGCATTGTGCGCAACCATGACCGCGCCCTCACAAAATTCCAGAAACTTCGGAAGGATTGTCTGGATATCCGGTGCATCCATGACCATAGAATCATTGATGCTGGTCAACTGCTCGATCCTGTACGGGATCGGAACCTTCGGATTGACAAAAGTGGAAAAACGGTCTGTGATCACGCCCTTTTCGACACGTACCGCACCGATCTCAATGATCTCGCAGGTCAGCGGGGAAAATCCTGTCGTCTCGATATCAAATACGACAAATTTGCCGTCCATCGACTGTCCCTCGCTGTTGGTAACGATCCCCTTGAGGTCATCTACGAGATACGCTTCCATACCGTAGAGTACCTTGAAATCAGAGTCCTTCGGCACACAGCCGCCCCATGCATCAAAGCAGTGGTTTGCCTCCGGGAATGCCTGTACAACGCCATGGTCCGTGATCGCGATCGCCTTGTGTCCCCATTCATACGCACGCTTGACGAGATCCTTCGCTGTGGTAACACCATCCATATCGCTCATCTTGGTATGGCAGTGAAGCTCGACTCGCTTCTGCGGACTGGTGTCCATCCTCATGCTCCTGAAATCTGCGATCTTCTTGATCCCGGAGATCGAACCGATCGTCAGCTCACTGTCAAAACGATCGATCGTGGTGACACCCTTGAATTTCAGGAACGCACCTTTCCTGACATGTTCGGTCACTTCCGGAACCTGTTCATTTCGAAGGAACATCTTGATCACAATGGAATCCGTAAAATCTGTGACAGTAAGGATCAGGATCGTCTTCTCGTTTCGGATCTCTCTTGCCTCTACTTCTTCTACCTGACAGCGGATCATGACCTCGCCCATCTCACCGGTGATTGACTCCAGCGGGATCGTATCTCCTTCAAAATCCCTTCCATATACAACGTCCGGATTGCTGTCCTTACGGAAGCCTCCACGATAATCGTTCTGCTGTCCTTTTTTCTTGTCAAAAAACTTCGATTTCTGTTCCTGTCCGGATTTTTTGGTGTCCTTTGTTTTGGAACTGTCGGATTTTTCCTTTGTCGCTTCTTCTGCTGTGTTTTCCTGTGCTTCGGCAGTCTCCGGGGTCAGTTTTGCATATTTCAGGACATTGGCAACTTCCTGCCGGATCTGAAGTGCGGCATTTCTGCGGTACTTGCTCTCCTGTACTTCCTGGAAATCAAGGTTGATCTTAAGATTCATTCCACAGCGCTCGCAGAAAACCTTATGCAGATATTCCACAAGGATCTCGCTTTTTTCCCTTGAAATCACAGAATCCGGAAGGACCAGATCCATCTCCTCATCTGATGGGAAAGTAATCTGCGCCCGCTTGAACAGATTATATTCCAGCATATTGTAATTTTTCAGTTCCAGTTCCATGCTGGCACGGTAGATCTCGAGGAAATTCGACGGAGAATACTGCTTCGACAGATGAAATCTCTCGATCACAGTCACGCGCATCTCCATTCCCGGGAAACACTGCCGTTCGATCTGATCTTCCAGTGCAAAAATAAACTTCTTGTGGATCCAGCGTTCACTGTGGATGTAGACCCAGAGCCTTGTTTTTGCAGGATTGCAGGTCACCCTGGAAACTGTGACCATTTCCAGCCATTCTTTTAGCTGATCTTTCAACTTCAGGCTTGGAAATACGTCAAAAAATTCTTTTTCCATGTCTGATGCCTCTTTCTTACGCTTCCCGGTGGAGCAGTTCGTCTCTTAACGTATCCAGAAGTTCTTCCTCCGGTACTTTCTTTACGATTTCTCCTTTTTTGATCAGAAGTCCTACACCGACTCCACCGGCGATTCCGATATCCGCTTCCTTCGCTTCTCCCGGTCCATTGACTACGCAGCCCATGACCGCTACTTTGATATCCAGCGGAATGTCCTGAACCATCGCCTCTACCTTGTTTGCAAGGCCGATCAGGTCGATACGGGTACGGCCGCAGGTTGGACAGGACACAACTTCAATGCCTCCTTTGCGAAGCCCCAGTGTCTTGAGGATTCGTTTGGCTGATTTGATCTCTTCAAGCGGAGCTCCTGTCAGGGAAACGCGGATCGTGTCACCGATTCCCTGATACAGAATGATCCCGAGTCCGACTGCTGATTTGATATTTCCGGAATACAAAGTTCCTGCCTCTGTGATCCCTACGTGAAGCGGGTGGTCGGTCTTCTGGGCGATCAGTTCATGCGCCCTGGCACACATCATGACATCAGAGGATTTGATGCTGATGACCAGATTGTCATAGCCCATTTCTTCTATGATATGGACTTTGTCCAGTGCACTCTCTACCAGTCCCTCGGCAGTAACTCCATGGTATTTCTCCACCAGTTCTTTCTCAAGAGAACCGCTGTTGACGCCGACACGGATCGGAATATTTCTCTCCTTTGCAACATCTACGACTGCCTGGATCCTGTCTCTGCTTCCGATGTTGCCCGGATTGATACGGATCTTGTCTGCGCCGTTCTCCATTGCTGCGATCGCAAGGCGATAATCAAAATGGATATCTGCCACAAGCGGAATGTGGATCTGTTTCTTGATCTCACGGAGTGCCTCGGCAGCTTCCATTGTCGGAACTGCACAGCGGATGATCTCACATCCTGCCGCCTCCAGTTCAAGGATCTGACGGACAGTTGCCTCCACATCTTCTGTCTTGGTATTTGTCATAGACTGGATAAGGACAGGGTTTCCTCCTCCGATCTTTCTGTTTCCTATCTGTACTACCTTTGTATGGTCGCGATACATAAGTTTCCCTCCATTTTATCGTATTTCACATACACCTGATTTTCTGAAAAAAACGGAGCCGCCTTCAGAGAGACTGCCCCTTCTCTGCTTCATATTATAACGAACTGGGGTATAAAATACAAGTTTTCATTGAAGTCACCACAATAAAGTGCTAAAATAAAAACAAAAGTTACTGCAAACAGAATGAACAGTAACAATGACAGCCATACGGAATGGAGGAATATATATTATGAAAAAAAAGAACATTGACTGGGGCAGCATAGGATTCGGCTATATCCCGACAGATTATCGTTATGTTGCCAACTTCAAGGACGGCAAATGGGATGAAGGAGAACTGACCACAGACCCGAATGTAGTACTGAATGAATGTGCCTGTGTTTTCCAGTATGCACAGACTGTATTCGAAGGCATGAAAGCCTATACAACAGAAGACGGACATATCGTTACTTTCCGTCCTGACCTCAACGCAGAGCGTCTTGCAAACTCCGCAAGAAGACTGGAAATGCCAGTATTCCCGGAGGATCGTTTTGTAGATGCCGTTGTCAAGACCATCAAAGCAAACGAAGCTTACGTACCGCCATACGGCTCAGGTGCAACCCTGTATGTACGTCCGTACATGTTCGGAAGCAACCCGGTTATCGGTGTTAAACCGGCTGATGAATATCAGTTCCGTATCCTGACCACACCAGTAGGACCATACTTCAAGGGTGGCGCAAAGCCGATCACGATCCGTGTCACAGACTTTGACCGTGCTGCACCGCATGGAACAGGACACATCAAAGCTGGCCTTAACTACGCAATGAGCCTTCATGCGATCATGGATGCACATCGTCAGGGATACGATGAGAACATGTACCTTGACTCCGCAACAAGAACCAAAGTTGAGGAGACAGGTGGAGCAAACTTCATCTTCGTAACCAAAGACGGCACTGTTGTAACACCGAAGTCCAACAGCATCCTTCCATCCATCACACGTCGTTCCCTGATCTATGTTGCTGAACATTATCTCGGACTCAAAGTTGAGGAACGTGAAGTATATCTGGATGAAGTCAAAGACTTCGCAGAATGCGGACTTTGCGGAACTGCTGCAGTTATCTCTCCAGTTGGCAAGATCGTTGACCACGACAAAGAAATCTATTTCCCAAGTGGAATGGAAGAAATGGGACCGACAACCAAGAAACTGTACGAGACACTGACAGGTATCCAGATGGGACGCATCGAAGCTCCAGAAGGGTGGATCAAAGTTATCGAATAATTTACCCGTTAGATCAGACAAGGTGTGGAGAATTTTCCACACCTTGTTTTTTGCTCTGTTATGAAATTTACTGTCCTATTTTACTCTCTCATATTTCACAAATGTATATTCCAGGTCAAAATATGTCTGCTCATCGCTTTCTGCAGTCACTTTCCACTCCGGCATCTCGTCAAGATTCGGGAAGTAGCTGTCTGCTTCGTATGCAAAATCGATCTTGGTCACATGTGCAGTGTCACAGTATGGAAGGAGCTGTTTGTACACACTGTCTCCACCGATGCAGTATACCTGATCGGACGGATATTTCTTAATTTCCTCCAGAAGTTCCTCGATCGTATGAACGATGATAGCATCTTTTACCTTGTAATCTTTATTTCCGGTAAGAACAATATTGGTTCTGTTCTTGAGCGGAAGTCCGTTTGGAAAGCTTTCCAGTGTCTTGCGCCCCATGACAACGACTTTGCCTGTTGTCTCCTGGCGGAACATCTTCATGTCTGCCGGGATGCTTACAAGAAGTTTGTTATCTTTGCCGATGGCCCAGTTTTTGTCTGCTGCTACGATAATATTCATGTTAAAATCCCCTTCTGTTTTTATTGGTTTCTTCTGACGATCAGATCGCGATCGGAATGTTCTTGATCTGCGGCCAGGTCTGATAGTTTTCTACGATTAGGTCATCCGTTGTAAAATCATAGAAATCTTTGATCTCCGGATTCAATTTCACAGTCGGTGCCGGATATGGTATACGGCTGATCAGTTCCTTGATGACCGGTACATGACGGTCATAAATATGACAGTCTGCAATCACATGGACCAGTTCTCCCGCTTCCATATCGCAAACCTGCGCGATCATCATCAGAAGGATAGAATACTGGCATACATTCCAGTTATTTGCCGCCAGGATATCCTGGGAACGCTGGTTCAGTACCGCATTTAATGTAAGCTTATCCTTGCCCGGTTCCTTGGTCACATTGAATGTCATGGAATATGCACACGGATAAAGGTTCATCTCATGGAGATCCTGATGCACGTAGATATTTGTCATGATGCGGCGGCTGTACGGATTGTTCTTAAGGTCATATAACACACGGTCTACCTGATCCATCATACCTTCTTTGTACTGGTGCTTGACTCCAAGCTGATAACCATATGCCTTGCCGATGGAGCCGTCTTCATCTGCCCAGCTATCCCAGATATGGCTATGAAGGTCATGGATATTGTTGGATTTCTTCTGCCAGATCCATAAGATCTCGTCCATCGCACTCTTGAGTGCTGTCTTACGGAGTGTCAGTGCCGGAAATTCCTTACGGAGATCATAGCGGTTGACAACACCGAATCTCTTGATCGTATACGCGGAAGTTCCATCCTCCCAGACCGGGCGGACTTTCTCTCCTTCTGTACTGGTTCCGTTTTCTATTACATCTTTGCACATATTGATAAAAGTAACATCTGCTAAACTCATTTACACTTCTCCTTTCATACTGCCGCACAAAAGCTCCCTGTCAGCAGTATTTTTATTCGTCATTCTGCTACTCAGTATAGCATATCCCCCTGTCTCTTACCAGCGTTTTGTTCGTGATAAAACTGCCTGTAACATCTCCCCGGGCTTTACATTTCGAACCTTCCATGCTATTATTAGTGCCATGAAAATACTGATTACATTACTGAAGCCTTTATCTTTTCTGCCTGCGCTTCTTATGATGTACCTGATCTTTTCATTTTCAGCCCAGACCGGGGAGGTGTCCGGGGAATTAAGTTACAAGATCAGTTACAAGATCGTCGAGGTCAAAAGTGAGGTTTTGCACCAGGAAAAAAGTTACGATGAATTAAGTTATGAAGCTGACCAGATCCACTTCTATGTACGAAAAGCAGCTCATATGACAGAATATTTCCTTCTGGCTGTTGCCATTTCTTTCCCGCTCTACGTTTACCGCGTGAGAGGTTTCTGGCTGTTTCTTCTCGCCGGGATCTTCTGTGTGGGATTTGCAGGACTGGATGAATACCACCAGGCTTTTGTCGGAGGACGTACCCCTGCTGTCCGCGATGTCTGCATTGACAGCTGTGGAGCTTTTATTGGGATCATCCTCGTCCAGCTTTTCTGCTGGTCAACCTTACATAACCCGGATGCTCCGAAAAAAGTTGTAAAAAAGCGTAAAAAACGCCGCAGATCCTGAAGTCTGCGGCATTTTTGATCCTTATGTGATTTTACAGGATTTATTCAGATTTTTCATCCTCTGGTTTCTTTTCCAGGGAGACACTGCTTTCCTGTGCATCTGTGTCATCTCCGTTTTCATTGTCAAGTCCGTCTGCCAGATGTGCTCTCTGTGCGATGCTCATAGATTTCTTCTCTTCTGCAGGTTCCGGCTGTTTCTGGATCTGCTCCTGTGCTGCGGCTTCTGCTGCACGCTTCGCCTTGTCCTTCTTCATCAGGTCTCTGCCGCCAACCACCAGCATAACAACTCCAACGATCAGAAATCCGACTCCCGCTGCAAAAAATCCCCAGCTGCTGCCATTCACACCATCCAGTACATCCTTACAGAGCTTATACCCTGTATACAAAAGGTACACACCTGCAAGAAGCATGATAATGGAACTTCTTGTCGGTGTCCCCTGCTCCTTTGGTTCTGCTCCGGAAGTTTCCTGTTCAGACTGCTTGTTCTGTTCCTCCATCTGCTTCTCCTCTCACTTGCAAAAAATAAATTATTTTTTTATCTTATCATCTTTTACAGAATTGTTCAATTCTTCTTTTTCGTCAGCCTCGGTCTCTTCTTCCGTTTCAACAACCGGCTCTCTGTAAAGACGGCCATAGATTCTTGTAACCTCTCTCATATGATACAGAATCATATCAGAAATCTGTCCTTTGGTCAGTCTCCATTTCCAGTTGTCGCCCAAAGTTGCCGGTACATTCATACGTGCTTCGTTTCCAAGGCAGAGGTAATCCTGGATCGGAATGATCGCCAGGTCAGCCACACTTGCAAGAGCTGTACGGATCAGTGCCCATACACAGTCATTTACCGGTACTTCATAGCAGTTGATGTATTCTCTTACAAAGTCTCTGTCATGACCCTGAAGGTTTTCCAGCCATCCTTTGGTCGTCTCGTTGTCATGGGTTCCTGTATAGACAACGCAGTTATGTTCATATTTATATGGAAGATAAGAGCTGTTCTCACTTCCGTCAAAAGCAAACTGCAGGACTTTCATTCCCGGATAGCCGCTTTCTTTGAGCATTTCCAGAACGCTCTTTGTCAGGAATCCAAGATCCTCTGCGATCACGCGAAGGTTCTCGATCTTTTTGTTCAGGGTATTGAAAAGATCCATTCCAGGTCCTTTTTCCCATTTGCCCTTCTGTGCGGTCGTCTCTCCGTATGGGATCGCATAATATTCATCAAAGCCACGGAAATGGTCGATCCTCACTACATCGTATAATTCAAGACAGTGCTGCATTCTCTGCACCCACCAGTCATATCCTGTCGCTTTTAATTTCTTCCAGTCGTAAAGAGGATTTCCCCAGAGCTGTCCTGTTGCAGAAAATGCATCTGGCGGGCATCCTGCTACGGATTTCGGGTTGTGATCCTTGTCAAACTGCAGCATTTCCGGATTTGCCCATGCGTCAGAGCTGTCCAGTGCCACATAGATCGGTACATCGCCGATGATGCTGATACCTTTCTCATTTGTGTATGCTTTCAGCTTTCTCCACTGTGTGGTAAAGCAGTACTGCTGGAAACGATAGAAATCGATCTCCTCTTCAAGCTCTTTCTCTGCTTCTTTGACTGCTTTGGAATGACGGTCCTTGAGTTTTTCCGGCCAGTCGATCCAGCAGATACCCTTCTGGTCATTCTTGATCGCCATAAACAGACAGTAATCTGTCAGCCAGTTCTGCTCTCCTTTCAGAAAATCTGCATAATCCTCATCCTTGGAAAGATCTGCTCTCTCATATGCTTTGCGAAGAAGTTTATATCTGGACATGTACATCTTTTCATAATCTACATAAGACTCGCTTCCACCCCAGTCACAGGACTCACATTCCCCTCTGGTCAGAAGTCCCTTCTCGATCAGATCCTCCAAATTGATAAAATACGGATTTCCTGCAAAAGTAGAAACGGACTGATAAGGAGAATCTCCATATCCAGTAGGTCCTAACGGAAGAATCTGCCAGTACTGCTGTCCTGCCTGCTCCAGTTGATCTACAAATTCATAGGCTTCCTTTGAAAAACATCCGATTCCGTATTTTGACGGTATACTGGATATACCCATTAAAATGCCGCTTGCTCTCATTTTATCTCCTCCAAATCTGGTAAATATTCACAAAACACATTATACCAATACCATACCCATTTAGTCAAGATAAATAAAAAAGAGAGCACACGCCCTCTTCACTTACCTGTCTTACAAACAGTTCCTCTTCTTCTCTTTGTTTCTCACCGTGACACCCTGCTAAAGTCAGGAAAACTGCCAGCAAAAGCATCATAAAAATCTGTTTTTTCCTCACATCCACATCTCCGTTTTTGTTTTTAGGATTTCGAAAAAAACAGATTTTTATTCACCGGATATCAGAATCCTTTCTTCTTCATATAGATCACAACATCTCTCCAGACTCTTTCTTTGCCCTTTTCATTCAGGATCTCGTGGCGCATTCCCGGATAAAGCTTACCTTTTACATCCAGATATCCCGCACGTCTCATCGCATGGACTGCCCCGGCAAACTTACGGACATTCCCAAGGCACGGATCCTCGGCTCCGCTGATAAAAAGCACCGGCATTCTTGGATTTTTGCAGCTCCATTTATGGATGTCATAGGCTTTTTTCATAAGGTCAAAAAGTGCTATGTACGCATCGTCTGTAAAGGTAAATCCGCACAATTCGGAATCTGTGTACGCCTGATAGACTGCCGGATCTGAACAGGTCCAGGCATTTTTGTTGCCTTCCTTTCGAAATTTCCATACATAGGAACCGAAAGAAAGTGACTCCAGCACATGGCTCTTGTGACGATATCCCAGAACTTTGCCCTCTGCCGTTGCGATCGCTTTGCCAAGAATCCTTGCCTTGTTTTCGCTCGGTGAACCGCATACAATCAGCATATCCAGGCAGTCATCATGTTCACTTGCAAAAGCCCTCACTGCCAGCGAGCCCATACTGTGTCCCATCAGGATCAGCGGAAGATCCGGGAAATATTTGCGGATGTCATGATTTACTTTCGCAATGTCCTTGAGCATTCCCTCTGCTCCGCTACCGTACATATATCCGAGATCATCTTTGGAACGGACACTCCTTCCATGTCCTCTGTGGTCATGGATCACGGTCACAAATCCCTGTTCTGCAAGATATTCCATAAATAGTATGTAACGTTCCTTATGTTCACACATCCCGTGAACAAGCTGAACGATCGCCCGATACGGCTTCTCCTCCGGGCAGATACACAAGACTGAGATCTCCAACCCGTCCGCTTCCGACCGAAAAAAATCTTCGTATTTTTTTGCCATAAGCACTTCCTCCTCTTTGTAAAAAAGAAATCCCCTCATTTTCTTTCTGTTGTTAAGGTTAATTTTAGAGCCTGCAATTGTCCTTGTCAAGTAAGGCTCTCCTCTGCTATAATAGAAAAAAAGGAGGCAATAATGCGAAAAAATAAAAATAAACCGGAAACTGTTGATACTGCATCTGTTACCGAAACAGAAGAGATCAAAGTTCCCAAAAAGAAAAAAAAGAAAACCGGACTGATCGTCTTTCTGATCATTCTCATCCTCGCAGTCGCCGGAGCGGCAGCATACTATTTCATGGAACGTCAGAAACCGATCTCCACAACCAAGAACTATCTCGAAAATGTTCGGGCAATGAACTTTGATGGTATGAAGGAACTTCTGCAGAGCAATGACATGTCTGCACTGGATAACGCGGATATCACAAGCGCTGCTTACACCAACTTCTTCAAGACCATCAACCAGAAGATGAGTTTCGAGATCAAGAAGACCAGGTTCAACATCCAGAACGGAACAGCAACTGTCACTGCACATATCAAATACATTAACGGTTCTGATATCTACAAAGAAACCATCACAGAATTCCTCAAGCAGATCGTTTCCGCTGCATTTGCAGGAGAGACAATAACAGAGGAAGAAACTCAGCAGAAACTTGCTTCTCTTCTCGAGGAGAAATCCGGTTCTGTCGAGGACAAGTATACAGAAGTTGATATTGACTACCCTCTGATTGAGGCGAACGGCAAATGGAAAGTTGTTTCCCTCGATGCAGAAACTGTCAAAGTAATGTCTGCAAACTTCACCAACGTACAGGATGAGATCCACCAGTCTCTCTCTGAGATTGAAAATTCTGATTCTGGAAACCTTGATGCACAACCAACTTCTGACAGCACTATTGATATGAGCAATGATAAATTCACTATCCATTACACCAAATGCCGTGTTACCAAGGACTATGCCGGAAATTCCTGCATCCTTGTCTACTATGATTACACCAACAACGGAAGTTCACCTTCCAGCGCCATGGTAGATGTCAATCTTCAGGCAACACAGAATGGACAGGCTCTGGAAGCTGCGATTCTCGCAGAAAATGATACTGCTGTAGACCAGTTCATGGCAGAGGTTAATCCAGGACAGACTGTAAATGTCTGCCAGGCATTTACACTCAAGGATCAGTCCGACGTAACGATCCAGGCAGGCGAAGCTTTCACGATTGGCGGTGGAACAGTTACATCTCAGATTCTCAAAGTTCAGTAAATTAATTTTTAAAAAATATTCGCAGTACATTTTTGCTGCGAATATTTTTTTTGCTTTCTGGGATACTAAAGATTACAACAACAAGGAAAGGATGAGCATCTATGGGAAATAAATTTCTGAATTGTTTTGCACTGACGATTTCTATTATCGGAGCTCTGAACTGGGGGCTGATCGGATTTTTTAATCTGAACCTCGTTGCCCTTCTGTTCGGAAGTATGAGCTGGCTTTCCAGAATCATCTATGCTCTGGTTGGTCTCTGTGGTCTCTATCTTTTTTCTTTCTATGGAATGACGACTGCAGGCGAAGAAAAAGTCAGCTGAAGATCTATGCTGACAGCCCTCAGATGTACAGAACAAAAAGAAAAGGACTCTGAATTCTCAGAGTCCTTAAGAGCGATAGACGGGGCTCGAACCCGCGGTCTCGACCTTGGCAAGGTCGCGCGTTACCAACTACGCCACTATCGCATAAGCGGGTGATGGGAATCGAACCCACGTATCCAGCTTGGAAGGCTGGTGTTCTACCATTGAACTACACCCGCATATCGCTGTGCTTGCGTTGCGTTTGTGTTTCGCTCGCTTCAACGATATTGAGTATATCTTATTACTCAGTATTTGTCAACAGGTTTTTTTAATTTTTTCAATTTTTTTTATTTTATATTTTTTCTTGTTTTTATATACATAAAATAACTTAGTTTTCCCAGTCCCAGACATCTGTCTTGGAAACGGCACTTCTTGATTTCTTGATCACAAGTTCCGGGCTCTTGGCACTGACTTTGGTGTTTGCCGGAATGGATTCTGTGATGAAAGTGTTACCACCGATGATCGTATTTTCTCCGATCACAGTCTCACCGCCAAGTACAGATGCATTGGAATAGATCGTCACATTGTCGCGGATCGTTGGATGACGTTTGACATTGGCAAGCTGCTGTCCCTGTCTGGTAGAAAGCGCACCAAGAGTCACACCCTGATAAAGCTTCACATTGCATCCGATCTCCGTTGTCTCACCGATAACAACGCCAGTTCCATGGTCGATAAAGAAATAGTCACCGATCGTTGCGCCCGGGTTGATGTCGATACCTGTCTTGCCATGTGCATACTCGGTCATGATCCTCGGAATATACGGAACTTCTTCTTTATATAAAATATGCGCCAGACGATATACATAGATTGCAAACAGACCTGGATAAGAAGAAATGATTTCTTCCTTACTCTTGGCCGCCGGGTCACCGTCGAAGCCTGCCTGCACATCCTTCAGAAGACGTTGCTGCACATCCGGAAGCTGCTCAAAGAATCCTGCACAGATACGGTCTGCCTCTTCCTGCGCTCCATCCTGCTCAAGTTCCGGATTCGCATACAGAAGTGCGATCTCGATCTGTCCCTTGAGCATGTCATAAAGGTCATTCAGGCGATATCCTGCAAAATGCTCCGGGAAGATCTTCGCTGCCGAATCATTCCAGAAGTATCCTGGAAAAATAACTGAACGAAGCTGCTTGACAACATCAATGATTGCTGCCCTGCTCGGAAGCTCACGGTTGTTCTTTGGCATAAATAATTCTTCTTTTTTATAATTCTCGGTCAAAGCTTCGGTAGCTTTGAGAATCACATCTTTTTTTCTGTTCATGAATCTAACCTCTTTCCGCAATTTCTGCAAAGATGCTAATACTTGGTGTATTACTACTCTGCGGATTTCTTTCCTTATATCATATTATAGGATTGTTTTCGCGTCAACAAAAGATTCTTTTCCCGGCAAAAAAAGAATTGACCTTTCCGCGATCTGACTATATAATGGAACATGGTCAGAACATTCTGTTTCAGATTCGGAGATGTACCCAAGTGGCTGAAGGGTCCGCACTCGAAATGCGGTAGGTCGGGCAACCGGCGCGAGGGTTCAAATCCCTCCATCTCCGCTATTGACAAACAGAATATTATCTGCTATAATTTATTTTGTTGCAGATGAAATTGCAACTATTCCAATAATATAGGGGATTGGTCAAATGGTATGATAGGGGTCTCCAAAACCTTTGGTGGGAGTTCGATTCTCTCATCCCCTGCTCTTGGAAACGCTGAAAAGCCTTATAAATCAAGGGTTTTCAGCGTTTTTGATTTTCCGTAAATTACAAAGGGTATCAAATTTCATCAAATAACAACTCTGTCATTCCTAATGCCGCTGGAATTATCAGCAGCACGACTATCGATGCGCTCTGGAACAGTACCCAGGAAAGAATCGAAAGAATAAAGCAGACTACTATTTTCACACAGGCATCTGCTTTTATCTTTTGCTTTTTCAGCATTACGATGGAGGATATGAACAGGATCAGAAATATTACAAATAATAAAACAAGCCCTACTACCACCAGAAAGGCTACAACTCCCGTCATTCCTCCAAGCAATGCTGTAAGCGAGCCTGGAAGTATAAGATATCCACTTATGTAGTCTCCGTTTTCTCCAGGGTTAGTTGCCAGATTCATACCAACCGTTGTAAGCTCTCCAGCATATCTGACAAGAAATAAAGATCCGATCCCAGCACAGAGAGAAAACATCATATAAACACCAATTAATATTGTGGAAATTAATGATCCCAGAGGGATTTTTTTATTATTCTTCATAGCATCTTCCCAGTTTTTATTTCATTCACTTCTCCTGAATCTCTTTACCGCTGATATGTTCAATGTCTATTTCAAAGAGCTGCACGGCTTTTCCTGAACGTTCGATTTCTTCGTCAATCAGCTGTTCATTTGGATAGTATTTTCTGGCGATTTTCTTAAGAATCTCTGTTGCTTCTGTGCCTTCTTCTAACAGATGACATCTGCCAAATACAACCGCACTTTGCACAAACGGTGCCCATGCTTCTTCCTCTTTTATGGTTTCATTTCCGTAAACGGTGAAGCATACTTTGTCACTGGCGCGCAGGGCATCAACTTTGTATCCGGCACGTGCTCCATGAAAATATATTTTCCCGGCATTTCTGTCATAAAAATAATTGACAGGAACTGCATAAGGATATCCGTCATCTCCATTTACCGCAAGTACGCCACGCCTGCTGCACTGCAAAAGTTCTTTCGCAGCATCAAGATCCATTTCTTTTTTCTTTCTTCGAATCGGTCTGAACATTGCTTTTCTCTCCTCATTCTTCTCTGTTTAAATTTAGGTCATTATACAACATTTTTTTCTTCTCAGACAAGATGTAACCTTGGAATATGTGACATGCTCCCACCACTTAAATCTTTGATTTTGAAGTGGGGGCTTCTTGCTCAATGGCTCTACTGAGCCAAGTATCTACAAGCTATCCTCGCGTGCCCCGCGATTTTTATTAGTCCGGTTACGGACTTTTTATTGTGCTGTCATGCACATTCTGCAAAGATTCTTTTTCCCTCATTCATGATGTTCACTGCTGCATTTACATCACGGTCCATTCTGTGTCCGCATTCACAGTAATAGATCCTTTCAGATAAAGACAATTTTTCTTTTTTCTTTCCACATGCACTGCAAATCTTACTTGATGCAAAATAACGATCTACTTTTATCAGATACTTCCCGCGTTCCTCCAGTTTATATTCCAGCATAGACAGAAACAGGCCATATCCATTATCATGTACGCCTTTTCCAAGATGAAATCCTCCTGCCATCCCTTTCAGATTCAGATCTTCCACGCATATTGCATCGAAGCTCTCGGCAAGACTGGCACTGAGTTTATGCTGAAAATCTTTTCTCTGATTTCGGATTTTTTCATGGCACAGTGCAACTCTTTTCTTCTGCTTCTTATAATTCTGACTGCCTTTCTGACATCTGGACAGCTTTCTCTGTTCCCGTGCAAGCTTTTTCTCTGTGTTCCGGTAGAACATCGGATATTCGGCTCTTTCACCGGTAGAAAACACACACATTCCCTGCATCGCAAAATCGATCCCAATAAATTTTTCTGCCGGTCTTTTTTCTGCTGCTTGGTTTTCACTGCAAAATAAAAGACTGGCAAAATATTTTCCGGATGGCTCCCTGCTGACTGTCACAGATTTCAGTTTCCATTTTTCTGATATCGGACGGTGAAGCTTCATTCTGACAGCTGTCATCTTAGGCAGTTTCAAATAGTTTCCTTCCAGAAAGATATTTCCATTCACTACGTTTGTTGTATAAGATTTTCTTGACGACTTCTTTGATTTGAAACGCGGAAATCCTGCAGATGGTTCACGAAAAAACTTATGGAATGCACTTTCCAGATGCATCTGTGCATTTGCTAACGCCAATGAATCCACCTCTTTCAGCCAGGGATATTCTTTCTTGTAACTGGCTGGTGTGTTCCTTAACATCTTTTTTTCTTTTTTATAATGTTCCATTTTATCTGCAAGCATACAGTTATAGATAAATCGGCTGCAGCCGATTGTTTTTTCTATTTGTACACGTTGTTCTGCATTTGGATAGATTCTTACTTTTACTGCCCGATTTATTTTCCTCACCTTATTTCTACATGTTTACAAATGATTTCAATTGCCATTTCTGAACAATATGTTCTTTTTTATTATAATACAAGTCATCCATGAGAACAAGTGTTTTCTTTTTTATTTATAAAATTCTTTTGAGCATTTATGCTCAGATCTACAATTCATCTCACTACCTGCAGAGGTAGGAGAATTCTTGTTATATATTATGTTAAAAAACTGTGACCTCGGATTCTGAAAAACACTTCCAACGATCTTCGCCGTATCGTACAGCGGCTGCTCGGAAACTTTCACTCCATTTACCCAGGTTTCACCGCTCATTTTTCCCTCATAATAATGCGGGATCAGACCGTTGATCAGTCGCGTAAGCGTTGTTTTGCCACAGCCACTCTCCCCGCAGAGCACGACTACCTGACCGTCTTCTATCGTCAGATCGATATCTCGAATTCCCGCAGAATGTTCATTATTTTCCCCGTAGGTAAATGTCACATGATCAATTTCTATCATACTATCTGCCTCCTAGAAAACAATGTATTTCTGTAGAAAGAATACCGCAAAACAGGATCAGGTCGCCCAGCAGGCCAAACACAAGATCCAGCGGTACACCCCAGTATCCCATTCCGGTAAGCCCCATCAGAAGGCCGCTTAAGATTGCCATTAATGTGACCATGCCAAGCTTCTTTACCCTTGTCAGGAACAGCATGAACGGAATTCCTGTGATCAGTGTCCACAGCGCGCCAAGAATCGGCAGAAAGATCGGAACAAAGCTGATCGGGATCGCCACGCAGCATCCGAGGACAAAATAAAGAACCGTAAAAAGTCCCAGGTTGATCAAGTCTTTCGCCTGTAATTTGTTATTCATAGAGAATACCTCCTTATGTAATTAGTTGTTTCTAACCTTTTCTATAAAATACCACAGGAATTTCTTCTTCTCTATAACCAAACAGCTTTTTCGCTCCAAACAGCATCGAGTTTTTTTGTTGACTCTCCCTTCTCTGAATTCCGCAGTCTCAGGCATGTACTTTTTTTACAGAAACACAGGTAAATATTGCCAAAAAAATCGAAAAGATCATCACCTCAGACCTGCGCCAGCACCATCCCGCGTGGGAATTAGCCGAAGAATTTTCTATCAGTGAGACCAGTCTGAAAAACTATTTCCGTGGTGTTTACGGACAGAATATCTCTGTCTGTCTGCGTGAAATACGTATGAATAAAGCCGGAGAATTACTCGCCACAACGCGTTTATCTGTGGCTGAAATCGCAGAGCAGGTCGGCTATCTGAACCAGAGTAAATTCGCCTCTGTGTTCAAAAAACAGTTCGGTGTATCTCCTCTGGAATATCGCCGTTTCAGGCATCTGGAAAAGAAATGACCAGGGAATCATGCTCCCTGGTCTGCTATTAGATCCCATATTTCTTCAGATCGACTTTGCCATCGATCACCTCTACCCCGTCTTCTTCAAGAAGCTTCGCCTGTGTCCTTTCTCCACCAAATGCAAAGGCTCCTGCCAGTTCTCCCTTCGCATTTACTACGCGAAAACACGGGATATGCTCCGGGTCCGGATTTTTGTGCAGGGCATTTCCAACTGCTCTTGACATCTTCGCATTGCCTGCCATCTCTGCCACTTTTCCGTACGTTGCCACATGTCCCTTTGGAATTCGTTTGACCGCCTCGTAGATCCGTTTTGTCGGGCTGTCTGTGATGATATCATAGCTTTCGGCGATCATTCTTTTGATGTCTTTATCCGGTATGCTGCCATCCAGAATGATCGTGTTCCAGTGCTCTTTGTTCTGATGATAACCTGCGATCACGGCATCATACGCAGACCGCCAGAAGTCACGCCACTCCGGATTTACCTTTACATTGAGATTGATATATCCGTCTTTTTCATAGATCCAGAGGAAGGCTTTCTTACTTCCCTTCACCCTCACCAGCTGCCAGTTTGGATCTTTGAACGGGCGTTCTTCATATACATTTTTAAAGGATAGTCCAAATTTCAATGCCTCTTCGCGTGTTTTCATAGATGCTCCTTCTCTACTCTGCTTTCGTTTTTACTCTGCTGCATTACCCAGGCAAACGCCCTTGCAGTTCTCGTCATCGGTTCTTTAAAATGCCCGCCCTGGTTCCATTCAAGCGTGCAGTTTATTCCTTCTGCTTTTAGCCATGCATACCCTTCTCTGATGCAGTCTCCTACTTTTGCCATAACAGGATTTCGGCTCTTTTCTTCTTTATTTCCAAGGCTTAAATATACATTTTGACTCTTTATCCCTCGCTCATTCATATAATCTGTAAATCCCGGAAACCAGACAGACGGTGATGCTGCCGCGACACCAGAAAATATGGCCGTCTGGCAGACCGCCCATAATGAAAACAGCCCTGAAAGGGAATATCCGCCAATATAATAAGTCTTACTTTTATCTGAACATAATCGTAAAACTTCTTCCAAAGTCTGCGCCGCTCCATCACCAAAATCTTCATTTCCAAACGCAGCAGATGCCTTCCATGGGGACAAATCTTTATTCCAATCATCCACTTTCACTGCCAGCAGCTGAAAGTCCATAGAAGTCAGTTTCCTGATTTCGACAGTCTCATCCTCAATTTCAGATATATCATGATCTCCAACCAGTTGAATCAAAACAATGTCTGCTTCCGCATTTCCATATCTGTAAACGTGCATTATAACGACCTTTCTATCCCCGTAAATGATTTCTTATTATATCATTTTATCCCCAGGAATCCAATTCCTTCTACAGCAATATAGCGCAAAAAAATGGAACTTCTCCTGCTCATCAGAAGTCGTTCCACTTTTTGAAATTCTTATTATTCTGTTTTCTCATTCACCGCGATCCAGATCTCGCACTGGTAATTCGGATCTGAGACATCCTGTGATGAGTAAACCTCAAACTCCACATTCTCCGCATATTCATACTGTGCGCTTTGCGGGAAAAATTCTGTAACGATCTTATGATAAGTCTCGATAAAAGCATCCGGCATCTTTCCTTTGCTTGTAAAGACCGCATAAGTATTCGCCGGGATCGTCACGATCTCCAGGTCGTCGTCAACTTTTCTTCCATCATACTCGACACCGATCCCATAAGGAAACTGCTTCGCATTAAGCTCAGAGGAAAAACAAATCCCAAGCAAGCCTTTCATCACCGGATTCTCCGGCATGCAGGCGATCAGCCTTCCCATTGTTCCGTCCGCACCGTACTCCTGCTACATTGCGGTAATGTCAGGCGTGGCATTTGCCGACTGCGGTTTATCAACTCTTTTTCTCTTGCAGACAACCTGAAATGCATCTCTTTTGTGAATCAACAACTCTATCCTCACACGACTGAAGTCGCGTGCTTCCGGACGCTTT
>OLSP01000801.1_pt1 | contig 31295 bp, 23 predicted proteins | sample 1672941 | NCBI WGS metagenome assembly OLSP01 (sample SAMEA3136739, study PRJEB25190) | human gut metagenome | reverse complement strand
TTTAACGCGCCCTTAACGCGCCCAAATGTGTGTTTAACGCGCCCTTAACGCGCCCAAATGTGTGTTTAACGCGCCCTTAACGCGCCCAAATGTGTGTTTAACGCGCCCTTTTAATTAAAAACAGCACCAAACAATATGTGTTCAGTGCTGTAAATACAAAGAAATTAAATTTTTAAACTACCGCTCCGAGACAGAGAATGTTTTGCAGGATTTTGTATTCTTCTTCAAAGTCGGAGAGTGGGAGAGGATTTTTGCCGAGTCCCATTTCTATGGTGAGGGCAGGTCGGCGGAATTTTTCGATGAACCAATCCTTAAAGCCGCCGCCTGTGGCAATCTCCTCGGGAAAGGCTATGTTGTAGCCGCTTGCCTGTGAGAATATTGACGCAAGCCGAAAGCTCAGAACGGGTGTGTGTCTGCCGAATGAGCAGTAAATTTCCCGTCCCTGACTGTGCAGAGCGATTGCCCGTTCAAAGTCAATATTACGGCAAAGTGTTGTAAGTGCCTTTGTTTCGGGTTCGCTTTCGGGATGATTGCCGCCGAATCTTGTCGGCGCAGGACACTTGATATTGTTCTTTAATTCAAGCTGTTTAAGCCTGCACCAACCCGCATTGAAGTTGTGATTGATGTCAACTCCACGGGCATTTGCCTGCCATTTGTATGTATCGGTGCAGACCTTTTCGACAAGCGGTTTGTATTTGAATGCGGCGTCACTGCCATGCAAGGCAATTTCCGTGCCGTCGGGATTTACGCAAGGCACAATCGTAAGACCACGAATGCTTAAAAAATTCCCGATTTTGCATCCGCCGACAGTTTTGTCGCTTTCCATTGCCTCACAACATTCTTCAAAAAATTTCAACAGGGCAAGTATTGTGAGGTACTCCGAGCCGTGAAAACCACCGCAGTAGAGTACACGATTCTTGGTGTTACCGATGTGCAGAACATCAATACCTCTTCCGCACACGCTTTTTCCGGCAAAGCAATGCTTGATGAACTTGTACCTGTCGCAGAGCTCGTTTATGATTTCCTTGCGTGTTTTGTAATCGGGAAAAACATTATAATCGGGCATAACAAAATCCTTTCCTTTCGATAATTCAATCTTTAAAACGGAGGCATAATTATGGAGCTTTTTGAAAAAACTCTTGACAGTAAGAAAATTTTTGACGGCAGAGTTCTGCATATAGTCCTTGACGAAGTGGAGCTTCCTGACGGTAAAAGGTCAAAGAGGGAGGTTGTCAATCATCCGGGCGGAGTATGCGTTGCCGCTCTTGATGAGGACAATAATCTTTCTTTTGTAAAGCAGTTTCGCTATCCGTACAAGGAGGTTGTGCTTGAGCTTCCTGCCGGCAAGCTTGAAAAGGGTTCTACTCCGCTTGAAAACGGAAAGCGTGAGCTTCTTGAAGAAACGGGACTTGAGGGTTACTCCTACATTTCTCTCGGTCAGGTCTATCCGTCTCCCGGGTACACCTCGGAGATTATCCATCTTTATGCCTGTCGGGTAAAGTCACAGGGCGAGCAAAAGCTTGACGAGGGTGAGTTTTTGAATGTTGAAAAAATCCCCCTCAACAAAGCCGTTGAAATGGTGCTTAACAATATGATTCCCGACTCCAAAACACAGATTGCCGTTTTAAAGACTGCCGCACTTTTGAAAAGCGGTAAAATTTAATTTAATCATAGGAAATATATATGCAGAATTTTACTGTTTCAGAACACGAAAAATTGAATACTGCCGTTGCTCTCGGATTTTTTGACGGACTTCACAAGGGACACCGAAGGGTTATTCTCTCGGCTGTTGAGCAGAGGAAAAATGGACTTTTGCCCGTGTGCTTTACATTTGCTCAAAGCCCGAAGGAGGTTCTCGGAAAATCTTCTAAGGGTGCGCTTATGACAACGGAAGATAAGCTGAAAACACTTGAAAGCTTGGGTATTGAACATACCTTCAGTCCTGACTTTAAAAAGCTGATGAATATGTCTGCAAAGGACTTTGTCGAGAAAATTATTTTCGGCAACCTCAACGCAAAATTTGTTGTCTGCGGTTTTAACTATCGTTTCGGAAAAAACGGAGAAGGCGATACCGAGTTGCTCAAAAAGCTTTGTGACGAGAACGATACAAAGCTTAAAGTGATTGAGCCTGAGCATGACGATGGCGATGTTGTTTCGTCAACACTTATCCGCTCGCTTGTGAGCGAGGGAAACATCCGCCGTGCAAACAAGCTTTTGTGTTCATATTTTGGCTTTTCTGCCGTGATCACTCACGGAAAAAGACTTGGCAGAGAACTCGGTACTCCGACAATCAATCAGAAACTTCCCGAAAATCTTGCCGTGCCGAAATACGGCGTTTATGCGTCTGCCGTTACGCTTGAAAACGGAAAGGTCTATTGCGGTGTGACTAATATCGGTGTAAAGCCGACGGTCGGAGGAACAAAGCTTTTGAGCGAAACATGGATGCCTGACTTTCACGGCGGTGAAATATACGGTCAGACAGCCGATGTCCGTCTGCTTGATTTCATTCGTCCCGAAAAAAAGTTTGACAATATCACCGAATTAAAAAATGCCATAACCGACAATGCGGTTACGGCAAAAGAAATTTTTGGTGAGATGTATAGATACGGAGTCTGAAGTAAGCGTAGTATTTATCTATGGGAGCTTTGATAAATTGGGATTGGAAAACAATAGAGTGTTTTATTTCTCCCTCATCACGGAAAAATGTGGGATGATCAAAAGTAAATATTGAAAAAGAGCATAGGAAGCTCCAAAATTGTAGTTGAAGAGACAAACAATGGAGGAGAGAAACCTATGCTCTATTTAGATGATATCAAAGTCGAATTTGAAAGTCAAGAATTTAAAGGAACACATATAGGAATCAGCCCTAATAAAGATAAAAGCGTATTGTTTCTGCAGAGCGTATGGTCTACGCAGTCAGTCCGGTGTCCTTATTGCAGCGGTAGCGATGGACATGGACGCATTTTACAACAAGCTTGTAACAAAGCATTTGCCCAAAGCACAGATTGTATATGATTGATTTCATATACAGTCGCAATTTGGCAGAGATATTATCGGCGTTGTTCGTCTGGATGAAATTCGCAGGCTTCAACAACAAGATCAAGGTTGCTAAACGAATCGGCTACGGTTACCGTGATGATGACTTCTTCTTTACCTTGATTCGCTATCTCTCTATTTCTTCTGACCGTTCACCATACCACCAAAAATCGTGATGAACCTATTTTATATTTAAAGATGACTAAATTCAAACGAGCAATTATTTCCGATGCAGTTAATTATGTTTGCAGAGGTCCCTTCGGAATGTAACTGTCTTATAAATTCCAATATAGAAACCGAGGCTGTCACAAAACTATCTGTTTTGTGACAGCCTCGGTTTATTTTGAATATATCTTATTCTGTTTTCAGTATCGCAAGTGTACTGAAAGTTGTATCTTGAATTTGAGTGATCAATTCGCCATTATATTTTTCGGTGATGTCTTTAACTATTTTCATGCCGTAACCATGGAGTTCAGGGTTTTTTTCAGGTTTTCTGATAGTTTCTGAAAATTCATTCTCACATTTGATAAAAATATGGTCATTATCCTGTTTGCAAGACAGGTAAAGCAGCTTGTCATCACCAGTATAATTTTTAAGGGCATTTATGCTATTGTCTAACAGATTGATAAAAACTCGGCAAATATCAAAATCGGCAATGCCTGTGTTATTGTCAAGAATAATATCATCAATAATTTTAATTGACTCTTCTTTAGCAACAGATGTCTTATCAAAAAGAACCGCATTGACAATTTCGTTGCTACAGTAACGCCGTGTTTTTGTACTGTCCATAATATCGGATATACCGCTTACAATTTCTTTTGCCTTTTTATTTCCTTCTTGTGTATTTTCAGACAACTGAATGTTGATTACCTGAACAAGATTGTTTATGTCATGTCTTAATTTTGCTGTGCTTTCATAATTTTCAAGCATCTTTCTATAGTATTCCGCCTGAAGTTTATTTTGGTATTCAAGCATCTCGTTCTCAGATTTTATTTTATAGTACGAAGCACTGCTTTTTGTAAAATAAATTAGAATACTGTCGGTTACAATAAATATGAAAATGTAAAAATAAATTATGCTCAGATTTGTGTTTTTTACATTAAACGGCACATAGGTCGAAACTTGGTTAAATTGTGTGATTGAAAAAGCGAGAAACAGTATTTCAAAGGCTATCAACACAAACAGAAAAACAATGTTGCTTCTAAAGAACATATCTCTGTTTTTCTTTAGAAATCTGCTGCCGATTATAGTGTATACACCTAGCAGAGTGGTTATCACCGTGACAGACACAAGGTAAACATATGGCTCTTGCAAATAATTTTCCGAACTGCCAAACAGAACAGACACAATAAAATAGCTTAAGTAGTCAGAGAAAAATATTATAAGAATAGAAACAATTGAAGTAATTACCTTTATATGAAATTTGTCTTTGTACAATAAGATATTGCCTATGACAATTGTTAACAAAGATAACTGCGTTGTCCAAGACGGTATATTGTCAAAGTGTTGGGGCATAAGCAATAGGTAAAAAAGCACTGACTGCAGCAAAATAGTTTTAATTTTGCTTTGCTTACTGTGCAACACAAAAGAATTTGCCACCACTGTAAGCAAAATATTGTAAAGGTACACCCACATTTGTTGAGGTAGGTAATATTGATTTTCAAATATTGTATGCAAATAAATCTCTCCGTTACAGCCCGATTTTTGAAGCTTTATGCTTAAAAATCATTTTCTTGACATTGTCATAATAGTTTCTGCTGACCGGAACTTTGGTGCCATCTGACATTACAATTTTGTACTTTAATAAATCAACTGCATATTTTAGATTAACCGCATAACTTTTATGACATCTCAGAAAACTATTATCTAACTTAATCATAGCATTGTCAAGCTTTATGTATTCTTCATATTTGTCTGTAGCGGTATAATATGTAACTTTTCTTTCGTGACTTTCAAGGTAAAGAATTTTGCTTTTGTCAATTATAATATTTTGTCTGTTGACCGAAATTTTAATTGACAACGGCTTATTTAAGGTTAAGTATTTTAAAATTTTGTTAATGTGGTAAAATAATTTATTTTTATCAATTGGTTTTGTAATTAACCCCCAAGGGTTAAAGTCAATAAAAATATCTGAACAATATTCTAAATATCCTGTAATAAAAATAACAGGTGTTGTAGGAATGTGTTCACGAACTCTTTTTAGCATTTCCAGACCATTCTCATTTTTGATACAGATATCTATAATAATTGCATCGGGGATTTCGTTTTTTAAAATTGAAGATTCTAAATCGCTTGCGGAATCATATATTTTGGTTTGTATTATATCACGAAATTCGGTGTCTATTAACAGTTTTATGTAATCGGTGATTGTTCTATCATCATCGCATACAGCCACTAACATATACTTCACCTCACTATAAATTATAATAAGATTGTCCGACAATATAATTACTTATTCTAAATAAAAATGTTAATTATTACATCAATCGTGTTATTTTTTACAACTATCTGTAAAAAAATGCAGGTATAAGGTATAATTAATAAGTAAAAACAGGCGAAAATATATGAAAAAACAGCAAGATTCTCAGCACAATTAACATATTTTGTTTTCAAATTAAATGTTGTTTGTGCATTTAAGAAATGAATAGAGGGATAAGCTATGAAAATAAAATTAGCCTTGCTTGATAATGACCAGAACTATTTGAACCGAATAGTTTCGGTATTCAATATTAGGTATGCTGATAAACTCGAAATTTATTCTTTTACAAAGATTGAGAGCGCATTATCTGCACTTGAAAGTACTCGCATTGATGTTTTTGTTTCGAGTGTTGCTTTCGATGTGAATACGGCAGCTCTCCCTAAGAGATGCGGCTTTGCATATTTTGTTGATTCTGCCGACATTGATTCCGTAAACAATCAGCGTGCCATCTGCAAATATCAAAAAGCAGACCTTATTTACAGACAGATATTAAGTATATATTCTGAAAATGCAGGCGGTGTATCCGAAACAAGATTTGGAGATGACTCCTGCAAGGTGATTGCTTTTGCATCTCCATGCGGCGGTACAGGCAGTTCAACAATGGCTGCAGCCTGTGCATCGTATTATGCCGCCAAGGGCGAAAAGACACTGTATCTTAATTTTGAAAAATTCGGTTCAGCCGACGCTTTCTTTTCTGCGGAAGGTCAGTTTGATATGAGTGATATAATATTTGCCTTGAAGAGCAGAAAGGCAAATTTATCTATGAAAATGGAAAGCTGCGTTAAACAGGATCGCAGAGGTGTGTATTTTTACTCGCAGCCAAAGGTAGCTTTGGATATGATTGAACTCAAAAGTGATGAAATTATTCGACTTATTTCTGAAGCAAAACTTCTGGGTTCATATTCCTATATTATTCTTGATTTGGATTTTGGAATTGACAGTGATACAATCAAGATTTTAAAACAGGCTAATGCTTTAGTATGGACGGGCGATGGTTCTGAGATTTCTAATATTAAAATCAGCAGAGCTTACGACGCATTGACAATTTCCGAGCAAAATGAAGATGTTCCGATTTTGAACAGAATTGTGCTGATCTACAACAAGTTTAGCAATAAAAGTAGCAGGGCTCTTGCAAGTAATATTGAGCTCAAAAATATAGGCGGTGCTCCAAGATATGAACATGCGTCTGTTTCACAGATTCTGGATAGCCTATCATCAATAGAAATGTTTGGCAGAATTTGTTGAGGCGGTGAATAATTATGACTTTTGAACAGGAGCAACAGTTTGTCTCAAAAATCAAGAAATATGTTACTGATAACCTCTCGCTAAGCCAGATAAGTGATGACGATTTGCAGCAGAGAATAGAGGAGATTGTTGAACAGTATATCGGTGAGCAGTATTGTTCAATTGATCAACGAGTTTCTATTGTTGAACAGGTTTACAGTTCTATAAGAGGATTTGGACTTCTTGATTCAATTATCAAGGATGAGAGCATAACGGAAGTAATGATTAACGGACCGAAAAATGTATTTATCGAACAGAACGGTCGTCTTTACAAGCTTGATAAACAATTTGAAAGTCAGCGAAAACTTGAAGATGTTATTCAGAGAATTGTCGGTCTTGCCGGCAGAGAGGTTAATCAGGCAAATCCGATTTGTGATACAAGACTTCCGGACGGCTCTCGTGTTAATGTGGTGTTACCCCCGATTGCGTTATGTGGCCCGACTGTTACAATTCGTAAGTTTTCAAAAACTCCTATGACAATAGCAAAATTGATAGAGTACGGCTCAATAACTCAGGAAATTGCAGATAAGCTTCAACTTCTTGTTAAAGCTAAATACAATATCTTCATCAGCGGTGGTACAGGCTCAGGTAAAACTACATTTCTCAATGCTCTTTCAAATTATATTCCAAAGGATGAGCGTGTAATTACAATTGAAGATTCCGCTGAACTTCAGATTGAGGGAATAGACAACCTTGTCAGCCTTGAAACAAGAAATGCCAATGCTTCCGGTGCAGGTCAAATTACGATAAGAGATTTAATAAAATCTTCACTGCGTATGCGACCGGAGCGCATTATTGTCGGTGAGTGTCGTGGCGGAGAGGCGCTCGATATGTTGCAGGCCATGAATACAGGTCATGACGGTTCTCTTTCAACAGGTCACGCAAACTCAACTGAGGATATGCTCAGCCGACTCGAAACCATGGTTTTGCAGGGAGCTGCAGGACTGCCTCTTGAAGCAATCCGTCAGCAAATTGCATCTGCCGTTGACATAATCATTCATCTTTCAAGGCTTCGTGATAAATCCAGAAAAACAATGGAAATCACTGAGGTAGTAGGATACGAAAACGGTAAAATTATACTTAATCCGCTGTATGTCTTTGAGGAAGATGAGAAAAGCACCTTGGAAAAAGTTTCAGGCAAACTTAAGAGGACTGATAATAAAATGCAGAATACATTTAAATTAAAGCTTTCCGGCTTTAAATCAGAAATTTGAGGTGATTGTATTGGCAAAGAAAAATAAAAAAAAGAAAAAAATTGAAGAGCCGCAATACTTTACCTCTGCAACGAATATACCAACCTATAATTATAAAGTATATAACATGACAAAGACAGAAAAGATATTGTATTTTCTGTTGGCTTTTGTTGTAGGTGCAGCTGTTGGCTATCTTTTTTATGGTGGAATAGGAAAAGACGAATTTAATCAGCCAACAACAGTAACATGGGTTCTCAATATAATAATTCCGACTGCGATAGGATTAGTTGCGGGTAAATTGTTTGTACCAATGCGTAGAAAATCAATTGTTGCAAAACAGAAAAAGGAGTTAAGTCATCAATTTCGAGATATGCTTGACGCATTGACAACATCTATCGGAGCGGGAAAAAATGTAAACGATTCTTTCTTTGGCGTATATGATGATTTAAAATTGCAGTACGATTCTGATGCTTTTATATTGAAGGAACTTGAAGTAATAATTTCCGGAATACATAATAATGTTGCAATTGAAGATGTTCTTGAGGACTTTGGTCGCCGCAGTGACAATGAAGATATTATGAGTTTTGCCAATGTCTTTAAAATTAGCTACAGAAAAGGCGGCAATATAAAGGAAATTATTCGTAATACACACAGTATTCTTAATGACAAGATGGAAATTTCCGAGGATATAGAAACACTGGTAACTTCAAATAAGCTTGAACAGAATATTATGATTGCTATGCCGATAGTTTTGATTGCTGTAATAAAAATGATGAGTCCTGAATTTGCAAATAATTTTGTTACACCAACGGGCATTATTTCTACAACAGTAAGTTTAATTATTTTTGTAGTTGCTTATTTTATCGGAAAAGCTGTTTTGGATATAAAACTTTAAGGAGTGAAGATTATGCTGGGCTTAACAATGACAGATATTGTAATTATGACCTTGGGTATCGTTTCACTCATTATTTGGTTGATGTTCTTTATCAAAGGGATGAAGTACAATTCAATGTTTGATGTGCTTGTTGAGAAAGAATATCCATTTAAGGAGATATACGGACTCGGTTACGCAGTACTCGAAACAATAAAATATAATTATAAATCAAAAGGCGACAGAAAACTTCGTCAGGAACTTGATGTATTGTACGGCAGTAAATATTCAGAGTATTATTTGCGAACGATTCATTCCCAACAAATAACAATTGCATTTACTTTATTTGTACTTTCCTTTATTTTGTATGGACTTGCATCGGATGTGCTTGCACTGATAGTGGGTTTTGTTTTTGCAGGACTTGCGTACTATTATTTTGGTACGGTAACAAAAAAAAGAATTCTTAAAAGGTCAGATGAACTGCTTCATGATTTTTCAGAAGTTGTTTCAAAGTTGGCTTTGCTTACAAATGCCGGAATGATTTTGCGTGAGGCATGGCAGGAAGTTGCCTTTGCAGGCACATCAACAATTTACACCGAAATGCAAACCACAGTTAATGAGATGAATAACGGTGTTTCTGAGATTGACGCGATGTTTAATTTTGGTTCTCGTTGCATCATTCCGGAGATTAAAAAATTTACATCAACAATTATTCAGGGTATGACAAAAGGAAACAGTGAATTGACTGCAATGTTGCAGGAACAGAGCAAAGAAGTATGGCAGTTAAAAAAGCAGCTCGTAAGACGAGAAGGAGAAAAAGCTGCCAGCAAATTACTTATTCCTATTTGTGTAATGTTCGTTGGTATCCTTATTATGATTATCGTTCCGATTTTTACAAATCTGGGAGTTTGATAACTTATTTTTGGCTTTATTGTTTTTATATAGAGCAAACTTGCAGAAAGGAGGAATATGGCAAATGATGTTACAGAAGATGATGATACTTGGCAGTATCGCAAAAATGAAGTTGAGAGACCTGTTTACTGATGAAAAGGGCGAGGTTAATATCGTTGCGATTGTTATTCTTATCGGTATTGCGGTTATTCTTGCTTTAATTTTTAAAGATCAAATTAAAGCACTTTTGGAAACCTTGTTTGGTACAATTACCAAAAAAGCAACCGATGCGGTCAACAGCAACTAGAAGAGGCCCTCTTCACAGATGTGCAAGGGGACATCGAAATGACAGTTGTAAATTCGATTCCCCTATGCACATATGCTAAATTTTTTGAGAGGACGATAAAGATGACAGGAAAAAACTCTATATGTTCAAAATTGAATAGTGAAAACGGTACAGTAATCATCGAAGCAACTTTTGTGTTTCCTATTATGTTTATTATCCTCTTTTTCTTAATTTATATGGGAAATGCTTTTTATATGAAAGCTCAGGTTGAATCTGTAGTTGAGCAAAAGGCAATTCAAGGCGCTGCATATTGTGCAGATCCGATTCTGGAAACAATGAAAGAAACAGGAAAATTTCCGTCACTCTCGGCTCTGGAAACAAAGCCGTATCGTTATATTTTTGGCGGTATGAATGATGTAGAAAGCAAAATATCAAATGAAGTTGAAGAAGCATTGACAGGAAAAACATCAACCTTTTTTACGAATATGTACCCCAAAATTACAACAGCTAAATCAGATATAGCCAAATACAACAATTATGTCGTTTATTCTACATTTTCGGTAGAGGTAAAGTATACCATTAAATTTCCTATCAGTTTTTTAGGAGAATCAACACCGCCGATGTTGGTTATTACTTCAAGAGCAGAAGCACCGGTTGATGATACAGCAGAATTTATACGAAATACAGATATGGTTATAGATGTATTCAGCAAGTCAAAAGTCGCACAGAAGATATCTGATGTGTTCGGAAAAATAAATGATTTTATATCAGGATTTGCTAAAAAGTAAGGAGGATTGCGGGTAATGAATAGGTTCAAAAAAACCAAGGGTGCTGTTTCAATATTCCTTGTTATTATTTTGGTGCCAATGATGACTGTTTCTGCACTTTTTGTAGATGCCAGCAAAGTGTCATTAGCTAAATCTGTTTCGGAATCTGCAGGAGATTTGACTCTCAATACAGCACTCACTGACTATGACACAAAATTAAAGGATATGTACGGCCTTTTTGCGACTGCACAGAATACAGACGAATTGTATGCAAGTTTGGAGGATTATTATCGCTCCTGCATTACTTCTTCGGGTGTCAGCAACGAAGATGCCGATTCTTATGTGGATCAAATTATGGCTCAGCTTGGTTTGGTTGGTGACAGTGGTGATGTGTCTGACATACTCAATATGGAGCTTGTAGACTTTAGTGTGAATAAAAACAGTGACGCCACACTTTCAAATGCAAGTGTTATGAAGAAGCAGATTGTCGATTTTATGAAATATCGTGCTCCTATTAACACAGGTTTAAGTTTCCTTTCTTCAATTCAGACATTTAAGACATTAAGTAAGCAAAGCGAACTTGTTGATAAGCGACAGGATTACTACAAAGAAGAAGAGAGTGTAATGAAAACACTCAAGTCCGCGTGGGAATATATTAACAAATACAATTCTTTGCCCCTTATTACCGATAAAAATTATTTCAGCGATATGCAGAATAATTTAAAAGACTCTTCAGGTTGGGAGAATGATTATAAGTTTTCCGTCAACAGAAAGACGATAATGGACCTATACGATACACAGGACTATATTGATTATTATTGTAATGTAAAGAAAGTAAACAATGTCGAGGCTAAAGATGCGGAAGGCAATAAATCTACGGTAAGTTTGTGGAAGTTTACTTATAATGTAGGTGGGGCATCTAATACTCCTCAGGATTATACTCAATATTATCCCAAACGAGTTGGCGGATATGATAAAAACAAACGTCCCACAGCTGATGGAATAAAATCATTGATGAATTCGTTCTATAGGGAACTTCAAAAAATGGATTCCTATGGGGCAGAAATCAAGAAAACATCTGCCCCTGTCGATGTGTATGACTTACAGTACCTTGTTCAAACAAACAGAAAAAATTTGGGACCGTACACAAGCTCTGCTCAGTCAGTGTATACAGTATATCAAAAACTGAAGAATGCAATGATATGGGTTGAGGCTTATGACGATGATGCAAAAAAGGAACTCAAAGATACTCAAATAACTGTAAATTCAAAGTCAGATAAGCTTTCTACCCAATTTTCTACAATTGAAAGCAAGTACGAAAGCGCTATGAACGAGGTCAGCGGAATCGCCAAAACTTTTTCTGATATTTCACAAGAGTTAAATAAAGGCGAAGATCCGACAAACACAACAAAGACGAATGATTTAATAAAAGGTATAAGTGACAAGGTTTCGGGTTATGTTGACAATATGGAAAAAGCCAAAGAATACCTTGATAAAGCATCAGAGAAACTTAATGAGGCAAAAACTTCCGTTGAAAGCGGCGGAAAACTAAATACAGCCAAAAATGATTGGGCAGATGCAGCTAATGATGCAGAACTTAAAAACACATCTATGGCTCGACAGGATAAAGCAGAAATTCAGGAGTTGGGAACTTATCTGAATACAGAAGAAATAGAAAAAATGGTTACGAGATTAAATAATATCTCAAAAAACCTGCAAGAAAGTATTGATAAACTAAAAAAATATAAGTTTGACGGTACTTTTATCGGAGATATAAAAGGTTACGGTAAAGCCGAGTCCTTAATTGAGGGTAAGGTTGGCGCTGCTCAGCTTAAGAGCGTTAAACTTTCAACACCGGAACTAAAAAATCAGGCAGACGGTTGGTTTTCCTGGGAGAGCGGAAAACTTGATGTGAGCTGGGTGAATAAACCAGGAACACAGGTTTATCTACACGGAAAAACCGATAAGTTGAATTTTTATTCGTATTTGTACACCCATTTCAACACAGGCGAGGTTTCTGCAAAAACAGAAACAAAATCTGAGAATAAATCAGACGGTCAGAACTTGTATGACGATATAAAGAAAAGTTCAGATTCAAAGGCAAGTGATGATGCTAAAAATGCAGAAAAAGGAAATATTACAAACAGCAAGGATTTATCTTCATTGGTCACAAAGGGTTGGCCGTCGAAAGATGCGGGAAATAATGATGAAATCCCTTCTTCGAAAATAAAAACAGGTGATTCTGCGGCAAAAGATACAAGCAAAAGCCTTAGTTCTATGTTTAAAAACTTAGGTGACGCAGCCGCAAAAATGGGAACAGACTTGCGAGATAAATTGTATGTTTCCGATTATGTCCTCAGTATGTTCAGTTACGATACAATTGAGAAGGAAACAGAAAAAAAGTCGGGCAAAGATGCAGAGGTACAGACGTTAACGCTTACCCCGATGAACACAACAAACAATTATGCCTATGGTAAAGAAGTTGAGTACATAATTTACGGTGGTTCAAACTCTTCCAATCTCACCAAGGCCTATGGTTCAATTTACGGAATCAGATTTGGATTTAATGTAATATACGCATTTATGGACTCATCTATTCGAGATACCGCATTTGCTATTGCAGCCCCAATTTCTGCGGCAACATTGGGTGTTATTCCTGCTCCGCTTATTCAGGCGGCAATTATTATAGGAATCGCTTGTTGTGAGTCTGCATTGGATTTGCAAGAATTAAAAAGCGGTGAAAGCGTTCCGTTGTTTAAGAACAGCGATACATGGAAATGTTCTATCAATGGCTTAATGAATGAAGCAAGAAAAGGCATTGGTAATGCGTTAAAAGATGTTACCAATGTGACCATTGATACGGGCATTGAAGAGTTGAATGGTTTGCTTGATATGACGGATGACCAGCTTACTGAGTTCATCAAAGACGGAACGGATAAAGTTGTCAATTCTGTTTCTACATCATATGATACTCTCATTGCAAGGCATGCAAATACGGCGATTCAAAAGCTGACAACTCTCTGTAATAATGCCATTGAAAAGTATGCAAGCGATCCTGCAGTTGACATGGCAAAGGAAGTTACCAAAGGATTAGATGATTGGCTCGATGCGGAAGGCAAAAGCGTCGATAAGAGCTCTGACCTTGGATACATAGTTAAAGCTGAAGCAGTAAAACTGATAAAAGAAAATTATGTTCAAGTATTGTTAGATAAAATGAAAGGTGTTACTGAAAATGCAGAAACATCAATATCAGAAGCTGCTAATAGTATTACGGATATAGTAGACAATCTCAGAACAGAAATAGTAGATATTATAAATACTTCATCTGATAAAGTAATTGCCTATAAGGATAAAATGAAAGACAAAGTTAAGGAGTCAATGAAAGGCGGAGCAGGAAAGTTAAAGGAAACCCTGAATCAGCAGATTGACGGAATTTTCGGAAGTAATTCAGGTGACACGGATTCTACAGGAATGGCTTCATTACTGTCATTTTCCTATAGTGACTATCTCAGATTGTTTTTAATGATAGGTCTTTATACAAACGAAGAGGGAGTACTGCTCAGAACAGGAGATGTTATACAGGCAAATATGAGACAGGATGCTGAAAGAAAAGACTTTAAACTTTCAGATTCGGCTGTATATGTTGACTTGTATGCAAAGGTTCAGGTTAAGCCGACTCTGTTGGCACTTCCGCTGTTTGCCGATGTTGAGGGCAACCCTTCGGATAATGTAAACTGGTATACAGTTGAATATAAATCTACCAAAGGATATTAAAGGAGAAAAAACACAATGAAAAAAACACTTACAATTTTAATCGCACTTACTATGCTCTTATCTGTTTCTGCCTGTGGCAACAGCGAATCACAACAGCCGACAGATTCGGCAATCAGTTCATCACAAGTGCCCCAGACGGAAGGCAGTTCGGAAACCGCTGCGCAATCATCAGATACAAAATTATCGGGAACCTATAAGGTTCCAATGAAAAATATATATGTTGATGTTCCAAGTTATAAGGAACATTATAAGGAACTGGAAAAAGGGTATACAGAATTGTTTATAATACATGATTCGAGATATGTTGCTGTAACATCAGACAGAAGAAATGATACAGTAAAATCAGCTAAAGAAGCTCATGATCCGGCTTTTTTAAAGCTTAAATTAAATCTGCAGAATTATGAAGGCGGAATGAACAGTCTTAACATTACCAAAGACGAAGAAACCACAATTAACGGAATAGATATGTATTTGTTCGAGGGTACTATTAACTACGGAACTGATACAAAATTTGACGGATATGCAAAGGGTTGTGCATTCGTTCTTGACGGAGTTCCGTGCGAAATTGTCGGTTCGGTAATTGATAAGTCACAAAGTCAGGAACTTATTGATGAAATCAGTGAGATTGTAGATGAAATGACACAAACAGTTCGTTCAGAAGAGTAAGCAAAAAAATCGGAGGGATGGAAATGCTGAAAAGAATAAAAGGCGAAAGTGGATCGGTTACTATTGAGGCAACCATCTCTCTGTCTGCATTTATGTTTGCAATCGTGACCTTGCTTACCATTGTAAATATCTGTTTGGTGCAGGCTCGTGTTGCTGTAGCTATCAACACAACTGCAAAGGAACTGTCACAATACAGTTACCTTTATTCACTTACAGGATTTAATAAGAGCGAGGCTGAGCTTTCTCAGGCGGCTAAAGACGGAACGCAGGATATTGATTCTATTATGTCTGATATAAACACCGTATTCAATGAGATTGAAAATCTCGGTAATACAGGAAAATCTTCTATGGATAATATATCTGATATATCTAAGTCTTGGGATTCCGCCGTCGGAAGTGCAGATAAAATTAAAGACGCAGGCAGTTCATTAAAGTCTACAATTGAAGATATTGCCAAAGATCCAAAACAGTTGATGTTCGGAATTGCAAAAATGGCGGCAAGTGAAGGTTTAAATCTTGCAAAATCAAGACTTGTGGCTGCCCCGCTTTCAAAGGTTTTGTGCAAAAAACACCTTGTCAGTTCAAAAGGCGGTAATGTTGATGATTATTTAAAACATCTGGGTGTTGTTCCTAACGGAAACGGCTCTTACATTGACGGACTTGATTTTTCAAATTCAACCTTATTCCCATACGGCTCAAATGAAATAACTGTTGATGTGTCGTATGATGTCAAAGTAATTGCGTTGCTTCCAATTGATTTTAAATTTTCTTTTCATCAAAAAGCAATTACACACGGCTGGCTTGCAGGCGAATCTACATATAAAGGTTCTAAAAAATACAAAGAAACCGATACCCTCTGGACAAAAGCTACCGTTCAGGAACGGTCAAATTTAATTCGCCATATGGTTATTGCGGATATGGAAAAAGAGGGTTATAAGAAAACCGCAGGTTTGACAGATGTTCAGCTCTACAATTCCGAAAAAAATGAATTTATTATGATTTCCTCAATGAATCCGCTTTACAGTTCAGCTGATGAAGATGTAAAAACTCTTGATGATTTGGATTCGGTTGCACTCAAGGAAAGTATTGAGAGATTGTGCGGAAAAATGACGAGCACAACAGACGGACTTTCTTCTGTTGATGTTAAAACCGAAAAAAACGGACAAACAACAAAGGAGAAACAAAATTGCGGCGGAGCTAAAAATAAGATTGTCTTGGTTATTCCTGAGGATGAAGGTCTTAAGGGAAAAATTGAAAAGGTGATTGCTGACGCAGATACCCGTGGAGTAACGATTGAGGTTGTTCCGAGTTACGGAAAAGGCGCCAGCAAAACAGAAGAAAAAGATAATTAGGGATGAGAAAATGAGAATAATAATTGAAACCGTTATCTCCCTCGTTTTGATGTGTACAGGCTATGTCGGAACTTGTGTTTATTTGAAAAACGGCACTATTAAAAAATTTAACAAGAGCGATATTGCCATAGATTCCAAAAGCAAGGTTATATACATCGTTTTCGCTGTATTGAAAAGTATATGTATAGTTGCTTTGTTTAACACAATTTATGTTTCGCATAGCATAATTCACCAGCTAAAACTTTTGGTTTTGATAGACTCAATTTTACCGATGGCGGCTGTTGATTACAAAAAGCATAAAATACCAAATCCGTTTTTGATTGTGTCTTTAGTGTTATGTATGGTGCTTTATATTGCAGAGCTTGTTTTTTCTCCGTCAACAGTGCTTGATTCACTAAAAGACGGAGTAATCGGAGCTGCGGTTATAGGTTTGTTTTTCTTGCTAATATCACTTGTTTTTAAAAACAGTATGGGTATGGGTGATATTAAATTATTTGCTTTGATGGGTCTGTATCAAGGTCTGTGGGGAGCATTTAATTCAGTGTTTTTTTCACTTTTGGTTTCATTTTTCCTTGCACTGGGATTGCTCATTTCAAAGAAAAAGAAAAGGAAAGACTCAATTTCATTCGGACCGAGTATTCTGCTTGGAACAATTATTGCTATAGGCTTATCCGGAATATGATGAGGTGCACAAAATGAAAAACTACAGAAAAATAATACCGCTTGCTTTGGTTGTTCTTATGGCACTGGCGTGCTATTCTCTTGTTTCTAATGCTGTTAAAGAAAACAGTGATTACAATCACTATTTATCAGAGGCAAGAAAATATGCTGAGTTGGATATAACTAAGTATGCTATAGAAAATTATAATAAAGCTCTGACCATCAACCCAACTCCGGATGTTTATGTGGAAGTAGCTGAATATTATGAGAGGCAGGAAAATTCAGATACGGAATTTTTGAATTGGTGTGAAGATTTCTTTGAAAAATATCCTGCAAATTCAAAGTCGTATGATTGTATTCTCAAAGCATATATGAAACAGAAAGATTATGATGCGTGCTTTGATGTGTTATCTACAGCAGAGAAACGCAATGTTTCGTCTGACTACATAAAATCTGTTAAAAATGAACTCTCATATTCATTTAAACTTGATTTCAATACATACGACGATGTTGGAATATTCGGTAATGGTTTTTGTGCAGTAAAAAGTAAAGATGTATGGGGCTATATTGATTCTTACGGAAATCAAAAAACACCAATCACATATGTTTCGACTGCTCCGTTTACAAAAGCTGAAATGGCTCCTGTTGTAGACCAAAAAGGTAAATGCTATTTTATTGATAATACAGGTTCAAGAGTTTTGGCTTCGAAGGAAAAATATAAATCATTTGGAATTTCTTCTGACGGCATAATAAAAGTTGAGCTTGAAAACGGAAAATATTCATATTGTGACAGCGAACTTAACAAGTTGTTTGGTGAGTATGATGACGCTACTGCTTTTAATAATGGTATAGCAGCTGTTAAGGAAGACGGACAATGGAAAATTATAAATAATAAAGGTGATGAAAAGTTGTCAACTAAATATGCTGACATTATTACCGACGAGAAAAATATCATATTTAGAAATGATCGGCTTTTTGTAGGCGATGGAACAGGTTATATCATGATAGACTCTTCCGGAAAACAAATCGGCAATGAAAAATATGAAAACGCTCATTGCTTTGCTGACAGTACCTATGCGGCCGTTGAGAATAACGGAAAATGGTTCTTTATAGACAAAGACGCAAAACGATTATCTGATAAAACCTACGAAGAAGCTCGCTCATACAGCAACGGACTTGCTGCTGTAAAAATTTCAGGTAAATGGGGGTTTGTTGATACTGACGAAAATGTTGTGATTGAACAGCAGTTTTTTGGAGCAAAAGATTTCAGCGAAAAAGGCAGCTGCTTTATACAAACAGGAGATAAATGGCAATTGCTTAAACTATATCGCCTGAATAGAGAGGAGTAAATATCGTGGAATTTTTTTATGAGAATCAGGGTGTTAATACATACCTTGTATATAAAATAAAAGAAGGGGATTCTATTGACACATTAAGCCTTGGTATGATTACCAACAACAATATTCCAGGATTGATAAAAACAATTTTCACTCAAATGGATGAAGTCAGATTCATAAAGTATAATGTTTCGGCTAAAATTTCTATGAAACAATTTTTTACGGGAGTAGTGAACCGTAAAAGATTACTCGGCGTCTTTGACGGTATAGTCAACGCTTTAATATCAGCAGAAGACTATATGATTGATATATCAAGTGTTATTCTTGATTTGGACTATATATTTGTAGATGTGTCAACTTGTGAGGCAACTCTCATATGTTTGCCTATAACTAACAATGAGATACAAAAACCTGATTTAGGGGCTTTCTTCAAAAATATTATGGTTAATACTCAGTTTGATCAAACTGAAAATTCTGACCATGTTACAAAAATATTTAATTACCTAAATGGCTCACCTCTTTTTTCACTCGTTGACTTTAAAAAGCTTATTGATGGTTTAAAGAATGAACAATCAGTTAATACGACACCTGTACAACAGGTAGTCAGCGTTCGAAAAGTGGTTCAGCCAAAACCTAAAGAAGCTTTGGAGTCGATTCCTGCTGTAAATAAGGTACAACCCAGAACAACACCTGTTCCACAACCGATTCAGATAAATCAGCCTAAATCACAGCCGGTTGTTAAATCAACGGTTTCTGGCACTAATAATGTTGTTAAACCGCCGATTCAACAGCAGTCACAGCCTGTAATATCTGAAGAACCTGAGAAAAAGATTAGTATGTTTAACTTGCTTATGCACTACAGTAAAGAAAACAAGGCCTTATACGATCAGCAGAAGGCAGCTAAAAAGGCTAAAAATGATGCACAAAAACAGGCACAGGCTAATCAAAATGTTAATGGAAACGCAAGTAAAATCAATGGTAATTACGGCTATAAAATACCAAATGTAAATCAGAATTCAGGAAACGGCAGCTTTGCAATTCCGGGACAACCTGCTTCAAACATACAGCAGCCCACACCGGTTAAACAGCAGAATCAACCTACAGCAAGACCGCAAACACAGCCTTCACAGATTCCGGCTCAGCCTGTTGTACAGCAGTCGTTACAAAATAAGCCGTACAATCAGCCGGTTCAGCAGATTCAAAATGTTCAACAAGTTCAGACTGTTCAGCAGGTACAACCACAGGGGCAGCCTATGAACTTTGGCAATACCACAGTTTTAAATAACGGAAAAATCGGTGAAACTACAGTCTTAAGCGGAGATTTGCAGCAGACTCAGGCAGTAAGGCCGCATCTTTTACGCAATAAAAATAATGAAATAATTAACCTTACCAAGCCGGTTTTCCGTATTGGCAAAGAAAAAAGTTATGTTGACTATTTTGTAAGTGACAATACTGCTGTAAGCAGAAGTCACGCTAACATAATTACCCGAGGTAACAAGTATTATATTGTTGACACAAATTCAACAAACCATACATTTGTTAATGAAAAAATGATTCCGAGTAATGCTGAAACCGAAATACATCACGGTGATAAAATTCGTTTGGGTAATGAGAATTTTGAATTCAAACTTTATTAAAGTTAAGATGTTTTGATCAGACGATTTTAATAATTCAGATGTTATAAATTATGGAGTGTGACTATGGATTTTATAATATCCGCCATTACTGATATAGGAACGACTAAAAGCACAAATCAGGACAGTTTTAATGTTAGAGTATTGTCCACACCAAAAGGAAAAATGGTTTTCGCTGTGCTTTGTGACGGTATGGGAGGCCTTTCAAAAGGCGAGATTGCAAGTGCGTCACTTGTAAATGGGTACTGCAAATGGGTAGATAACAAACTTCCGATTTTATGCGAAGAGGGGTTTGATGATGTTGATATTCGTTCCGACTGGACAGAAATTGCAATCGAATATAATGAAAAAATAAAGAATTACGGAAAAAAATGCGGACTTGCAAGTGGACTCGGCACGACCGTGACGGCAATACTTTTGACTGAAAATAGATATTATATCATCAATGTTGGCGACACTCGTGCCTATGAAATCAGTGATAATGTGACAGTGATGACAAGAGATCACAGCGTTGTAGCAAGAGAAATTGAACAGGGAATCATCACGCCTGAACAGGCCAAAAACGATGTAAGAAGAAGCGTTTTGTTACAATGTATTGGTGCATCCGAAGAGGTCTATCCCGATATGTTTTTTGGGGATACAAAGCTGAATGCGGTATATATGTTGTGCAGTGACGGATTCAGACACGAAATCAGCAATGAAGAAATATATAATTCACTAAATCCGAATGTTATGGTTGATGCTGAGGGGATGAAGTGTAATATGCAATCACTTGTTGAACTTAACAAGCAGCGACAAGAAAGAGATAATATTTCGGTAATTACTGTCAGAACTTTTTAAAATTGGAGGGAACGGGATGCTTAAAATAGGATCTCTTGTTGACGGCAAATATAAAATACTCAGTAAAGTCGGACAGGGCGGTATGAGTGTTGTATATATGGCGATTAACGAGAAAGCAAACAAGACCTGGGCAGTTAAGGAAGTCCGAAAGGACGGTGTTCTTGATTTTGAGGCAGTTAAGCAGGGACTTGTAGCTGAAACGGACATTCTTAAAAAATTAAGTCATCCTAACTTGCCGAGTATCATAGATGTTATTGATACAGATGATTCTTTTATCATTATAATGGATTACATTCAGGGTAATTCACTTAATAAAGCACTTGAAGAATATGGTGCGCAACCTCAAGACAGGGTAATAGAGTGGGCAAAACAACTTTGTGATGTTTTGGGTTATCTCCATTCAAGGCAACCTCCGATAATTTATCGTGATATGAAACCTGCGAATATTATGCTTAAGCCTGACGGAAATGTTACGCTGATTGACTTTGGTACTGCCAGAGAATTTAAGGAAAAAAATCTTGCAGACACAACTTGCCTTGGTACGGTTGGTTATGCTGCTCCGGAACAGTTCGGAGGAATGGGACAAACTGACGCACGAACTGATATTTATTGTCTCGGAGCAACGCTTTACCACCTTGTTACCGGATGTAATCCCAGCGAGCCGCCGTATGAAATGGAGCCTATTCGTCAGAAAAATCCTGCGTTATCAAGTGGACTTGAGCGTATCATTCTTAAATGTACGCAGAAAGATCCGAACAATCGTTATCAGTCAGCGGCTGAACTGATGTATGCTCTTGAGCATTATGAAGAAATTGACGATGTATATAAGAAAAAACAGAAAAGAAAGTTAGCGGGTTTTATAACAACTCTTTCTTTAGCTGTAATATTTGCTGTCGGTGGGTTTACCCTTAATTATTTTGCAGCACAGAAAGCAACGGATACATATCAAAATTTAATGTCTGATGCAGCAAAAGCTACCGACTATAATAAGAAAATTAAGTTATACGGTCAGGCTATCGCAGTTCCAAATAAAGCGGGGGAGAAAGATGCCTACCTTGGCTTAATCCAAGCTTATAAAGAAAACGATTCGGTATTTTCTACCGAGGAATCCGCACAGTTGATTAAATATATAAATAACAACAAAAAGCAATTGCAGGCTGACCCTGAAAATTATACAGAAATATGCTTTGAAACAGGAAAATTATTCTGGTACTACTATGATTACGGTAAGGGCAATCCGATAACACGAGCTACAAGTTCAATTGCGTGGTTCCAAGATGTTATTAACAATGCTCCCGAAGGATACGAAAACCTGAATATGGCAAAGGCATATTCGAGTATCGGAAAATTTTACCGTGACATTACAACAGATGTTACAGAAGCGGATGACAAAGGAAAGTATAAACCTTTCTTTGATAACATAAATGAACTTTTGAATTCAATAGCAAAAGACACTAGTGAAAGTGAAATTGTAAGGTTGGAATTGCTTGAACTTGCAAGAAATGCCATTTCACAGTACGCTACAAAGTTCAAAGGTGATGGCGTTACCAAATCAGAAATATCGGATATGTATTATCTGATAAGGGATACATTAGAAGATATTGAGACTACTACAGAAAAAACAACTGCCAAGAAGAATGGAACCAAGTCATTGCTTTTTGATACAAAAAAGGCAATTGATGCAGCATATAGCACAAGCAAGGGAGGGACTCAGTAATGTCGGTTGAATTATTACAAATCCTTTCTGTGGTAGCATACATTCTTGCAGTCGTAATGCTTGTACTCAGCATTATACTCTTCTTTGTACTGAATATACGGAAAGTAATCGGAAATCTTTCAGGTTCTACGGCAAAAAAGGCAATCAATGACATAAGACAAAAAAATGAAATGTCCGGAAGAAAGTCTTACAAGCCGAGTGCGGTTAATTTAGCAAGAGGCAAAATAACCGATAAGATGACGCCTTCGGGAAACATAGCAAATCAAGGATACGGAAATACTGTTTCACCGATTACAGAAAAATTCAGTACATTGGATTTGAATCCACAATCTAAAGAAACTACAATTCTGGACACAACAGCTGGTGAAACAACAATTTTGAACGATGTTTCTGCATCTGAGGACACTGTTGTTTTGTCTGACTTTAACACAAAGGAAAATGTAACCAAAAATACAGTTGAAAGCGGACAGCGCACCGAAATTCGCACCGAAGTGGAAATAGGCTTCACTGATAGTGACGAAATTATAGAATAGGGGTGTTATAGTGAATAAATCAGCAAGAAAACTTATGTTTAACTTTCTTATTTCTGTTGTGTTCGCTGTTCTTGCGAGTCTTGTGCTTTTGCTTATTCCGCTGAACAGCGGAGGAGAACGAAATGTTTTATTGATTCTTACAGGAGCTTTTTTCTGGTTATTTTTTATTATTTCTCAGGTATCGTTCTGGCAGGCAAATAATGTAAGAAAAACGATTTTGAAATGCTCTAAAAAGCGAAAGGTCAAGAAACCTGATGACAGTTTGGGTATAATTTCATTTTGTAAAAACAAACCTGCTTGTATAGCAGACGGCATATTGATAATATCTGTGATAATTCTTGTTATTGTATTGTGCTTTAACATGAAAAATCCATGGCTTATTATTACAGATGTGTCCTTTTTATTCTTATCGTTTAACTTGCATTGTATGTTAAATGGCAGAAATTTTCAATATATAAGATGCTTTGAAAAGAGCATTGAAAGTAAGGAGAGGTAAAAATGTACAATAAAAAAAGCGGATTGGTCAATCGTGCATTTTCTGTAGTTCTTGCACTGCTTATGGTTCTCAGCATATTTCCGATAACCGCATTCGCAAGCACATCAGTCAATGTTGACTCATTTACTGTTTGTGTAAAGGATAGCGTGAATAACGCAGACATCAATGACGCAAGTATTGCATACAGAGTGCTTGTTGACCAAAATGTTAAGGAAGGCAATACGGTAAAAACCAACGAAGGCGAAGCTGTTATTGCCGAGATGAAAAACTATGAGCAAGACATTGCTGACGGAAAGTCGGTGACCTTTGAATACAGCGTTTCAGCTGACAGCTATGTTACTAAGACCGGCAAGGTCGATGTAACAGATGTAAACGACAACATTGATGTCAAACTGGAGAAAAAGGTTGTAGATACTGTTCCGATTACCGTAAATAAAAATGGAAGCGGTACCGTTAAAATCAATAACGAAGAGGTAACGGATTCTAAAACTGTTGAAAAAGACAGTACGGTAGAACTGGAAGTTACCCCGGCAAAAGATACCTACATCAAGAAACTTGTAATCGGCGGCGAAACAAAGTCTGTTGAAAAAGGAAAGTCATACAGAAATTCTTTTAAAGTATCAGATGCACTTACAGTAGACGTTACTTTTGTAAAAGAGTATACCGTAAGTATCGACAAGAATGAAGGCGGTTCTGTAAAGCTTGACGAAAACAGTTTTGAAAATCAACTTTTTGACGAAAGTACCAAAACGAAGCTGATTGTTTCGGCAGATGAGGGTTATCAGATTTTGTCTGTTTCTATAAACGGAAAAGATGAAACTGTAACAGATACATCAAAATTTAATAAAGAGCTTACTGTTAACAGCGACATTGTTATCAAAGCGGAATTTGTAAAGGTTTATACCGTAAAAGTATCCTGGGACAAAAACGGTAAGGTAAGTGTCATACCTGCACTGACGTTGGGAGATGGTACACCAACGGAGGGTACTGTTGTTGTAAAAAAAGATGGTATAGTTAGTATAACCGCCACACCCAGCGAAACTTATCGTGTAAGTTCTGTTAAAATCAATGGAGAAGAAATTAGCTATGATGATAACCGTTTCAATGCCAATAAATCGTATAAGTGGGAACAAACGGGCGTTGCTATGGACTATGAAATTGAAATAACATTTGCTCCGATTTTATGCAAAATCAATGTTAATGCAGGTGAAAACGGTTCTGCAAAGGCAGAAAAGTCAGTAGTAAACTACAATGAAAGTACCGATGTTACAATTATCGCAAATGAAGGATACTGTATTGACGAAGTTAAAGTGAACGGAGAAGATAAAAAAACATCCGTTACACGAAGCGGCGAAAACACATATAAGCTTTCAATTGAAAATATTACAAGTGAATCAAACAAAGTATCAGTTTCATTTAAAAAGTATTCTGAAATGGAATCCGGCGACTACAAGTGGGACAAGGATGACGCTATTCGATCATCAAGTGACGGAACATTTGTGTTTAAAAAAGATGCTGCAGTTGTTTTTAGTACGGAAAAGAACGGCATTGAACTGATATTTGACGATAAGACATCTATAGGTGGATACGGAATAAAATCTGTTGAAATTACTGATACAGAAACTGTCAAAGAAGTCATTGTTTATAAGAATGAAACCGAAATAAGCAGTGAAGAATTTGACAATTTGAAAATTGTAATTGACAAGGCTGCACCTAATCCAAAAATAGATGCCGAAGGAGCAAATGAAAACGGCTACTACAATTCTGATTTTAATGTTACACTGAGTGCGAAGGATTCAGATGCTTATTCCGGAATAAGCAAATTGGAATATTGGGTTTACAAAAATGGTGAGACAGTAACAGCTCACGATGTACTCTATTCCTATAAATCGGGTGATGAAATTTTACAAGAAAAATCTGTTGATGATGTAAAAATTGATGCAGAAAAAAATAACAGCGACAATGTAAAAATTGTATTGAAGGTAACAGACCTTGCAGGTAATGAAAACGAGGCATACAAGGATGTAAAAATCAATACCACAGCACCGACTGTAAATGTAGAAATCAACGGTAACACCAATACAAGTTTTGAAAAAGGTTATTACACTCAAAGAACTGCAACCGTAACAATTATAGACAGAGACTCAACATTTGATGCAACAGCTGCAACTGACGGAATCGTAATCTCTGCTAAAAACATTAACGGAGAAGAAATATCACTTGACAAAACAAAGATGATTTCCGAGTGGGATACCAACGGTGATACACATACTGCTCATGTGAAATTTGACGAAAACGCAAAGTACGATTGGTCTGTATCATACCAAAATAAGGCAGGTTTGAAAAACAGCAGTGTAACAGAAACAGGCGATTATGTTTATGATTTTACCGTTGACAATTCTGCACCTTCTCTTAAACTTATGTATGAGAAAAATATATGGGAAGAGCTCCTCAAAACGATTACATTCGGAATTTGGAGCAAGAGTGATGTGACGGTAACTGCAAATGCGAATGATAATATTTCACCGATAAAGAGTGTTTCTTATCACAAATATAACGGTGATACTGCACTCGGTGAGAAAGAACTTGATGAACTCTACAATAATGGCAAATTCACAGAATGTAAGAATTTTGCAACAATATCTTCCGAAGAGAGATTTGTGATTTATTTCCGTGCCGAAGATTATGCAGGTAACTACACCTATGTTTCTTCAAACGGTATGGTAGTTGACAAAACAGCTCCAAAAATTACACTAACCCCTGATGTTCCAAATGAAAACGATTATTACAATAAAGATGTCAAAGTCGATGTTAATGTTGATGAGATGAGTCCAAACTGTTCGGGTATTAAGAATGTGCATTATGAGGTAAGAAACGGCAATGAGGTTACACAGTCAGGGGATCTTTATAACTTCAATGTAAAAAGCCCCACAAAATCACAGCTTGAGCAAAAAGTTTCGGACAACATAACTGTTGATGCAGAAAAGAATAACTCTGATAATGTAGAAGTTATTGTAACAGCTGTTGATAACGCGGGAAATCCATCTGAAAATTCTGTTGTTCTGAATATTAACAAAACAAATCCGACAATATCGGTTAAGTTCGACAATAATGATTTAAAATTCGCAGAAAATGAAAGAGGCTATTTTAATGCAAACCGTACTGCAACTGTAACAATTACAGACAGGGAGTCAACATTTGATGCAAAAGCTGCAACTGACGGAATTGTAATTTCTGCTAAAGATATTAACGGAGAAGAAATATCACTTGACAAAACAACGATGATTTCCGAGTGGGATACCAATGGTGATAAGCATACGGCGACTGTATCATTTGTTGATAACGGAAATTACAACTGGTCTGTATCATATCAAAATAAGGCAGGAAAAAGTGCTGAAAAAGTTGATGTATCAGAACAGAAAACTCCGTACAAATTTACAGTAGATACAAAATCACCTTCTCTTGAGCTTATATATGAAAAAAATATATGGGACGAACTTCTCAAAACAATTACATTCGGAATTTGGAATAATGGCAATGTGACGGTAACTGCAACAAATGCGGAAGATGATATTTCACCGATAAAGAGTGTTTCTTATTTCAAATATAACGGTGATACTGCACTTGATGAGGGAAAACTTGATAAACTCTACAATGAAGGCGAGTTCAAAGAGTACAATAATTCTATTACGGTTTCACCCGGTGAGCAGGCTGTAATTTATGGCCGTGTTGAAGATTATGCAGGCAACTATGCCTATGTTTCTTCAAACGGCATAATAGCTGATAATAAAGCACCGGAAATTACATTTGATGTTAGTCCTAAAAACAAATACGGTAAAATTTACAACGAAGATGTAGATGTTTACAACGGAGATGTAGATGTTACAGTTGGTGTTACGGATGAATGTTCGGGTATTAAATCAATAAATTATAAGGTGTATTGCTATGAGAATGTAACACAGGAAGATACTTATGAATTTAATATTACAGATCCTACAAAGGAACAGCTTGAGACAGAAATATCGAAACTTATAACTGTTGATGCAGAAAGGAATAACTCTGATGATGTAAAAGTTGTTGTAACAGCTACCGACAATGCAGGAAACAAAACAAAAGACGACGAGCATACAATTTCACTTGTCATTGATAAGACTCCGCCTGAAATCAATGTGAAGTATAACAGTACAGCCAACAACGGTGCAAAAAACGGTTATTACACATCAAGAACTGCAACAGTGACTGTTACTGAAAGAAGCAGTCATTTTGACGGGGACGACGCAACCAAGGGCATTATAATCAATGCCGTAGATGCAAAAAATAACAAGGTATCAGATGCTTACAAAATCAGCGGTTGGACTACTGTTGAAAATGATAGCAACAACCCGGATAAAGATACGCATACGGCAACAATTAAGTTTGAAAAGGATGCAAACTACACATTTGCTGTATCCTATACTGATAAGGCGGGAAATGCTAATGACGGCGTTGATGTTTCGGGTCAAAGCAATCCGTATAAATTCACGGTTGATAAGACAAGTCCGACAGGTTCATTAAAGGCAAAGTCCGCTGAAGGACAGGAAACCGAATGGTCAGAACTGCGTAAGACATTAACATTTGGGTTCTGGTCAAAAAAGAAGATTACAGTAACAGGCAGTCAAAATGATAAAACTTCGCCTATTGCAAAGGTTGAGTATTACAAGGTTACAGCAAAAAATGCAACCGACGGTACAACCCCTCTCACAAAGGCACAGCTTGACAATGTAACTTCATGGGCAAAATTCAGTTCGCTTGAAGTGCGTCCAAATGAGCAGTGTGCTGTTTATGTAAAAATCACGGACTATGCAGGCAACTATACTTACATAAGTACCAACGGACTAATTGCAGACAACAAAAAGCCCCGTGAGGAGTCAGTTGCACCTCAGGTAACTGTTAATCCTCAACAGCCACTCAACGGATTCTATAAGGGCAATGTCAAGGTGTCGATTTCGGTCAATGACCCGCTTACAGGCGGAACATATTCAGGTCTGAAAGAGGTATCTTACAGAGTTTACAGTCAGAATATTCTGACACAGGAAGGAACACTGTATTCATTCAACAAATCTAATCCGAAACAGTCTGATTTGCGCAGCAAGTGGACAGGTTCAATCACTGTTGACAGTGCAAAGAATAACAGTAATGATGTCCGAGTTGTAGTTTATGCAAAGGACAATGCCGCTAATGATTCGGAGGGTGTTGCAAAATTAAAGATTGATACAACCGCACCAAGAATTGATGTTTCATATGATAACAATTCTGCCGACAGCAATTCATATTTCAAGGCAGGACGAACTGCAAGAATTGTTGTTACAGAGCGTAACTTCAATCCTGATGATGTAGTTGTAAAAATTACAAATACTGATGGCAATATTCCGAGAATTTCCAACTGGACAAAAACTGTTGGAACAGGAAATCAGGATGATACAAGATGGACTGCAACAATTCCATACACTGCAGACGGAGATTATCATTTCAGTATTGCATACACAGACCTTGCAGGTAACAAATGCAGAGGAGAGAATTACGCAACAGGAACTGTAACCGCAAAATCATTTACCATAGACAAAACTGCTCCTACAATTACTGTAAGCTACGATAATAATTCAGCGAGAAACGGCAATTATTACAAGGCTGACAGAACAGCTACTGTCACAATTATTGAGCATAACTTTGATGTCAATCGTGTAAATGTTTCATTCTCAGCAGATGACAAAAAATTGCCTAATATGAGTGGTTGGAGTTCAAGTGGTGATCAGCATACAGCTACTATTGCTTATAGCAGTGACGGCTACTACTCATTTGACATATCAGTCAAGGATAAGGCAGGCAATGATTCCGCAAAATTTAATACGCAGTCATTCTACATTGATAAAACCGCACCAACCCTTGAAATAACAGGCGTTAAGAACAATTCTGCATATTCAGGAGATATTCTTCCGGTTGTTTCATATTCAGACGATAATTATGATGACAATAATGTTTCGATAAAACTTGTTGGTGCAAACAGAGATAATGTTGATCTTGAAGGTTACTATGACGATCAGATAAACGGAAAAAAGTTTATATTTTATGACTTTGAAAAAGAAAAGAAAGTTGATGATATTTACACTCTGACGGCAACACTTACCGATAAGGCAGGCAATACATCAACGGAGTCTGTTGTCTTCTCTGCTAACCGTTTTGGTTCAACATATGCCTTCGACAGTGCAACAAAAAAGCTTAACGGTGCATATTCAAAGAGCGTTAAAGATATTGTTGTGACAGAAACCAATGTCAATAAACTCAACAACATAAAAATAACACTATTCAAAAACAGTGACACTATCAAGCTCAAGAACGGTACTGATTACAGAATTGATGTGGAAGGCGGCAACGGAAAATGGTATAAGTATGTATATACTATTTTTGCAAAGAATTTTAGCGATGACGGTGTGTACAGACTTAGCTTCCATTCAGAAGATGCAGCTGGAAATATATCTGAAAATACGCTTGATACAAAGAACAAAGAAATTCGCTTTGGTGTTGATAAAACAAAGCCAAATGTAGTACTTGATAATCTTGAAAGCGGACAAACATATCCGTTGGAAAAATTAAAAGTTTCTATGATCGCAAATGATAATTTGCTTCTCAATTCAGTTGTTGTTTACCTTGATAATTATGACAAGGCTTATAAAACATGGGACGCAAAGGAAATTGCTGATATTTTAGGAAAAAACGGCGAATTTACATTTGATGTTTCAGGTAACTCTACCAGAGCGCATAAGATGAAAGTTGTTTGTACGGATGCGGCGGGTAACAAAATTACAAAAGAAATTAAAGATTTCTATGTAACAACTAACCTTTTTATACGATATTATAACAATAAGCTTTTATTCTTTGGCTCAATCGCAGGTTTCTTACTTATCGTAGGTGTGATTGTATATGCTATTGTTCGTAAGAAGAAAGCAAAGTAGTAATCCGGTACGGATTTGTTACTGTAAATGCAAGTATGGGGCTGTGAAAAAACTTCCCCTGTTTTGACAGCTACATGGAAAGTATGCCTTTTTAACAAATTGCCTTATTTTTCACAAAAATTGGAAGGAGCTGCGAAGAATGGAGTCTTAAACTTCATTTCTTCACAGCCCCTTTTCATATGGTTGACATTGTAAATTTAAATTGATACAACGCAATACAAGAACGCAAGGAAGTTTAAGGCGGTTAGCACTCCCGAAGGGGGGCAATATGCATGACTGAATCGGTTTTGCTGATAATTTTACTTATAGCACTCGCAGAAGTCATCAATAGCATAAAAAAATAATCGCCCGACAGCCTCAAATATCGGACGATTATTTTATATTCGTTTTTAAACCGGCTCTATAATAAAAGTTGGGGTAAGGGATAGAGCCTACAAAAAATTTCAAAAAAGTAGAGCATATTTACCTAAAATCCGTTAAAATGGAATTG
>OLSP01000791.1_pt1 | contig 31457 bp, 28 predicted proteins | sample 1672941 | NCBI WGS metagenome assembly OLSP01 (sample SAMEA3136739, study PRJEB25190) | human gut metagenome | reverse complement strand
GGAAGTAGTTCATCATAGAGAACATACCTTTCTTCATTTCTCCGCCGTACCATGTGTTGATGATAACCTGCTCTTTGGATGTAATGTTGAACATTACAGCTGTTTCAGAGTTGAGACCAAGTTCTTTGTAGTTTTCAACTTTTGCTTTGGAAGCATTGTATACAACGAAATCTGGCTCAAATGTCTCAAGTTCTTCAGCTGTTGGCTGGATGAACATGTTTGTAACAAAGTGTGCCTGCCATGCAACTTCAACGATGAAACGGATAGCCATACGAGTATCAGCGTTAGCACCGCAGAATGCGTCAACTACGAAAAGTTTCTTGTTGGAAAGTTCTTTCTGAGCAAGTGCTTTACAAGCTGCCCAAGCTTCCTGTGTTGCAGGATGGTTGTCATTCTTGTATTCATCAGAAGTCCACCAAACGGTATCTTTGGAGTTCTCATCCATAACGATGAATTTATCTTTAGGAGAACGTCCTGTATAGATACCTGTCATAACGTTAACAGCGCCAAGTTCTGTTTCCCGTCCTACTTCGAAGCCTTCAAGACCTGCTTTAGTCTCTTCCTCGAATAATACTTCATAAGAAGGATTGTACACAATTTCAGTTGTGCCAGTGATGCCATACTTAGTTAAATCGATTTTTGCCATCTTACATTTACCTCTCTTCTTTAATAGAGCCATCTACATGCTGGCTTCCTATAACCTCTAAGAAGTGGAACGCGCCAACTTCTCATAGAGTTAATTATACATAATTCATCAATAAAAGCAATAAAAAAACCATTAAATTTTGAAAAAATGATAATAATTTAACACTTCATGTCATGTTTGGGCAGTGATTTCAGCATTATCCTGCTTTCTTGACATAAGTATTCCCCAAATGTACAATGAATAAAAAAAAATCTTCTATATATAATATAGAAAGCATTTGCTGGCATCACCAGGCAGAAATATCATCAGAAAGGACGGGAATCTTATGAAGCAGCTTTACACAAGATGGGGAAAAAATCTCGACAGGGATCATGTGCTGGAGGAATATCCGAGACCACTTCTGATGAGAGAAGATTATCAGATCCTCAATGGCTGGTGGGATTATGCTTTTACTATAGACTATAAACAGCCACAGCAGTATGAGGGCAGGATCCTCGTGCCGTTTTCGCCTGAGACAGCTCTTTCAGGAGTCGGACGTCAGCTTAAACCAGATGAATATCTGTGGTACCGGAGAAATTTCGATCTTTCGGGCTGGGACAGAGAAAAGGGGCAAAACCGCATCCTGCTCCATTTCGGTGCGGTAGATCAGTCCTGTGAAGTTCGGATTAACGGACATAAGGTGAAACGTCATACGGGAGGATATCTTCCGTTTGAAGTGGATATTTCCAGATACGCGCAGGAAAGCGCAAATGAACTTATAGTAGTTGTCAAAGACTTGAGTGATACTTCCTACCATTCGAAGGGAAAACAGAAACTTAATGCAGGCGGCATGTTTTATACCGCCCAGAGCGGCATCTGGCAGACAGTATGGCTGGAAAAAGTGCCGGAAACCTACATAAAAGAAATAAAAACAGTTCCGGATATCGAGAAAAAGATCATCAGGATCAAAGTAAGTTCCAGTTATAGTACAGATAAAAAGAATGTGGATAAACTTTCCAGAAATCTTCCGATAGAAATAAAAATACGAAAACCAGGACTTTATCCAGATCCGGTAGTGAAACCGTCACAGATTTCTACAGAGGATATGCTGGAAACAGCAGTACAGGCTGGAAGTGACAAATGGATCGAGATCCTGATTGAGTCCATTTCTCTGTGGAACTGTGAAACTCCGTATCTTTATTATTTTGAAGTAAAGTTGGGAGACGACAGAGCCATCAGCTATTTCGCCATGCGGAAGTTTTCTCTGGAAACGAAAGTTCATGAGGAATTCCTGCGGATCTGTCTTAACGGCGAAGTACAATTCCAGAATGGAGTGCTCGACCAGGGATATTGGCCGGAGAGTCTGTACACGCCGCCATCTGATGCAGCGATGATCTTTGACATCCAGGAAATGAAAAAGACCGGCTTCAACATGGTGCGGAAGCATCTCAAGATCGAGCCGCAGCGATGGTATTATCACTGCGACAGACTTGGAATCGTAGTCTGGCAGGATATGGTCAATGGTGGAAGTTACTATAAACACTGGTTTGTAACTTACGGTGCGACTCTGCTTTCCTGGCTTCGGATCCCAATGCGTGACGTTTATCCGAGACTGCTTTCCAGAGAAGCAAAAGCCGGCCGCCTGGAATTTATCCGGGAAATGAAAGAGACGATCCGGCTTCTTGGAAATCATCCCAGCATTGCGGCATGGGTGATCTTCAACGAAGGCTGGGGACAGTTTCAGACAGAGGATATGACCAGGATCGTCCGCAGACTTGATCCGAACCGGCTGATCGATCAGGCAAGTGGATGGTTTGACCAGGGAGGCGGAGATTTTTCCAGCCTGCATAACTATTTCTTCAAACTGTTCATCCGCCCGGAACGAGAGAGGGCTTCCGTTCTTTCAGAATTTGGCGGTTACAGCTATCGGGAACCAGGTCACTGTGCAAAAGAAAAACTATACGGCTATGGAATCTGCAAAAACAAAAAAGATCTCGAGAAGCGTTTCCTCGAAAGATCGAGCCTTTTTAATAAAGAATAAAAAATCAGCTACCGGACGCTGAGTTTCCGGTAGCTGACAGTAAAGTAGATGATCTCTGCGATCGATGTGATGATCCATGAAAACAGATACAGAAGAAACAGTGCCGGGATGGTGTGGACCCAGGCAAAGATCGTGTAGATCCATATGATACGGAAGACGCAGGAGCCCATGATGATAATGATCGTCGGGATGATGGTCTTTCCGATCCCACGGGATGCGGCGATCGTACAGTCCATAAAAGAGGACACACAGTAAGAAAACGCCATGATCTTGATCCGCTGCATGCCGGCATCGATAACGGCAGCATCCGTGGCAAACAGTGACAGGAACTGATGACCAAAGAGAAAGAGGAGCAGTCCAAGGATCAGTCCTATACTGAAGGAATAAAACAGGCTGATAAAGTAGCTCTTCAGAACTCTTTTTTTGTTTCCTGCACCGTAGTTCTGGCTCATAAAACTGGAACATGCGATATAAAAAGCATACATGACATTATAAATGATCGTGTCCGCATTGGTAGCCGCCGCATTTCCGGAGACCATATAGGTATCAAAGGAATTGACACCGCTCTGCACGAACAGGTTTGCGATCGCAAAGATCGCATTCTGGATACCTGCCGGGACCCCGATCATCAGGATGGCAATGCTGGTGTCCTTGTGCAGTCTGACTTTTTTCAGTGAAACATGGCATTCATCCCTGCGGCGAAGCAGATGCGTCATGATCAGAGCGGCAGAAGCATACTGTGCGATCGCAGTAGCTGTGGCAACACCCGCGGCTGCCATATGTAATACGATGACAAAAAACAGGTTCAAAATAACATTCAGAACACCGGCTGCAGCCAGATAATAAAGCGGGCGTTTCGTATCTCCGCGGGCACTTAACACTCCATTACCAAAGTTGTAAACACCCATCGCAGGAAGACCGACCGCGTAAATCTTCAGGTAAAGGGAAGCCTGCCCGATCAGATCATCCTTGGTGTTCAAAAGTTTAAGCATCCCGCCGGAAAAGAAGAAGCACACAGCACCGACCAGCAGTCCCATCAGTGCACAGAGGAGCAGAGCTGAATGAATGGTGTCCTCAGTGACCTGTCGGTCCCCGGAGCCAAGTGCGTGGGCGACCCGGACATTAACACCGCTGCCCATACCGATCAGAAATCCCACAAACAATGTTACCAGCAGCGTCGTAGAACCGACCGCTCCAAGTGCCTTATAATCTGCGAACCGGCCAACAACAGCAACGTCGCTTAAGTTAAAGATAACTTCCAGAAGCTGAGAGCACATCAGCGGAATACTGAACAGAAAAATATTTCTCCACAAAGAGCCCGTCGTCATCGTGATCGAACGGGCCTTTTTCTTTGAATTTTTACACATAACATAAACCTCGATATTGATTGATTTTCTCACCTGTCTTTAAGATACGACAGGATTCGAGGATTGTAAAGAGGATATACAAAAAAAGTCAGGAAGATAAAAAAACTTTATTTTTGTGAAAATTTATTCCTTATTTTTCCTGCGATATTCACCGGGAGTCATCCCGTAAGTTTTCTTGAAAGTACGCATGAAATGTTCTGGGCTTTCATATCCGACAAGTTCACAGATCGCAGGGTTGCTCAGGGAAGTTTCCCGCAGTGCACGGCACGCCTGATTCAGCTTGATATCCCGGATGATCTGAAGAAAAGTTTTTCCGGTACTTTCTTTGATCAGGGTGCTGAAATGGGAAATACTGTAACCAAAATGGCTGGCTGTCTCGCTCAGCGTAACTGTCTGGTAATGCTGGTTCAGATAGTTCAGGATCTCTGTGACAGAATTTCCGGCAGTATCCTTTGTAAGTATGGATTCGATATCGTTCTCGTGATAACGAAGCAGCATCGCCCAGAACATGACCAGCATGGAGTTGAGAAAGGTATAGCTGTATTTCTCGTGGCCGAGATACTCAATATAGAGATTTTCCAGCATATCTCGGATCCGTACATCATCTCCACTATGGAAGATCAGATAATTTCCCTCCGTCTTGCGGTACAGCACATGTGCAAAAAACTGCGCCAGGGCACTGTCAGCCGTCAGTGACTGGAAGAAAGTAGACTGAAACGTCGTACCGCGCACCAGGATATTAAAAGCCGTGCTGTCATCAAAGATCCCGACACTGTGCGTGGTATTCGGCGGGATGATGCAGATATCACCCGTATGCAGCGTGTGCCGTATCCCCTGGATCGTAGTATCAGCAGTGCCGTCATACACACAGAGGATCTCAAAAAATTCATGCTCATGAGAAAAAACAGGCGTGTAGCGGTAGTGCTTGTAAAGCATGATATTCTCGACCGTATCCTGAAAGAAATCTTTTTCTTCCATATAAGGAGACCAGGATCCGCTCAGAAGTTCAGGAACATACAGGTGATGTTCCAAAATAAAGTTTCGATCCAGATTGAGGCAGTAGTCCTGAAATGTCTCAGAATCCTTCTTTTTTTGTAAATAAAGTTTTTTATAAAAGGCTTCATCTTCATTGTAAGAAAAGATGTATTTCCGAAATTCTTCTCTGGTAAGTTTCATATAGAACCTCTCCCTTATTATGTAATAAAAGTATAGCGCATATCTATCGAAAAAAACATCACTGTTTTACAGAAAAAAAGACAATTGGAAAATACAGCAGAAAAAGGTAAAGTGATATATAGAAAAAATTGGAGGAAAAAGCAGAATGCCAGCAGTAAGTATTGATTTAAATATGGTTCGAGTAACCAATGATGATTTTGTAAAAAAAGCAGAAGCGTGTGCACCGGAACTTATCAAGACAGTAGTCCGTCCGGTTTCTATCGTAGATATCGTAAAGACAGAGGAGGTTTTTCCGCAAGTTTCGAAAAAAGATGACATCGAAAATCTTTCCACCTATCATATGGCAAAAGGCGACAGGATCTGCCTGGATTTCGGAGATCATCAGGTGGGATATGTCACTCTGAAACTGAATTCTGTGGGAAGCCCGCAGGATGCACCGGCATTTTTCAGACTGAAATTTGGTGAGATCGCAAAAGAGATGACTGAGGATTCTGCAGATTATGATGGATGGATCAGCCGTGGCTGGATCCAGGAAGAATTCATCCATATCGATGTCCTTCCGGCAGAACTGAAACTTCCAAGAAGATACGCATTCCGTTATATGGAGATCGAGGCAATCGATACCTCACTGAAATGGCAGATGGTAGTGGAAGATATATACTGCACCAGTGTTTCTTCTGTCCGCATGGAAGATGTGAAACCGGTAGAGAGTGATGACGAAATGATCCGTAAATTGGACAAAGTCAGCCTTCGTACCCTGCACAACTGTATGCAGTCCGTTTTTGAGGACGGACCGAAGAGAGACCGCCGTCTGTGGCTCGGAGACCTGAGACTTCAGGCACTTGCAAACTACGAAACATTCCACAACATGGATCTGGTAAAAAGATGCCTGTACCTGTTTGCAGGACAGACAAAAGACAACGGTCAGGTAAGTGCCTGCCTGTTTACAGAGCCAAAATTTATCGTAGATGATACCTTCCTTCTGGACTATTCCATGTTTTTCGGCGCAACACTTCTGGATTACTATGAGGCATCCGGCGACAGAGAAACGCTGGAAGATTTAAGCAAATGTGCATACCGCCAGATGGAGATCGCCGGAGAGCAGTTTGATGCGAGACATCTGATGAAAAACGGCGAAGGATTCTGGGGCTTCATCGACTGGACGGAAGGACTGAACAAACAGACTGCAATGCAGGGCGTTTACATCTACTGTGCAAAAAAAGTACAGAAGATCGCAGAGATCCTTGGAGATACAGCAAAAGCAGAAGAACTTGCAAAAGAAGCAGAAGAAAAGACTGCAGCAGTCAGAAAATATCTTCTGGATGAGAAAACAGGCCTGTTCGTAAGTGGCGAGGAAAAACAGATCAACTACGCAAGCCAGGTATGGCTAATCCTTGCAGGTGCAGTCAGCATCGAAGAAGGCAGTGCAATGCTCGATAAGCTGGATGAGCTGAAACCGGAAAAAGGAATGGTCTCTCCGTACATGAACCATCATTATGTGGAAGCACTTCTGATGTGCGGCAAAAAAGACCAGGCAATGGAATACATGAAATATTACTGGGGCGGCATGATCAGCCACGGTGCAGATACCTTCTGGGAACTCTACAATCCGGAAAACCCGGCAGAATCCCCATATGGAAGCAGCATTGTAAACAGCTACTGCCACGCATGGAGCTGCACACCGACTTATCTTCTCAGAAAGTACTTTAATTAAATAAACAATAAGCAGGGCGGGTCGGAATATCCGCCTGAATAAAAGCGTGAAAAAGGAGTCAGATTATGGTAAAATTAACAGTAAAGATCGTATCTATGCAGGACGCAGATAAATTTAACAAACTTTGCAGTAAATTTGACTGTGATATGGATCTGCAGAGCGGTAAATATTATGTAGATGCAAAATCCATCATGGGAATTTTCAGCCTGGACTTAAGCAAGCCGCTGATCCTGAATGCAGGTACGGAGGATGAGCAGAAAATAAAAGAAACATTTGCAGATTTTATCGGAGAGGAATAAGGAATAATCATGACACGAATTTTGAAAGAGAGAGCATTTTCCGGCACCACAGATCCGAAAGTTCAGCCATGGGAGACAGAACACCGCAAGGTTGCACGCCGTGCGGCAGCAGAAGGAATCGTCCTTCTTAAGAACGAAGACAATCTTCTTCCCCTGAAAGCCGGAAGCAACGTTGCACTTTATGGCGCAGGCGCAGGAAGGACCATCAAAGGAGGAACAGGTTCCGGAGATGTCAATGAACGTGAAAATGTTTCCGTTTTCCAGGGAATCAAAAACGCCGGATTTCAGGTGACAACAGAAGACTGGATCGCAAGTTACGACAAGATCTACGAGAATGCACGCCAGGAATGGAAGAGAAGTATCCTTTCAAAAACGGGTGAAGGCGCGGACACCATGGATTTCTTTTCGGTATACAGCACCACTCCATTCAAAATGCCAGCCGGAGATCAGGTACAGAAACTAGCTGAGGACGCAGATACGGAAACAGCAATCTATGTTCTGAGCCGGATCGCAGGAGAAGGTTCCGACCGTACTGCTGACAAGGGCGATTATTATCTGAACGACGACGAATATCAGATACTTGCAGACATCTGTGCATATTACAAAAATGTCATTGTTCTGATCAATGCAGGCGCACAGGTGGATCTTTCCTTCATGGATGAATTCGAGAACATCAAAGCACTTCTGGTGATCGTACAGCCTGGCATGGAAGGCGGAAATGCAGTTGCCGACATCCTTTCCGGCAAGGTAAATCCATCCGGCAAACTTGCAGATACCTGGGCATATGAATATGAGGATTATCCGAATTCTGAGAAGTTTTCACATAATAACGGAAATGTGCAGACCGAGCTTTACGAAGAGGGAATTTATGTAGGATACCGTTATTTCGATACCTTTGAAGTTCCGGTCCGCTATGGCTTCGGATATGGACTTTCCTATACAGACTTTGAGATAAGCAACTACCGTCTGGTAAAAATATCCGCTGAAAAGATCAGCATTTCAGCATCTGTAAAGAACACAGGCAAAGTGTCTGGCAAAGAAGTCGTACAGGTCTATGCATCCCTGCCGGGAGGCACTCTGGAAAAAGAAGCACACCGTCTGGCAGCTTACGCCAAGACTGCCGAACTGAAACCTGGCGAAACAGAAGAAGTCACCATGGAAGTGACAGTAGATGCACTGACTTCCTACGATGAAGAGAGCGCAGCATGGATCCTGGAAAAAGGCTTCTACGGCATCTGGATCGGAAACAGCCTTGCCAGCGCGAAACTCTGTGGAGGCATGAAACTGGATGCCACAGTGACGAAACGTCAGGTCAAAAACCTCTTCCCATTGAAACAGGATCTGGAAGAAATCGTACAGGAACCATCCAGAACAGCAAAACGCACAGAAACAGCAGAGAAACTTGCCGGAGAGCAGGCGATGACCGTTCTGGAACTTCATGCGGCAGACATTACGACAGAGACTGTAGAATATAAGAAAAATGCCGACCTCTATGAGAGAGAGGCGATGGATTTTGTAAATACCCTGACAGAAGAAGAACTGATCGATCTGGCAGCCGGAGACCCGGGCAAAGCACAGGGGGGAAACCTTGGGGCAGCAGGCATTTCTGTTCCGGGTTCTGCAGGAGAGACACACCGCTGTGCTGTAGATAAAGGACTTGCAAGCATCGTCCTTGCAGACGGACCGGCAGGACTTCGACTGATGAAATATTATCATGTCAATGAAGGCAGCATTGTCAGCATGCCGTTCGAATTCAGTCTGGAAGGTGGATTATTCTATGATGATTCCAGAGAACTTCCGGGAGAAAGATATTATCAGTACTGTACAGCGATTCCGGTAGGAACTCTGCTTGCACAGACCTGGAACCAGGAGCTGATCCGCGAAGTCGGAGCAATGATCGGAACCGAGATGGAGCACTTCGGCGTGACACTCTGGTTGGCACCGGGAATGAACATCCACAGAAATCCGCTCTGTGGAAGAAACTTCGAGTACTACTCAGAGGACCCATATGTATCCGGAACGATCGCAGCAGCTATGACAGAGGGCGTGCAGTCCAATTATGGATGTGGAACAACGATCAAACATTTTGCATGCAACAATCAGGAAGACAACCGTATGGGATCAGACAGCGTTGTATCTGAGCGTGCACTTCGCGAGGTTTATCTGAAAGGATTCGAGATCGCGATCAGACAGGCACAGCCGATATCCATCATGACCAGCTACAACCTGATCAATGGTGTTCATGCAGCAAACAACTATGATCTCTGCACAGAGTCCGCAAGAAATGAATGGGGATTCAAAGGTGCGATCATGACAGACTGGACGACTACAGAACAGGGAGATAACTGTACAGCATCCGGCTGCATGAGAGCAGGAAACGACCTGGTAATGCCGGGATGCTTCGGAGATCACGATAATATGCACAAAGAACTGGTAGAGGGAACTCTTAAGATCGAAGACCTGAAAGCGTGTATCGCACGACTGGTGAGTGTGATCTGGAAATCTAACCAGTATCTTCAGTAAAAAATAAATGAGATAGAAACGGGACAGCAGTAGTGAAAGCTATATGTTGTCCTGTTTTTGTACATATTTTTGGTTTACAAGATGGCAAGTTCAGTATATGATAGAGAATCAATGAACGAAATACAAATGGAGAAATCATGGACGACAGAAATTATACAGATCTGTATGCAACACTACAGAAAGAAACGACAATACTGACGGCGCAGATCCGTGCCCTCTACCGGGAACTGGATCGGAAATTTCATCTTCGCGGAGCTCAGATCCCGATCACTTTTGGATTTGAAACAGACACTCTGGGTTCCTATACAAGAGCAGGGCATCATGAAAAAGAACACTTTCATTTTTCCCTTCTCTTCGTAGGATACGGGGTAAAAAATCCTCTTACAAAAGAAGACCGGATGGATCTCTACAGACACGAATATGCTCACTACATGGAACATCATATTACGATCCCACGTGAATATCAGTGGCAGCCAGGACTTCACGGAAGCGCGTGGAAATACTGCTGTTCTCTGGTAGGGGCCGCGCCGACACCTTACTACAAGGCAGGGGAAGCCCTGATGAAACATGACTACGAAAAGAAACTCAAAAGTCCGATCCACGACAAGACTGTGGCAATCCGTGACACATATAGGAGGCAGCAGGAGCACAAAAACAGTCAGGCAAGTATCGTGAAATATGAGGTGGGAGAAGTGATCTGTCATCCGAAATTCGGAGAAGGATGCATTGAAGAAATCGAACAGGGAACAGGTTCCGTAAGCCTTCATATCCGGTTTGGAGAAGAACTCAAAGTCATTGACCAGAAATGGCTGCTCCGCACAAAATACCAGAAAAAAGAATAGAAAAATATAAAATTTCACAGATGGTTTCTGATGCATCATGTTATAATGAAAGAAAAAATTATGTGAATGATGAAATGAGAAAAAAGATATGAGTCGTTTAATTTTTCATATAGATGTAAACAGTGCATTCCTCTCATGGGAATCGACACGGAGAGTAAAAGAAGGTCTTCCGGATCTGAGAGATATTCCGGCGTGTATCGGAGGCGACCCGAAGAAGCGTACGGGAATCGTAGTAGCGAAATCAATTCCGGCAAAAAAATACGGAATCCAGACAGGAGAACCGATGGCAATGGCACTTCGGAAATGCCCGGAGCTCGTGATCGTACAGAGCGATTTTGATCTTTATGTGAAATGCTCCAGAGCGTTCAAAGAAATCTGCGCTTCGTATACACCGATTATGGAATCCTTTTCCATCGATGAAGTTTTTCTCGATATGACAGGAATGTCCCTGCTTTATCCGGACCCGATCGCAGCCGCCCATGAGATCAAAGACAGAATACACAGAGAACTGGGATTTACCGTAAATGTGGGCATATCCACCAACAAACTGCTGGCAAAGATGGCATCCGATTTTGAAAAACCAGACAAAGTCCACACCCTTTTTCCAGATGAGATCGAGACAAAAATGTGGCCGCTTCCCATCCGAAACCTGCTCTTTCTTGGGAAAGCATCTGAGAAGAAACTGAACGAAATCGGCATCCATACAATCGGTGATCTTGCCCGTGCAAAAGAGACTGATATCCAGGCATTACTGGGCAGCAAAAACGGACACCAGCTTCACCAGTATGCCCTCGGAAACGATGATTCTCCGGTCAAAGAACAGGCAGACGAAGCAAAAGGATTCAGCGCAGAAACCACCTTTAATGAAGATATTATCTCGCTGGAACAGGTCTTCCCGATCCTTCTGGAACAGTGCGATATAGTAGCCACAAGAATGCGCAGGCAGCAGAAAAAATGCCTGTCCGTAGCTGTCACATTCCGTACCCTGGACTTCAAAAAGAAATCCCACCAGGCAACCTTCCAGAATGCAACAGATGTGACAGACGAGATATACAAACAGGCCAAAAAACTCTTCCGCGAATTCTGGAAAGGCGAACCCCTCCGGCTGATTGGAGTAGCACTCACGAACCTTTCCGACGACGAATACGAACAGTTATCCTTATTTGAAAACACCGAAAACAAAGAACGCCACCGGAAACTGGACGCGGCACTCGATACGATCCGGCAGAAATACGGCAACGACAAGATCACCCGCGCGAGCATCATGAACAGCAACTCCGGCATCGCGCGAAAAGCCCGCGCACAGATGCAGAATGAACTCGAAACAAAACGCGGCAGACAAGCGAAGAAAGGCACAGACGACAATGGAAATATTTGACATCATAGACGAAAAAGGAAATCCCACAGGCAAGACAGTAACCCGCGAGAAAGCACACACAGACGGCATCCCTCACCGAACCGCTCACATCTGGATCATCCGCCAAAAAGATGGAAGAACCGAAGTTTTACTCCAGAAACGCTCCAAGAACAAAGACTCCTTCCCCGGCAAATTCGACACCTCCTCCGCAGGTCACATCCAAGCCGGAGATGAGCCCCTGGAGTCCGCACTCCGCGAACTCCACGAAGAACTCGGCATCCAGGGCACTCCAGTCCAGCTCCAATTCGCCGGAACCTTCCCCATCTCCTTCGCCAAAGAATTCCACGGCAAACTGTTCCGCGACGAAGAACTAGCCTTCGTCTACATCTACAGCCAGCCGGTAGACATCAATGACCTTGTTTTACAGAAAGAAGAAGTAGAATCTGTAGAATGGTTCGACCTCGAAGACACGTATGAAGAATGCCAGAAATCCCGAGACAAATTCTGCGTGCCAAGCGGCGGGTTTGAGGTGGTACGGAGATTTTTGAGAAAGAAGCAGGTGTAAAAAATGCAGATCAGTTTATTATTAATGGAAGAAATCATAAAGCTTTTTGTGATTATGTTTATGGGATATGCAGTTGTAAAAGCCGGACTTATGAAGTCATCGGAGAGCAAAAGTGTGTCCGTGATCATGGTTTATCTGGTCATCCCGTGCGTGATTCTGAATGCCTTTCAGGTAGAATACACACCCGATGTTCAGAAAGGCCTGCTTCTGGCATGCGCGGCAGCAGTTGCAGTACATATCCTGTTTCTGCTCCTCACCGCAATCCTGAAAAAACCACTCCATTTAGACGTGATCGAACGCGCAACGATCATCTATTCAAACGCAGGAATCCTCGTAATCCCGCTGGTACAGGAATTACTTGGTCAGGAATACGTCATCTACTCCAGTGCCTACATTGCCGTCCAGCTCATCCTGATCTGGACTCACTGCAAAAATATGCTCTGCGAAGAAGAGAAACTCGAGTGGAAAAAAGTACTTCTGAACGTAAACATCATCTCCATCATAGCCGGAGTAGTACTGTTCATCTTCCGAATCCAGCTCCCCTCCGGAGCCCAGGACGTCCTGAACATGATGAACAACATGATCGGTCCACTCGGCATGCTTCTGGCAGGAATGGTCATCGCAGAAGTCCCACTGAAAACTGTATTCACCAGAAAAAGAATCTACCTTTCCGCCGCACTGCGCCTGTTCATTTACCCGGTGTTTGTTTTGGGATTGATGAAAGTAATCCAGACATTCGCCAGCATACAGGATTCTAAACAGATTCTTCTGACTGTCTACCTCGCCTCCATAACACCCGCCTGCGCAACCGTCACTTCCATGGCACAGCTCTATGATAAAGACGCGGCGTATTCCAGTTCGCTGTATGTATTAACGACACTGCTGTCGATCGCGACTATGCCGGTGATGGTGGGATTGTTTGAGATGGTGATGTGAGGAAATTGAATAATTGAGATTAGATATTGAGACACTGACTGAGAGGTTGGTGTCTTTTGACATAAAAAAAGGTTGCAAAAGGCAACCTGTAATAATCGGGACGGGGAGGATTTGAACCTCCTAAGCGCGCTTGAACCAGTATTTTAAGGAGAATAGATAAATTGACCACCCCGTACGCGCCGTATACCACCAATTTATTGTTTGAACACATAGGCATCTCTCCCTTTAAAGCGATAACAATTTGTATTATCATTAAAAATAGAGTGATTATCTCCGCTGTGACTCCAAGACTCAGAAAGCCTAAAATACTGAGTTCTAACAAAATATAATAACAATAATACTGTATAATAAAATTGTTGGTATTGCAAGCGCTTTTTAGGATATTGAAGAAATGAATAAACGTAACTATTCAGTAGGTAGTATCCCGCGAGGTGTTTTGGCATGTTTTTGCCAAAATCCCGAGACATACAAGGCAAAATGCCATCACCGAAGGTGATTTGGAATGCATTTTGACTCGTAACTGTGAGGGTACTGAACAGTTACGAATAAACAATAATTGAGCCTGAATTACTTAGGATAGTTGAGTTAAAGGAAAATAAAGATGATATTAAAGTAAGTAAAGATTTACAAGAAATAAATAGAGTAATGGCATTGGATATGAATAATTATCTAATGCCAAGGACATGTATGATGTACAAGATTATGATGATCCAGAGGAGTTTTATTTTGATCATATGGACGAATTTGAAGATGTTCAGGATGCAGAGGAGTATTGGGAAGAGTCGCAGTAGAGAAAATGAACAAAATCCCCGTAATCTCTGGTCAGATAAGCGGATAAGGTGTATACTAAAAAAGTTACACTTGTTTATTAAATTTATGGATGAGGGGAAATATGAAAATACAAAAAAGACTATGGATTGCATTGGTTACTTTCGGATTGTTTGCCATTGTTTTTTCCACATGGATATATAATCAGAGTACATCGAGAGAGAAGTTGTCTTTTGACGGTACTGTGACATTTGAAGCAACGCAGGAAGTGGAGGGCGAGATCAAGACAGAGAACATGGTTTTGCCGGAGGAGTTTAATGGACAACGGTCGCTTTTGTTTAAAACGACGCATACAGCTGTGGAGGTTCTTCTTGACGGTGAAGAAATTTACCAGTATGGCAGAGATGAAAATGCACCTAAATTTCTGAAATCACCGGGTTCCTGCTGGCATATTGTAGATCTTCCAGAGAATAGTGCAGGGAAAAAACTGGAGGTACGGATACTTCCGGTATATTCGAAATACTATGGAAATGAGTTTTCACTTTCTTTTGGAACGAGGGGCGATTGTATCCTGAGAATTCTGAAAGACAGTTTCGGGATATTGCTTATCAGCTGTGGGATTTTGTTTTCTGGGACAGTCAGTCTGATTTTGTACTTTTCGAGTATGAGAAAAAAGAACAGAGCAAAATCAGTGGGCAAAAATGAGATTTTATTGAATCTTGGAATCTTTTCTTTGCTGATTGCGATATGGTCATTGCAGCAGTGTGGATTTATGCAGTTTCTGATCCCGGATGGAAGAACTCTTTATTTTGTGGATCTTTTTTCCTTTTTGCTATTTCCGGTGCCATTTACTTTTCTTTTATATGATATCTGCAAAAGCAAGTATCGTAAAGGCGCGTTATACCTGGCAATTTTGTTCCTGCTGAATATGGCAGTACAGGTCATACTTCAGTGTGCAGGAATCATAGATATTTTCCTTATGCTTCCGATGACGCATATATTAATGCTGGTTACAGTTGTCTATACATTGATGCTGATTCATTATGAGGCAGAAAAAATAGAAAATGAAGCAGCACGGGAGTTTAAGTATCCATTGTATATCATAATGGTATCTGGTGCGGCAGAACTTGCTTTGTATTATATCAGAAATTTTGAAACTACGTCCATATTCCTTCCGCTTGGAACCATGGGATTTATTGTTTCGCTGATCTGGATACAGGTATACAGATATTATGACCAGTATGTTCAGAAACAGAAAATTGTATATCTGCAGAAGATGGCAAATATGGATATGCTGACGGAAGCGATGAACAGAAATGCCTACGAAAACATGATCAAATATCTGGATGAGCAGGAAATTGAGCTGCGGACGACAGGTGTTGTATTACTTGATGTAGATAATCTGAAAGAGATCAATGACAATTTCGGACATGAAAAGGGAGACGAAGCACTGAAGCTTTGCTACCAGTGTATCCGGCGTGCGTTCAAAAATGAAAAAAACTGTTTTCGTATTGGCGGTGATGAGTTTGCATATGTGTATCATAGTGAGGAAAAGGAACAGATTCCTGGCTGCATAAATGTACTGGAACGGACTCTGAAAGAAACGTCACGTGATCTTAGTTATCAGTTGAGTATTTCAACAGGATATGCATATTATATTCTGGATACAGATATTGATTTTAAGGACATAGTAAGACGAAGTGATACGATGCTGTATCGCCAGAAACGCAGGAAAAAAGTTGCAAAGACAACGGGGACGGAAAATACATTTTCCTATATGGAAAAACATCCTGCAGAAGATATTATTGATGAAGTGATCCTCCACGAGAAAAAATATCAGGATATGCCGTTGGATGAGCTTTGCAGTATGATTGATCTTATCAGTCCTACCACCGATAATTATCCGTATGTTATAGATTTCAGGACAGATTATTATTATATTGCGCCACAGGCACTGGAGCGATTCTGTATTCCGAAAAATGCTTTTCACAAGGTAATGGAGTGTCACAGAGATTTTGTCTATGGACCTGATTATGCAAAGCTGAAAGCAGAATTTGATGATCTGCTAAGTACAGAGCGCTGTACTCACAATATGGAGTATCGCTGGATGGATCTGAAAAAAAGGCCTGTCTGGATCAAATGCAAGGGACATTTGATACGCGATGCCAAAATGAAGCCTCTTTATATGATTGGCTGCATCAATGAGATTGGTGGAAAACAAAAAGCGGACAATGTCAGCGGGTTTTTGGGTGAAACTGGTTTCCGTGAATACATAAGTAATCCGGTTCCGACCTGGAAGAAGGGATATCTGTTGCGTGTTGGAATTGATCATTTTAAAGAAATTAATGAGAAATTCAGTATGGAATATGGAGACTTTATACTGAGAGAAACAGCGGCATGTATTTCTTCGTGTATGTCAGAAAAACAAAGAGTATATAAACTGCTGGCAGATGAATTTTTAATTCTGGATGTTTCCTCGGATGACACAAAAGAGGCAGGAAAACTTTTTATAAAGATCAGGGAGTCCATCGATCAGTTTGTTGAAGAAAATGATTTTGAGGTAATGTATACAATTTCAGGAGGAAGTCTGGCTCTGCACAGTTCTGAGAATATTGAATATTCAAAAGTTATGAAGCTGACAGATTTTTCATTGAATGAGGCAAAGAAGCGCGGAAGAAATCGTTGTTATATATTTGATGAAAAAGACTATAGTCGGTTTATTCGAAAAGGAGAAATTACACAGGAACTCAGAGAGGCGACAAGAAATGGATTCCAGGGATTTGTGGCATTTTACCAGCCAGTGATCGAAGCTAAAAGTGGCAGGCTCAGTGGAGCTGAATCATTGATGCGTTTTTCTTCTTCAAAGTTTGGAATGGTATCTCCAGTAGAATTTATTCCAATTTTGGAGGAGACAGGCCTGATCATTCCGGTAGGACGCTGGATGATGAAAGAAGCAATGGAAAAATGTAGTCAGATCAGAAAAGTGATTCCTGGATTTAAAGTCAATATAAATATTTCCCAGGTACAGGTATCAAAGTCAGATGTGATCATAGATATTGCAGACGAGATGGAAAAAGCAGGACTTTCACCGGAAGCAATGAATATTGAACTGACGGAAAGTGATCTGCTGGAGGGAGATATTAATACGCAGCATTTCCTAAAGGAATTAAAGCGTATGGGAATTAAACTGGCACTGGATGATTTTGGAACCGGCTATTCTAATTTCCATTATCTCAGTGAACTTGATCCGGAGATCATCAAAATTGACCGTTCTTTTACATCGAGTGCTGTGGCAGATGAAAAAGAGTATTATCTGCTGAAACAGTTCTGCAGGATGATCCATAATCTTGGCTTGAAGATTTGTATTGAAGGTGTTGAAAACCAGGAAGAATGGGCAAAGATCCAGAAGCTTGAACCAGATTTCGGACAGGGATTTTTCTGGGGAAGACCTTGTGGCTATGATGAGTTTGTAAGACAATTTATAGAGAAGAAATAAAAAATATCCGGTATAGAAACATAAGCGTTCTGTATCGGATATTTTTTTATGCATTACATATCGAGGAACTGATGCTGGTTAAATGCTAAGCAGGAAAAGTGCCAGAAAAATGATTCCCATTGCGATCCATTTGTTAAGTGATAAACGTTCCTTAAAAAAGATCATACCTGTAATAGTAACAAACACAATGGTACCGATGTTATATACAGGATATACGATGGTTGCCGGTATTTGTGAAAGTGACAGTAGCAGAAATCTGGCGGAAAAATAATTTGGTATACCGATAAGTGCTCCCCATCCGAGATCAGCGAAAGTAAAACGCTGCTTCTTGTAAGTCTTTATAATCAGGCTGCACAGGAATGCGAAGAGAAATGTACAAAGCAGGTACAGATCCTTCAGGGATGCAGAACCACATTTGTCGTAGATGTTTGCAAGAGAATCCGTGAAACCTCCGGCTGCTAACAGAATCAATAACAAAGAAAACTGGTAAGAAACATTTTGATTTTTGACTTCGTTCGGATTCTGATTAATGATAACGACGGAGATCAGTGCAAGACAGATACCGGCAATGGAGGTAAGGGTCAGGGTTTCATGAAAAACTACAACAGCCATAATGGTTGGTACGATAACGCCAAGTTTCATAAATGTTGTTGATAATACAATGCCGTTTCGGTTTATATTGACCTGAAGCAGAATAAAATTGACAAGGTACATAATTCCGCTGATGAGTCCCATGCCTATTGGAAAAATCACTCCTTCTGAAAATGCGGATGTGTTGACACGTAAGCCAAATAATATGGCTAATAAGATACAGACAGCATAATTTGAGAGAAACATGGTCATATTGTTTCGGATGTGCTTGTCTGAAAGACGCATTGTAATTGATACGAATGCACTGAAAGTGATAGATAGTAATAAATAATACAATTTTTCCTCCCTGTGTGAAGGCAGATCCTGATGAGGATGATACCTTTTTATTTGTAAAATCAGAATTCAGTGTAACATATCAGGCGGTGGAGGGAAAGAAGTTTTTTGTGAATAGCTTTACTGTAAAAAGCTTCCATGCTATGATTATTTTTATCAATGATGATTTCTCTGAATATTGAGATAGAAGGGATTACAGTTATAGAAGCATCATTCGTATTTGGCAGAAATCCGATCTGCGCAGGTGAAGTGGAATCTGTCTGAGGGGACAGAGGAAAGTATGGTCCGTTTTCTTCCGGTAATGCAGACGGATACTCTTCTGAAATACAGAGATCAGGTGTTGATCATAGATACCAAGTATTATGAAAAAATCCTGAGAGATCATTATGATAAAGCGATACTGCATTCTGAAAATCTGTATCAGATTTTTACCTATGTAAAGAATCAGGATGTGACAGGCAACGGGAAAGTTTCAGGACTACTGTTATATGCCAGAACGGAAGAAGCAATTTCGCCGGACGGAGGTTACATGATGGGTGGGAATAAGATTGGTGTGAAAACATTGGATCTGAATAAAGAGTTCAGATGGATCGCAGTACACTAGAGTTGATTAGTTTGAAATACAGAAAAAATAATGAATATACGTTACAGTAATGGAAAAGAAAGGAATGAAAATTTTATGAACATACAGATATTTGGAACCAAGAAATGTAGCGACACCAGAAAAGCAGAGCGCTTTTTCAAGGAGCGTGGCATCAAATATCAATTTGTTGACATGAAAGAAAAAGGTATGAGCAAGGGTGAAGTTACATCGGTTGCACAGGCAAATGGTGGTTTGGAAAATATGATCAACTGGGAAGGCAAGGATAAGGATACGCTTGCGCTGATTAAATATATTGCGGATGAGGACAAGCTGGCAAAGATACTAGAGAATCCGCAGGTGATCAGGACACCTGTAGTTCGAAATGGAAAGCAGTCAACGCTTGGATATCAGCCGGATATATGGAAAGGGTGGAAATAGGATATGGCATTGTGGGCGATGGGGGATTTTCATCTGGCATTTTCGGTGGATAAGCCGATGGAAGTCTTTGATCCGATATGGAAGAATCATGAAAAGAAGATCCAGAAGTATGTCACAAAATGTGTGAAGGATACAGATACGATCGTGATCACAGGAGACCATAGCTGGGGGAGAAATCTTGAAGAGTGCGAAACGGACCTTAAATTTATTGAGGAACTTCCCGGGCGGAAGATCCTGCTCCGTGGAAATCATGACATGTTCTGGGACGCAAAGAAAACTGCCAGATTAAATGACAGCTTTGAGGGCCGGCTTCAGTTTCTTCAGAATAATTATTACAATTACGGAGATTATGCGCTGGTCGGAACCAAGGGATATTGTTATGAGGGAAAAGATTCAATAGAACATTTCCTGAAGATCAGGGAGCGGGAGGTGGAGCGGCTGAGGACATCGTTTGACAAAGCAAAAGCAGACGGATATTCTAAGTTTATCATGTTTTTGCATTATCCTCCGACAACTATCGGAGAGCAGGAAAGTCCTTTCACGCAGATGGCAGAAAAATACGGTGCAGAGCAGGTGATCTATTCTCACTGCCATGGCAGGGAAAGATACGATGACAGCTTCAAAGGAGAAGTAAACGGAATCATGTATCGGCTCGTTTCATCAGATTATCTGAAGTTCAGGCCGGAACGAATTTTATAAAATCAGAAAAGAGGAAAAAATATGAAGATCGCAATCATCAATGGAAGTGCAAGAAAAGGAAATACTTTAACAGCAATTAATTCTTTTATCAAAGGGGCATCTGAAGGAAATGAGATTGAAGTCATTAATCCGGACAAACTGAATATCGCTCCATGCAAAGGCTGCGGCGCCTGTCAATGTCATAAGGGCTGTGTGGACAAAGACGACACAAACCCGACCATCGACAAGGTCGCAGCAGCAGATATGATCCTTTTTGCAACACCGGTTTACTGGTGGGGAATCACAGCACAGATCAAACAGGTTATCGACAAATGCTATTGCCGTGGCATGCAGATGAAAGAGAAAAAAGTCGGTATCATTGTTATTGGCGGTGCTCCGGCAGGGGATAAACAGTATGATCTGATCAAGAGCCAGTTTGACTGCATAGCAGACTATCTGGCATGGGATGTTCTGTTTTACAAACCATACTCCGCAAATGGCAAAGATGAACTGGCGAAAGATATTGAGGCGATGAAAGAGTTTGAGATGTTAGGAAAAGCACTGGAGAAATAAGTGCTCAGAAGAGAGGGGATAGTGATGATAAGAGTTTTATTCGTTTGCCACGGCAATATACTGGCATAACTCCTGAGATGCTTGATTTATAAGGGCTTTTTAAGTTGAAAAATGATTTTTACACAGGTTTTACACGGTTTGAAAAGATGTTATTTTTGACGAGATTCTATGATGTAAATAAGAGCCTTGCACATGATTGAAATTTATGTAGAAAACGAATATGTATGAAAATAGATTCGGCAGTAATGCGTTGTTTTACACAACTTATTACTGCCGGATTTTTTAGTTTGAGGAGTTCTTTTCCTGATCGCGTGCCATGGTTTCATCAATAGCTCTGTTGATAAATGCGGTGGCGCTTTCATTCATAGATGCAGCGTGATCCTGGACGATAGTTCTTCGTTCGGGAGTCATGCGTACTTTTATTTCTACAAATTTACTTTTATATCGAGCGTTAGCCTCTTTTCGAGCCTGAGTTAATTTTCTTCTGGGTTTCTTCTTTTCATCCATCTGACTAATCTCACAATCTGCCTATTTGGGCGTAGTTTTTTAATGAAATTATAACATATAAAAGGACATCTGACCATACAAAATATAAAGGACATCCGACCCTACACAAAATACTTGACGGACATCCGACCCTGTACTATAATGAGGATAATAAGACAATAGAAAAAAAGAAAGGAGCTTATTTATGGCAAGGAAAAATATAAGAAATATGAAGGTTTGTGGAATGAGTGGATACAAATACAAGACAGTTCCCACAATTACGCTGAAAGGTCAGTGGTTGAATGCTTGGGGATTTGGTATTGATGATCCTGTAATGGTGAAATGCGAAGATGGAAAATTAGTTATTGAAAAGGTTTTTGATAAGACAGAAATGGCTTCAAAGGGTTTGGAACGTGCTCAAGGTGTAGCAGAAGAAACGAATAACTATGGTAAGAAGGGAAGAAAAATAAAATAGGAGGGCAGTGCTTATGGGGGAAATTTTGGTATGTGGATCATTTAAAGGGGGAGTTGGCAAGACTGCCAGCTCCTGGAATCTGGCTTATTCACTGGCTGAGATGGGAAAAAGGGTTCTGGCTGTTGATTTTGACAGCCAGGCAAATCTGACAACCTGCTTTGGAATTGAAGATCCTGCGGCTGTGCCGGTGACGATTGGACATCTGATGATGAATCGGCTGGAAGATGAGGAAATGCCGGATCCGTCAGAGTTTATTCAGAGCAGAAATGGCGTGGACTTTATTCCATCATCCATGATGCTTTCGGCAGTGGACAGTAAGCTGCGGATGGAGATGGGTTCAGAGAAGATGCTGACCGATATTCTGGAGCCGCTGAGAGGGCTGTATGACTATATTATTGTAGATACCTGTCCATCGCTCGGAACATTGACGATTAACGCACTGACGGCGGCTGATGAGGTGATTATTGCCGTCAATCCGCAGCTTCTGGCAATGATGGGATTGCAGGATTTTATCCGGACAGTGAAGAAAGTCAGAAGCAGACTGAATGACCGCCTGCAGATTGCAGGGATCCTACTGACTATGTGTGATGCCAGAACAAATCTCTGTAAGGTAATCACAGAACAGCTGACGGATACTTTTGATGGACAGATCCGGATTTTCAAGAGCATCATACCGAATACAGTAAAGGTGGGAGAATCAATTTATTACAGTGAGCCGCTTCTGGAGTATGCACCGGAGAATAAGGCTTGTAAAGCATACCGGAATCTGGCAGAGGAGGTGGATGGGGATGAAAGCTAATGCACCAAAAAGAAAAGTATTTCAGGACGCACTGGATCTTCTTGCTGAGGATCCGGTGAAAGATACGCCAGTGGTGGTGAACGGGATTGTTTCTATTCCTGTTGAGGAAATCCATCCGTTTCATGATCATCCATTCCGGCTGTATGAGGGAGAACGCTTGGAAGATATGGTACAGAGCATCAAGGATCATGGTGTGCTGAATCCGGTGATCGTGAGGAAGGCTGCAAGGGGGTATGAAATGCTTGCAGGGCATAACAGAACCAATGCGGCAAAGATAGCAGGATTGACGGAAGTGCCGGCGATAGTGAAGACAGATCTGTCTGATGAGGATGCCTACGTATATGTAATCGAGACAAACCTGTTGCAGAGATCTTTTGCGGAACTGCTTCCATCGGAGAAGGCGGCAGTGCTGGTGGCACGTTATGAAAAAATAAGCAGTCAGGGGAAACGGAATGATATCCGGCAGGAGATTGAGGCTTTGGAAGAAACCTGTGGACATGATGTCCACAAGTCACAGAAAAGCCGTGATGGGCTTGGTGAAGAATATGGAATGACTGGAAGGAATATTGCCAGATACATGCGGCTGGACCGGCTGATTCCGGAGTTTAAAGATGCTGTGGATAAAGGGACGCTGGCAATGGTGGCCGCTGTGGATTTATCCTATCTGAATGTGAAGATGCAGAAGCTGATCCAGCAGGTGGCAGAGGCTGAGGGAAAGAAACTGAAACCGAAGCAGGCGGTGGAACTGCGGAAGATGGGAAAGGACATTACGAAAGAGGCGATTGAGGATGTTCTGGTGGGTAAAGAACAGAAGAAGCTGCAGAGTGTGTCTGTGAAGTTGCCGCTGGAATTGTATGAGAGGTATTTTGGGCAGATGGATGCCGGAACAGTGCAGGAGATCATGGAGAAGGCACTGGAAGGGTATTTTGGGAAGGAGGCAGCAGGTGTTTAGCAGGGAAGATCTTGAATGTCTGGATCCAGGGTATTTTGAGATTATTTATATGGATGACCGGGATGTGACCATCATGTCTCGGAATACAAGGCATATGTGGTATATACATAATCCAGAATATCCATTGATGGGATCATGCATCATATTTCATAAACATAAGGTGTCCCATCCGTATCATCAGCATGGCCGCAGTAATACGTTGCGGCAGGCTGTGCGGAGCATTAAGAGACATGATAAATGGCAGATGGGTGGGAGAAATAATTAGGAAAATATTTACGTCAAATTTAGTGGCACACTTTTGTTACTTATAATCCGTTGACTTATTAGTAACTATTGGTATAATAGTTGCAGGAGGACAGATTATGATTACTCAAGAAGTTGGTTCAAGAATACGTCAGCTTAGAAAGGAACGAGGGATTAGTCAAGAAAAATTTGCTATTAAAGCAGAAATAGATAGAACTTATTTAGCTGGTGTTGAACAGGGGAAAAGAAATCCATCCCTCAAAAGTCTTGAAAAAATAATTATTGCCTTTGATATTTCATTTCATGATTTTTTTGAAGGCATGTGAAAAAGATGGGGTAAATGTGACAAGTGGAGGTGCCGTAATGCCTGATTTTGGTGATGCAGAAAGACGTATTTTAAGTTATTTCATACCAGGAACAAAAATAGTTTTTAAAGATAGAAAGTTAGAAGTTAAAGAAGCAGATAAACCAACATGTCCGCATGGTGAGCCGAAGACAGATATTTATGTTCTTGCAGCTGATGATTTTGGCGTGGAAGAAATAAAAATATCATATAAGAAAAAGAATGCCGATTTTCTTGAAAATAAAACAAATGCAGAAAGAGCAGAACAATTATTTGGATCAGATTGGCGCAAGATAATAGAAACTTCTACAACTGATATTCGAGATAAATTTGAAAGAAGAATGCGTATTTACAAAGAAAAGTTTGCTAGGACTGAAAAAGGAGCAATAACGTTGGGCTGGAAATTCGAGCTTATGAATAAGCTCAGTGGAGATCTTTCTGGTCAGATAAAATTGAATATCAGTCAGGTATATGATGTATACGCAGGAAGAAATCTCCCTGATGAGAAACGTAATGCATATGTAAATGGAAGAATTGTTCAAGATTCTGGCGTTGCAGAGTATATATTGATAACAGATAGAGTTAATTCTGCTCAAGAAATTATTGATAAGATGATTCCTATCAGTGAATATGTGCAGATGAATCCGAATATTTATTTTGCTTGTAAAGCACTCAATTATAGAACTTTTGCTGAAAAATATGATGGAAATCGTCCATTGGCAGTTCAAGTGGATTGGAGTATTAGAAATGACAAATTAAAATCAAATTTAGTATTTGATCATCCTCTTGAGATGAATGGTGATGAAATGGCCATGCGATTGCTTCGATGTCTGCATTATTTGGGAATAAAAAATACAGATGATATTAACTCAGACAATACTGATATGGAATAAAATCAATATAAAGAAAGATGAGGAAGAATTAAATGAATTTGATTAGTTTGTTTTCTGGTTGTGGAGGCTTAGATTTAGGCTTCGAGAAAGCTGGATTTCAAATTCCTGTTGCAAATGAATTTGATAAAAGCATTTGGGAAACCTTTAAGGTTAATCATCCCAAAAGCCATTTGATTGAGGGAGATGTAAGGCAAGTTAAAAAAGAAGATTTGGCACAGTATATTAATGGTGATGTGGATGGTATTATTGGAGGACCACCGTGCCAATCGTGGTCTGAAGCTGGAGCGTTGAGAGGAATTGAAGATGCACGGGGTCAATTATTCTATGATTACATAAGAATTTTAAAAGAGTTTAAACCTAAATTTTTTTTGGCAGAGAATGTAAGCGGAATGTTAGCAAATAGACATTCAGAAGCTGTAAAAAATATAGTTTCGTTATTTGATGAAGCTGGTTATGATGTTTCGTTAACCTTGGTTAATGCGAAAGATTACGGCGTTGCGGAGGAAAGAAAAAGGGTTTTTTATATAGGATTTAGAAAAGATCTTAAGATTGATTTTTCTTTTCCTAAAGGTTCCACAGAAGATGATCAAAAAAAAATTACGTTAAGAGATATAATATGGGATTTACAAGAAACGGCGGTTCCTTCAGGGGAAAAAAACCATCATAATCCAAAAGCTATTAATAATAATGAATATTTTACAGGAGAATATTCACCTATTTTTATGAGCAGAAATCGTGTCAAAGCATGGGACGAACAAGCATATACGGTTCAGGCTAGCGGGAGACAGTGTCAATTACATCCTCAGGCACCTAAAATGGTGAAATATGGAAAAAATGATTGCCGCTTTGTGGAGGGAAAAGAACATTTGTACAGAAGAATGACCATTCGAGAAATAGCAAGAGTACAAGGTTTCCCAGATGATTTCAAATTCATATATGATGGTGTGAATGATGCATATAAGATGATTGGAAATGCTGTACCGGTTAATCTTGCATATGAAATAGCAGTAGGTATTAAAGAGGCTCTGAAAAATCAAAATAACTAAAAAAATAAGAAAATATTCTAAAAGAGCGTATCAAATGATATGCTCTTTTAGAATATTAGGGAATGCTAAAAGTGGATATACACTTTATAGTATGTTATACTGAAATAAAAATATTTATTTGCTTTGGTTTATGGGGGAAGGATATGTCTGAGGGTTTGATATCGGAGCAACGCCATAAGAACATGCAACATATTCATGCAAGTGATACATCAATTGAAATAATATTAAGAAAGGCATTGTGGAAAAAAGGTTATAGATACCGAAAAAACTATAAGCTGCTTCCAGGAAAACCGGATATTGCAATTACAAAGTATAAGATTGCAATATTTTGTGATGGAGAATTTTTTCATGGTAAGGATTGGGAAATCCTTAAACCGCGTTTGAAAAAGGGAAGGAATAGTGAATACTGGATTAGTAAGATTGCTAGAAATAGAGAACGGGATAATGAAATTAATAAGAAATTATTGTTTATGGGGTGGACGGTAATTCGTTTTTGGGGAAATGATATTAAAAAAAATACAGATGAGTGTATTAGAGTAATTGAAGAAACCATTTTTGAATTAAAGATTACAAATGACGATGAAGAAAATATTATGGGGATGGTGCAGCTATGATAAAAGAAACTGAAATATCTATGAAATTTCATCCAAGAGCTTTTTCTGCATTTGGATCAGACTTAGTGACAAATGATGGAGTGGCATTAACAGAACTGGTAAAAAATAGCTATGATGCTTATGCAAGCTGTGTTGCGATTATTTTTGGAAGTGATTCTGGAAAGGGACAATATATAGAAATAATTGATGATGGGCTTGGAATGACCCAAGAGATTGTAAAAAATGCATGGGCAGTAATAGCAACTCCTTATAAAATGGAACATCCGAGTGTTGAAAGAAATGGAAAAAAGAGAATGGTATCTGGTAATAAGGGACTAGGAAGGTTCTCTGCTGCCCGCTTAGGAAAAAAAATGCAAATTATAACATACAATGAAGATGATGATTGTTTTTCGGCAGAAATCGATTGGGAGACATTTATAAAATCTGAAAGTATAGACAGATGCAAAGTGTTTTTAAAAGAATATTCGAGAAATATTTTATTGAAAGAAATAACGGAAAAAACTAAAACAACAAGCAAAACTGGAACAATTATAAAAATATATGATTTAAATGATGATTGGACAGATATAGCTAAAATTAACTCATTAAAAGCATCTCTTGCAAGACTTGTTTCGCCGTTTGATAATGTTGATGATTTTTCTATTGTATTGTACTTGGGAAAGATGGGAGAGCCAATTAAAATTGAATCACATCCTTTTATTAAGAATCCAGTTTATAGCATTTCAGGAGAAGTAGATAATCAAGGAAATGTTGAATGGATATATAAATATGCGCCGAAAGGAAAAGTGCTTAAATCAAAAAAAGACATTATGGATTGGAATACAGCATCGCAAGGTTTTGATCGCGGAAATACAACATTAACATCAGAAGGGAATACTAAAGGTATAGAAGCATATAGTTGTGGTGCATTTTCATTTGAAATTAGAGCATGGGATTTGGACACAGACAGTGTAGCTGATATACATGAAACATTTAATATTAAAAAAAGAGAAATAAGGCAAACAATATCACATTACAAAGGGCTTTCAGTGTATAGAGACAACATACTTGTATTACCTAAATCAGAAGCAACAAAAGATTGGTTAGGTATAGATATCCGAAGGGTTAGTGCGCTTGGAAAGCGTCTCAGTACAAGCCAAATAGTAGGAATATTGTCTATAACATCAGAAAATAACCCAGAATTAAAAGATACGACAGATAGAGAAAAACTTGTGGACACTGATGAGTATAAACAATTTTGTAAAATTACTGAAAGCATAATTCTTACGTTAGAGAATCTAAGAAATTTAGACAAAAAACCTAATAATATTTTGAAAAATCCGACCTTAACAGATTTGCTATCACCATTAGAACCTTCTGCATTAGAATCTAAAATAGAACTAATGATACAGGGGGGAGGATCATCAGAAGATATACTGGATGCAATACATGAATACAGTGCAGATACAGAAAAAAATTTAAATGAGTTGAATGATCGTCTAATATATTATGCACAAACAGCCTCTTTGGGCTCTATAGCTGTAGTTATTATGCATGAAATACGGTCAGGGATGACTGTAATAAAACGGTTTTTGAATAGAATAAAAAAACTATTACTTATCCCCGATGAAAGAACACGGGAATATTTTGAAGATGCGGAAGCAAGCCACCAAAGACTTTTGGAAGTTGCAAATAGCTTTGCACCGTTATATAAAAGGGATATTTATAAAGAAAAGCATAAAACGCAAGTTATTGAGGCGGTTAAAAGCAGTGTAAGGCTTATTAAGGCAAAAAAAGAAGCAAAGGATGTTGATTTTGATCTAGATATTAATCAGGACTTTATATGTACAATGCATATTGGTGAATTTCAAACGATATTAATTAACTTGCTAGATAATGCGTGCTATTGGTTAAGAAATACAGAGAATAAAAAAATAAGGATATCTACAAGGACATTACCAGATAATAAAAAAATTGAATTAGTTGTCAGTGATAATGGAACAGGTGTAATAGAAGAAGAAAAGCAAAAAATATTTCAACCTGGAGTCACGGCAAAACCGCAAGGCATTGGAATGGGGCTTGTTATAGTTACAGAGCTACTAAATAATCATAATTGTAAAATTAGATTAGAAACACCAGGTGAATATAAAGGTGCTACATTTGTTTTTGATATACCAATAGAGTAAAAGGAGTCAGTTATACGAATGAAAAATGATATTAAAATTAAAGTTTTGATAATAGATGATGATGAAACCAGTATTAAGGGTATAAGAGATCATTGTGAAGATGCAGGATGGGAATGCAAAGTTACTGATTTCGATAAAAGCTATAAACAAATTATGCAATGGAATCCAGATGTAGTAGTATTAGATTTATGTGAAGCGGGAGTTGATGCGGGAACACCAGTATTGGATAGCATATGGATCAATGGCTATAGACCAATTGTTATTTTTTCTGGAAATATTGATTCGATAACATTAAAGGAAGAATACAATGCTAATGAATTAATACAAAAATATTCTAAAGGTGATGAACAGCCAGTGAATGATTTCTTGGATGAATATAAAGAATTTTTTTGTGTATTATCTGAATATAGAGATGAATTAGGAAAATCTTTAATTCAGGCATTTGATGGAGTGAAATCAATAAAAGAAAATAAAGAATCAGATTTGAATAATGATATTATTAAATATTTATTAGCAAAACGAACCGTGAATTATTTTGATTTAGAGAGAAAGGACGTTACATTGCCACCATGGGGAATGTATTTACATCCGCCAATTTTGAATAACAGTTTAAGTGCATGTGATATTTTGCGTAAAGTAAGTTCTGACACTGATTTATCCAAAATAGGAAATCCAGATGAATATTTGCTTGTATTAACACCTTCTTGTGACTTGTTTAATGAGGGAAAACGTGAAGCAAAGGTACAGGAGGTTTTATGTGCAAAATGTTTTGAAAAAAAAGTATTTACGGATGGAACAAATAAAATTGATAAAATTAAAAAAGTTTTGCACGATGGAATTAATAAGCAGTGGGTTCCGCTGCCAGCCTATAAAAATGTATGTCCAGCGTTGACGGTAGACATGAAAAAATTAGAAATTATTTCGTTAAATAAAGTAATAATGAATAAAGCAAATATAGAAGATGATAATACATATTATTTAAGAATGTGTTCAATTGATAGTCCATTTAGAGAACAAATTATTTGGAATTATATGCAAACATCGTGTAGACCTGGGGTGCCAGATAGAAATGTAGATAACTGGGCAGTTGATATAAAAAATTAAAGTATCAAGTTTGTCTATAGCATGAAATCCCTGTATATTATACAGGGATTTCATGAAGCTGTCTCAAAATATTAAGAAAATAGTTACCACTTGCTTGTGCTAGTAAAGGAGGAACTGCATTTCCAACTTGAAGCGCAGCTTGTCCCTTTGTTCCGGAAAAGACATAATCATCAGTAAAAGACTGTAATCTAGCAGCTTCACGTACAGTTATTGCTCTAGCTTGAGTTGGGTGACCATATCGCCCTTTACTATAGGTAATGCATCCTCCAGTCATTGTTGGGGCTGGTTGATCTGGATCAATTACGCCATAAACACCAGTATAGCCAACGTTTTCCTTTTGATGGCAAGGTAATTGAAGCTGTTCTGGAAGGCAGTTTCTACTGCCACCATGATTTTGTATATATTGGATACGTTCAATATTAATGGCAGAAAGACCATTCGTTTCATGATTTGGAAATCCAATTGGTGCTTTTTCTCCAGCGGCAACAGCTGGAAGGTTGGCGAATGCAATTTGTGAAGGAACCCATGCTTGCAAGTTATTGTTTGCATTTGGGTGCTCTGAATGTGTCGCTTGTGGTAAAGACACAGTAAAATCTGGAAAAGTATTTTTTAGTAATTGAAAAGCATCTCTTCGTATTCCATGGAGGACTAATCTTTTTCTTTTTTGGGGGATACCATAATCAGCACAATTTAAAATATCGGAAGTCAGTTCATATAATGTGGATAATTGTGTTGTTGCTATTTCAAAAATTTTTTTCCCCCGTCCTCTTTTTAAGCCAGGAACATTTTCTAATTGAATAAATAGTGGCTGTAAATCCATAACTATACGAACATATTCCATGATTAAATTATTACGTTCATCTTTGTTTATATTATTTTTTTGAAGAGATGAAAATGTTTGGCAAGGGGGACAACCGGCTACAAGAAATAATTCGCGAGCTTCTATATTTAGCATATTCATAATAACTTCAGATGGTATATTGCGGATATCATCGATAATTACATTACCATGTAAATTGTTCTGATATGTAGTAGCTGCAATAGGATTGAACTCAACTCCTAATCTAACATTAATTCCGCAATCTTCTAAACCGCGAGATAAACCGCCAGCTCCACAAAATAAATCTATTGCATTGAGCTCAATATTATTATACGCCATAGCAATCCTCCTTTCATCAAACCTAAGAAATCACTCTATTATACACTATTGATGTAGAAAAGTCAAAATGCTATAAAATTAAATATTATTAAACGTAGTCAATAGTTTGCATATATTCCTTAAAAATTGGTCTAAGTGTTTGTACCTGCAAATTCCGGCTCATCTGACCACGCATTCCGCTAAGAGCTGATCAGTCTTTCCGGATGTAACTGAACGCGTTTCCGCTTCAGCTGATCAATAAGTTTTCAACGTGTTATAGTTCTTTCGTAGTCA
>OLSP01000785.1_pt1 | contig 31536 bp, 19 predicted proteins | sample 1672941 | NCBI WGS metagenome assembly OLSP01 (sample SAMEA3136739, study PRJEB25190) | human gut metagenome | reverse complement strand
GCAATTGACTCAATAAATGCAATAATCTTTCCATTTATTCGCTAAGATAGAAGAATATACAAGAAAAATACACCAATTTGTGAAATCAATAACAAGAAATAAAAAAGACAGGAAAAAATAGAAGGGTAATATAACAGTTAGAATCATGGGCGTGTTTCCGATATAAATAGATACTAGACCTAAAATTTGCAGTCAAAAAAGTTATTCTCCATATTTCTTTTCAGTTTGTTATTTACCTCTTCTTGTTTCCCTTTTTGTGCAATAAATGATTTTACTTGCATAATTCACCCTTTTCCCCTGGAGAGTCAATTTGTCTGTCCCACAGACGGTCGTTTATCACGATGTAACAGTAAGTATACTGCCCTTAAAAAACGTTGGTTGAATAAAAATAGTGCGTATTTCACTTGTCCGATGGTCCGATTCCAACTGTAGTTGATATATTGTAACACCGTCATCATAGGAATTTTTGCAACTACTCGGATAAAAAAGCCACGTGATTGTTTGGTATAATTTCGTATCATCATAAATTGGTCATTGAGTTGTGAAAATACAGTTTCAATACGTTTCTTGAAGCGCCTGTATGCCCAAGAAGGTGGTGTCCAATTACTTTAATTCTTGAACAGTCTTTTCAAGAACCTCTTTTTTCCCCTTGTCGGTTTAGGGGTATTGGATTTAGTTATTTCCGGAAGCTGTCTGGCTATTTCCAAGTCAGGTTGTTGTTACTTTTGTATTATTTCCTTAATTTGCAACATGGATTGTTCCTTATCTGTCCACAACATTCTGATACTGTCTATATACGCATTGGGATGAATGCCTACGTATATGATGCAACCTACAATCAGGGTTACAATAACATAGCCTGCCGTAACTTTGACAAGAACACGTTGAGTCAATAATCATCAACAGAAATACCACTGGATACCCCATCACCCTTCTCTTATTTCATTCTTGAAATACATCAGCATAGTTATGAATAAAATAAACTGGAGTACAGCTCCAAGCATGGCAAGCACTATTTAATGGAAAAAAATGATAAGGAGAATATGTGTCATCAGTAGGATCATAAACTTCCCAAAATGTATCTGCCCCCTTTTCAACCATACCTCCCCAATAACTAACAAGCAGTTGACGAGCTTCTTTCTTCATCCCACAATCAAGCATTGCTTGCAACACAAAATGCATAGCATAAGGAGTAGCAGGTTGAAAAGAATCCGGTTTATCTAAAGAAGATCTAAGAGCACGCTGAGCCAATTTACCTTTTACGACTCCACCAAGTATCATCCATGCTTGTGACAACACTGACACCTGACGTTGCGGACCACTCACAAAAATTCCATCTAACTCATCATAAAAATTGGCTAATGCAACCTGTTCCATCCGGCTAATAAAGGACAGATAAACAAAAACTTCTTTATCACGTCGTAACATATTTGCCAATTCACATGTTTGACGTAAACCAAACAATACAGCAGCATGAGCCGAAGCCGAACAATCCAAGTCAGCCTTATGATCAAAAAAAAGCCAATGAGCCGGATGATAGACATAATCTTTCCCTACAGACTGGAGTGCTAATTCTATTTGCCTCAACGCAACCGGCCACAAATCATTGGCTGTTGCTATATCACCCGTATCTTTCAGATACTCCAAAAGAGTAGAGGTCCATAAAAGGCTATAATTCAAACAGTATGAATCAGGTTGTGCATGATAATAAGGCCATTCAAAACAGTTGGACAAAACTCTTCCTAATGAATCTGTCAATGCAGCAAAAATGTAAAGACAATGCTTAGTAAGATTAAAATTTTTATAAGAGTATCTATTTGCCAATGACTCAAGATACATATCTCCTGCCCATAACCGCCTATCCCGTTTAGGACCATCTTCATATACAGTCTGCATACATTCCCCTAATGTAGCAACACTAACTTTATTTATATTGGCAATATCGGGAGGGCATGTACGAAGTAAAGTAGTTTGCACTCTGCCCGCAGAGCTTACAGCCTTACATGTCACATCACTAATAGCAAAATCAAAATCAGAAGAAGCCCCTAATAACTCGACTTTAACATACCTAAAAGCCATACGCCTAGGCAGAGTATATGCGTTCCCTATCATGTCCAATGTTATTATTTCATCTTGCATCCAAGCTCGGCTCAGTGTTCCCTTCCATGGTTCTAATGGGGTGTTAATTTCTGCCGGAAGTTCGCCGAAAGTAAGACGAAACCGAACAGGAGCATCCTGACAACGGCGTATAATCCGAGTAGAAAAAGAAAAATATCCAGTAACATGCATTCCAAAATCAAAAGTCAATTCACGTACTTCTTTATAATTCAATTTGGGCAAATCTTCAAGTCCATCCTTCTTCAAATACTTCCAACCTTGAAATGCATTCTTATCAGCAATAGCCGTAACCATTGAAACCGGTCGGACAATGGTTTCATGTAATTTAGGAGTAGAATCTACAGCTTTTTGTATCCAACTCTTCCTATATTGCTCAAAAAAATCTACTGCATAGGATTGTTCAAAAACAATTATCAACAGAAATATAATAGATGCTACTCTTTTCACGACCATAATTCCCAATTTTAACTATAAATTCCACAAATCACTATTTATCATTCTTTTACCATAAAATCAACTTGTTGTAAATCCTCGCTATTTGTACCAATCATTATATTGAATAATCCCGGTTCACATACAAAATCCATATTGGCATTATAAAATTTCAGCAGATCGGTTGTGATTTTAAAACTCACCACTTTTGACTCACCACTTTTTAGAAAAACCCGTTCAAAACCTTTAAGTTCCTTTATCGGCCGAGTAATTGAAGCTACAGGATCATGAAGATATAGTTGTACTACCTCAAACGCATCATATTTACCAGTATTCGTAACAGTGACAGACGCAGTCAACTCACCTCCATCAAGACAAATATCATTACAAGATAAAATAACAGGAGAGTATTCAAATGTTGTATAACTCAAACCATATCCAAATGGATATACAGCATCATTACTACAATCAATATAATTACTACGGAATTTTTCAAACCATTTTTCTTTTGCTTGAGGTCGACTAGTTGCACGGTGATTATAGTAGAAAGGTTCTTGACCTACACTTTGAGGAAAAGATGTAGTAAGTTTCGCACTGGGAGAAACATCCCCAAAAAGCACATCACAAATAGCTGCTCCACCTTCACTTCCAGGATGCCACACATGTAAAATAGCAGGAACGTGTGCATTCTCCCATCCCATGACAGTTGGGCGTCCAGCGAAATTAAGGAGTACAACAGGCTTACCCGTAGCTAATAGAGCCTTAAGTAAATCATGTTGCGCATCGGGCATATCCAGATTGGTACGACAACTTGACTCACCACTCAAGTCACCAGGTTCACCCAATGCCGCAACTATCACATCGCCCCATTCGGCCAATCTCAATGCATCATCAAGCAGTATACTATCATTTAAATGAGGTTGTTCACTAAAATTCACCCATGTACGACGTTCCATTTCTTCATCATAAAAATAATTACTACCTTTAGAATAACGTACCTCAGCCTTTCCTTTCAAGTACTGTTGCATTGCTTCAAATATAGTGCTGTATTTTTCATTTTTTGCCGCTACAGCCCAATTACCATGCATCTGTGTACGGGCATGAGCCAATGGTCCCACAAGAGCTATTCTACCGCTCTTACTAAGAGGCAGAAGATGATTAGCATTTTTCAACAAAACAAAGGTTTCTGCTGCTATTCTACGAGCAGCAGCACGATTAGCCTTAGAATAGAGTTCACATTTTTCACGTTTTGCATCCAAAAAGCGATAAGGATTCTCAAATAAGCCCAATTTGGCTTTTACCATTAAAATGCGACGGCAAGAGACATCAACATCAGCCTCACTAACTAAGCCGCATTTTACCGCGTTTTCAAGTTGAGCAACATAAGATCTTGACCCCATATCGAAATCTACACCAGCCAACAAAGCTTTAGCACTCACCTCCCTTTCATCACCTAAACTATGATTAGACAACTCTTTTACAGCAGAATGATCCGAAGTAATGAATCCTTTAAACCCCCATTGTTTGCGTAGTAAATCTGTAAGTAACCATTTGTTTGCCGTAGCAGGTATTCCATTTATATCGTTGAAGGATACCATTACGCTGGACACACCTTCATCAATAGCAGCTTTATAAGGAAGCATATATTCATTGAACATTCTATTGCAACTCATATCTACCATATTGTAATCACGTCCACCTTCACTGGCTCCATAAAGGGCAAAATGTTTAACACAAGCCATCATTTCATCTATAGAATCCAAATTGCCTTGATAACCTTTCACCATGGCACGAGCAACAGCCGCTCCCAAAAACGGGTCTTCTCCAGCTCCTTCACTTATACGACTCCAACGAGCATCCTTACAGATATCCACCATTGGGCTAAAAGTCCAATGAATGCCACTGGCTGTAGCTTCACGTGCAGATATACGAGCCATCTCTTCAATAGCATTCATATCCCATGAGCAAGACAAAGCTATATTTAGTGGAAAAATAGTTTCATATCCATGTATGACATCACAACCAAACAATATCGGAATTCCTAATCTAGTTTCCTCTACAGCCATCCGTTGAATAATGGTGTTATCATGAACTCCACGCAAATTAAACACCCCTCCAACATCACCACGCCTTACATCTTCAAAAATTTCTTCATTTTGTCCATAAGCAGTAGTTACCGGTCCGGTAGGTAAAAGGTTAAGTTGACCTATTTTCTCACGCAAAGTCATTTTACGCATTAAGCCATCGACAAACTTATCATAATCTATTTCTTGAGCAACACTTACCTGTACGTACAGCAGCAGATATAATAATATAAAAGAATATCTCATAGCATCTTTATTATTAAGTATTTAAAGGTAAACAAATCACTTTACATCCCTTAGGATAGCTTACATCATATTGACCTGTCTTTGATATATATACATCTATAAATCCCTCTTTTACAGGAATACGGGCGCGCGCCCAATCTAAATGTAAAAGCTGAGGACGAATGGTATAAACCGATTCACCTTCGCTATCTTGAGAAAAACCAATTATCCCATAAAGAGCCACAATAATGGGAGGAACACCATTTGCACCATGGCACAAACTCAATCCAAACGGACGATCATAGAACATAAGCTGTTGTGAAACAGTAGCATCAAGAGAAAAGTTCTCTGGGAAACGTGTATGCCCTTGTTGCAGCCAATCGCCCCACACATCATTAAGCAGCATATACGCTTCTACCGTTTTACCAGCTTTAATATAGGCCAGTAATTCATACCCCTTTTCATAACTGATATACTCGCGATAATATGGAATAGAAGGTAAGACTTGCGAAAATAATGTATCAATATGCCCTTTTGGAAAAAGGTCTGCTAAAATTGCCCAATACTGGGCATGGCGTGATATCCTTGCATCAACTTCACCATTGGTTCGGATTCCATTAATAAAAGCCCCTTGGCTTTGATCCCAAAAATGTTCCATTATGGACTTTTCAAGTTGTTCGGCCTTCCTCCTATAATGGCGTGCAAGAGAACGTTCTCCCCATTTAGTAGCAAAAAATGCAGCTATACGAAAGTTTTCATAAAGCATAATCTGAGCGTAAGTAGCAACTCCATAATCTTCTGGACCATTTTTTCGAGCCCAACCAGGTATAAATCCTGTAGAAGGCGGCAAAGCGTGAAGAAAACCATTACTGTCTTGCATACTTTCATAAAAAGCCATCTGACTATCTATTCTATTCCTATACATAAGCGAGGTGCTAATATCACCATAACGAAGATATTCTTCTTTCAAACCAATTAAAGCATGAAGAGGGTAATCTACAATGCCCCAATCAGATTTTTTCGGGTTTAGCGGCATTAACGAAAGAGAAAGACCATTTCTATCAATCTGCCTATCTGAAAACACACGATCAGCCCCAATAGCTGTTATTATCGCATCCATTGCCCAAGGCAAATAATCTCTTTTCACGCCATCAAGATAAAAATTATGCATCGAAGTATGTATAGTCTTTACACCTGTCTCAAAAAGACGATTCATAGTAGAATCACTACATTCAAATTGCATTGCCCGCTTCACCGGTCGCATACGTGCATTAAATGACACAAAGGAAATAACACAATGTTCAGTACATGAAATTTTCAGATAACGAAGAGCTCTCTCCGGCAAATCAATGGCCATACCTGAATTTAATAAATTGTAAGGCTTAATCGGATATTGTTCGAAGAAAGAAGGGTTATCATTTAAGGCCTCATCCACCGATTCTCCGACAGTAGCAGTAAGCGAACCACTCCCTGCAACTTTAAGACCTACAGAACCTATTTCCAATTCTTTAAAATCTACAAGCACTACAGAATTCTTATACATATGAATCCGATCACCATTAATTTCACTATTACGTAAAACTATGATGCGGTCCGGGCGAATGGTTACTACAGAATCTACATCACACTCCGGACGTATTTGCTCATTGCAATAACGACTATCATATTCAGGAATTGTCCAATTCTTCCCATCTTCACTAACAAAAACATTGTCAGGTGTGCCGAATAATGCCGCTATACCATTTTGAGAACGAGGTTTCACAATAACTTTTCCGTTCACCTTAAAATATACAGTATCCGTAAAAGTGTAAAACTTGCCAGGATAACCCACATTAACACATCTACTTGCTGATTTTTCACGCTGAACTTGCTGCAAATAAGCAGCAAGGTGGCCAGGATGCCACATCCACGTTTGCGCAAATAAAGAACTGCTCCCGATGAAAAATAAATTCAGAAAAAATATGTACTTGAAATACTTCATATCAAATATCTCTTTTATTAGAGTTTCACAAGCTCAATGCTTTGTTTGTAGTTGAACTTGTGAAACATGAATTATATTAATTAAAACCTATTGATTTCATTGTCTTTTTCAATTCCGGTGACTTTGCAGCTAATTTCCAGCACATCCCCGACCGATAGTTTTCTATTAACATCACATTAAGAGGTGGAAAGAAATTATCACTAAAGAATGGAGATATTTTCCCTGTTGGAATATTTACACTTGTGGCAATACCTTGTTTAGTATAAAAGCCTTGTTTTCCATATTCTTTGTACAATGTACGAAGACATTTTATTGCAGCCTCAGGACAAAATGCAATGGCACTGATTGCTGCATCTACTGAAATGGTTCCATCTTCAATTTCATTCTCTTTGGGTACACCCTTCTCAATCCATTTTCCTGCAACAGGATCCATCGTATCATAAAATCCAAAGACATCACCATATAAGGGATAGCTGGCCGGATTGTGTTTGGCATAAGCAATTTGCGCATGAATAGCATGTACTACACTCTCATAATAACCAAGTCCATTTTGACGGCAAAAAGCATCAGTAACATTACGCAAATCAAGCCAAATATGAGGTTGGACCAAGTAACCTAATTTTGCAGTAGGACGAGTACTATAATATTTAAAGCCGTATTGTGTATCAACAAATATATGCTTTGTATATTCAGCATAAGCCTCAGTTCCGTGTCTCCAACCAGACGATCCTAATACCAAAAAATGCATAAAGAAAGTCTCATCCATTTCACCCTTTAAAGCTTTTCCATCAAAATTTTCCGCATGAGAACCATTTTTAAACCAATAGAAACATTTTTCTTGCTCATTATAGGCAAAGTTCCAATCAATACGGTCACATATCTTATTGCATAATAATCTTATCTCTTGTTCACCATCAGATTCCAAATCAAAAAATGGTCGAACAATATATAACAATGTAGCTGCCATAAAAGCAGTTCCCACCACATCATAAGGTCTACCAAATTGACCATATATCTCATCTGAAATATCTCCGGTTGTTCGACTGAAAGTCCGTGGCATTATGCCATTAACCGTTTTGGCTACAGCAAATTGCCGAAGATACCATAAGACTTCATTAATAGCGGCAGAACGTTCCATCCAACCATTTTGTACAGCAATACAAAGGAGTCCGACTCTAAAACCATCTCGTTCTATAGTACAATCTTTGTCTTTGACAGCCAAACAACGTCGAGTATAATCGTATTGTATCCTTTCAAGAAATTCATCATCAGAGAGTGATTCCAACGTTGTCGGATCTTGAGTAAGAAAAGGCTTATCTTCTATTTTCAATCGAGTATTTTCCACATCTGAATCGGTACATGCAGATATAGGTGAAAATACCATCATCATCAATATAATTGCAACAGTTTTCATGGCATAAGAATTATTATTTAAACCGGCATTCCTCAGAACACCGGTTTAAAGTCTGATAAAATGATTATCACATCCACATATGTTGTTAATAACCTGGATTTTGTTCAAGATTACTCTTCTTTATTTCTTCCACAGGAATGGGCCACAAATCATTTTTGGGATCATAGTCTCTAGTAAGGAATACATAGTATCTATAACTTTTTTCCCCGGTAACGGCATTACGTTTTATTTCAACTCCAATTACATCCTGAGAGAAATCTTTCTCGGCATCTCTCCAACGGCGAGCATCATAAAATCTATTTCCTTCAAAAGCCAATTCTACACGCCGTTCATGCTTGATTTTATTAAGTAATTCAACTCCTGATGCGGCAATAGATGGCATATTAACACCTTCTCTTTGGCGGATTTTATTCACGTACTCATTGGCCAACTGTTCATTACCAAGATGGTATTGGGCTTCTGCATAAGTAAGATAAAATTCAGACAAACGCATATAAATCCAAGGTTGCTCACTACCAACCGTACTTGTATAATCCCAATCCGGATTGAGTGATTTCAAAATGCCATAACTAAGTTTTGAACCATTCCACCACCAATTCACATTGGTATTTCTACTGTCAGCTCCACCGTCCCACATTTCAATTTCACGTCCTTTCCATTCATTTCCATCATAGTAAATAGACATTTTCAATCGAGGGTCACGATCCTCATAAGGATGATCCGGATCATAATCCGATGCATTGGGATTAAGAATTGGAGTCAAGTTTGATTCATCTCCCTCATATCCAAGTACCGGAATTTCACCTTTCAATGTTTCATATTGATCCACCATGGTTTGAATCGGATTTTCAGACACCCAACCACCTGAGCCGCTGGGGAATCTCCATTCGTCAATTCTGTGTCCTCCACGATAATGGAAATAAGAATCCCCACTCATGCTATAACTCTCACCTCCATATTCATCAATGAACTGCTTAAAGAATATCACCTCAGAATCATTGGCATTCAGAAAAAGGTTCTGATAATCAGAAGATAATTCATATTCATTGAGGTTGAAAAGCTCTTCGCAAGCCAAAGCTACATTTTGCCAACGGCTCTTTTCGTTATCAGAATTGAATAGTGGGCTAGCATAAAACATAAGGGCACGAACTTTCAAAGCTAAAGCAGCACCTTGGGTAATACGGCCAAAATTGTCACCTGTAGCATCACTGCGAGATAATAAATCCGGCAATATTTCATCAATTTCCTTTACTACAAAATCTGTTATATCTTTCACAGAAGAACGTTCCACATTGAAATTATCATTTGGATTAAACGTTTTTGTGATCAATGGCACTGCTCCATAACGTGACATCAGTTCTGTATAGAACCAAGCCCTGAGCCAACGTATTTCTGCACTATATTGCGCCATTAGTTTAGACTCACCAATAGAAGCATCAAATTTCTCCAGAAAATTATTATTATTGCTGATAGCTTGATAAGCCTCATGCCAAAATCCTCCATAGAAAAACATATTATCACTGGTAATACCTCCGGCAAGATACTTATCACAACGTGTTTCATGCATGTGATAAGATTCATCCGTGATACCGGTCATTCGCAATCCACCCGTAAACTGTTGAAAGCCATGTGGAAGTTCATTGTAACGTGCATTAACATATAATTTCACCATTTCAGGGTCAGACCAGGTAACAGTCTCAGATATTGAATTCAACGGTGACAAATCAAGTACATCAGCACAAGAAGATATACTGAGAAACATAAAAGTTCCGAAAATAATCTTTTTCATAATATTCTGCTTTTAAAAAGTTAAGTTTAAGCCACATGTAATAAGACGTTGTTGAGGGTAATACCAACCTACTGCATCAGTACTTTCCGGATCTCTGAAACCTACATTATCATAGATAAAGAAGAGATTGTTTCCTGTTACCGATAGGCGAAGATCTTGTAAACCCAGTTTCTTAAGCATCTGTTTCTCAAACCGATATGAGAGTTCCACATTTTTCACTCTCAAGAAAGATACGTCTTTCACCCATATATCACTGATATACTGAATATTGCTACTACTCATATCGAATGCGGCAGGATATTTTGCATTCGTATTCGTTTCTGTCCAACGATTCACAAAGTATTCCCTATCTTGATTCAAATCCCAAGGATTAAAAATCGTTTTTGCCATTCCCTGGCCTTGAAGTAAAATATTAATCCCAAAACCTTTCCATTCCGCACCAAGTGTAATACCATAGGTGATTTTGGGAGTAGAAGAGTTTGAAAGAATAATTCTATCATCCCCATTAATCACTTTGTCATCATTGACATCTACAAATTTCACATCACCCACTTTTGCATCAGCAAAGTGCGGATAATTATCAATTTCTTCTTGCGATTGGAAGAAACCATCGCTTTTATAGACCATCAGATAATCCACCGGATGGTTTGTTCGACGTTGCCATTCAGGGGTATCGGCAGCTTCATCCATATAAATAATCTTGCTCTTTGCAAAAGAAAAATTCACCCCGGCATTATAATTCACTGTTCCTATTTTATTAAAGTGATTGAGAGTCACTTCTACACCTTGATTAGACACTTTACCAATATTTTCATCAGGAAGAGTCAGCCCTGTAAACACAGGAACAGAAGCATTGCGAGGAGTCAGAATATCACTACGTCTCTCATAAAAGTATTCCACACTACCTGTGAGCATTGAACTTCTCAGCCCAAAGTCAATACCCAAATTATATTTCTGAGCAGTCTCCCACGTAATGTTTACATTCGGATAAATTCCCGGAGTAAGCCCCTTTGATAAGATTTTCTTCTCACCAAATACATAAGAGGTGTTTCCTGAATCAAGATTATAGAATTGTAAGTATTGAAAATTAGCTACGCGGTCATTACCCAACATGCCCCATGAAGCACGGAGTTTCAAATTATCGAACAAATTTTTATTGAAAAAACTTTCTTCAGATATTCTCCACCCCAAAGATAAACCCGGAAACCACCCCCAGCGTTTGCCCTTTGCAAAATTAGCAGAGCCATCGCAACGCAAAGTAAATTCAGCCAAATATTTGCCTGCATAATCATAGTTTAGCCGCCCAAAGAAGTTCGCACGGGCACTTTTCTCACCGGAACCCGTATTTTGCTGCCCCTCGTCAGCACCCGTGAATAGATAAGGAAGCTGAGGAGTAACCAGATTCTTTCTGGAGGCAGAAAAAAATTCATATTCATGTTGATACTGCTCATACGCTACAAAACCACTCACTCGATGGTTGCCAAATGTGCGGTCATAACCCAACATCAGATTGACAGTCTTGTTTGTTGTATGATCAAACTGCTGGAACAACGAAGTAGTACCTGTCTCATCCCGATTATTAACATATTTCCCTGTAGATGCATCTAGCGTATAGATATCATAAGGGTTAGAAAGATCTTTGCGGTAAGTAGTGTAATAATCATACGCAAAATAGCCACTCATATACAAGCCTTTAGTAATAAAAGGCAAATTCCATCTGGCAGAAAATTTACTTTCCAAACGAGTTTTTTTTGTACTCTTATTTCCACTACTTCCATCAGCTAACGGAATAGGATTTCCTGTTGTTGTCTTATGTAAAGTACCATCCTCATAATAAGGAAAATCATAAGGAGCAGAAACAAAAACCTGACGAATAAGGTCAGAAGCGCTTAATGTAGGGGATTTAACTTCACCGACACGATATGAGAAATCTACTCCCACTTTCAAATTCCTACTTAACTGCACATCAAAGTTTCCACGGCCATTATACTGCTTATAACCATAATCCTGACTTTTATATATAGCATCTTGATCCAGATATTGTCCTGATATATAGTACTTGAACTTGTCATTACCACCTCTTAGAGTGATGTTATGTTGTTGTTCTATTGACCATTTATCAATAGCCTCCGACCACCAGTCCGTATTCCCCCAAACAGAAGTATCAACTGTTCCATTGCGATAGGCAGCAATAACATCTTGATACTCCATAGGGCGACCATTTCTGAAATTTTGTTCATCAACCCATGTCAAATACTCCTCCGCATTCATAAGATGTGGCCGACGTGTAGGTTGAGTAAACGATACAGTTCCATTATAGCTAATAGCAGGTTTGCCTTCTTTACCACGTTTGGTCGTAACAAGAATTACTCCGTTAGCAGCTTGTGCACCATAAATAGCGGCCGAAGCATCTTTCAGTACACTAACACTTTCAATATCTTCCGCAGTAAGACGTTCAAAACCATCACGGTTGGCAATGCCATCAATAACATACAATGGAGAGTGATTACCTAAGGTTGACAATCCTCGAATTGTGATTTCAGTAGACTCCTCACCAGGATTTCCTGAGCGACTGTTCACGGTAAGACCACTGATTCTACCAACAAGATTATTTGCCACATTACCCGTTTTGGTTACAGCAATATTTTCATTGTTTATCGATGATACAGAACCGGTCAGTGTTTCTTTTTTTTGTACTCCGTAACCTACTACAATCACATCTGAAAGAGTTTGAGAATCTTCCTTCATTGTCAATTTAATAGCCTGTCCGGCAGAAGTAATCTTCACACTTTCCGATTTATAACCAATATAACTAAAGACCAGGATTTCACCCACCGCACAGTTTAAAGAAAAGTTGCCATTCACATCCGTGATTGTCCCCCTGTTTACATTTCCTTTAACTTGAACCGTTACCCCGACAAGCGGTAAAGCCGATTCATCCGTTACAACACCCTTCACCATTTTAAGATCAGAGCTTTGCATAATAGACTCTGCTTCTACCATATTAGCAGAAACCATAGGCATTGTAGTGACACATAGTGCCAAGGCTACTAACAGAACTTTTCCATTAGCAAGAATTTGATGATGTTTTTTCATTTTATTTAGCTTTCAAGTATTTAACATTCAAGTGTTCTCGTATCTATTTTTCAGACCGAATATAAACAGAAACTTTATAAATTCCAGGCCCAAAGAATTTTATATCTGTAGTAGGTGTATAAAAACTGGGATCAATTTTGTTGTATGTACCATAAGGTTGTTCTATAGAATCTACCTCCCGACCTTTCACTACCAAATACTTATTATGATTAGTTTCATCACCATTTAGGTTGCGGCTGACAACAAAAGTACCATCCTGCTCAAACCCACCTTCCGAAACGCGCATGATGTAGCCAATGCCTTTCTTCGATGAATTAAATGTAATTTTCAGACCGGCTCCTGCAACAATAAATTCATCATCATCCGTCTGTATCACAATCCCATAACAGCTTCCTTCGTTTTTATTCTCATAGGCAACATCCAATACATATTTACCCATTTCAATACGCTCGCCCGATGCATTAGAATCATTAAGCAGTCCTACCATTTTAGAACTACCTGCATATTTTGTAATCAACGGAGCAAGCTCTTTTACCACTAATGACGTTCCGGCATAAACCTTATCATTCACCCGATCCTCAATACCAAAAGGAGAGAAGCCCATCGCTCCATATTGCCCAAAAGCATACATAGCCCAAGCATGGTTCATTCTTACCTCCGGAATAAAGAGAGGGTTGTCATATCGATAATAGTCGGCTACAATCGATTTGAAGTTGGGTAAATAAATATCGGGACTCAAGAAGTCAACAGCTGGTGCCGCTGCTTTCCAAATATCCATTACGATGTCAACAGGTCCGCCATTAGGATATACTCCCGGTAGATCTTCCTCCTTTTGTACAAGCCAGCAGTTGCAATACATAGGTAGTGGATATTCCGCTTTTCCCGCTTCTGCAACATGATTTATGTAAGAAGCATATTGCCATACGGTACAATAAGCTTTTGACTCATATCCATTACCAAACACTTCTTCCCAAGTACCAGTATTTTTTTTACCATTTTCACGCCAAACCTTAGCAATACCGAGCTTCAATCTTTTCTCATTCTTCTTCAGATATAAAGTTAATGCGTTGGGAACTTGCTGCTTTAGCGCATCTTTTCCCATTTTCGAATAATCCATATCCTGAAAAATACCGACTTCATTTTCAGGTTGCGCTATAATAACAGTTTTGTGGATGTCATTCTCACGAATATGCGCCATTAATGCTGCAAAAGCCTTGGAGTCTGCTCTCATAGTTGCTTCACAGAAGGGAGAGAGTATCTCTATAGGCTTGCCGTCAGGTGAAATGACACGCTGAAAACGTTTTGTATCACGCTTTACCCACTCAGGAGCATAACTGGATTCACCATTTTTCCATGACCCGAACCATAAGATTCCTACACGAAGACCATTTCGGTACGCACCGGCCATAAGACTATCAACTAAAGAAAAATCAAATTGCCCTTCCTTGGGTTCAATATCTTCCCAAGCCACCGTGGCAAGAACAGAGTTGAGATTCAATTTGGTCAATTTGCGAAGAACTTTATTCATATACTGTGGAGTGGATGCAGATGAATTATGCAATTCTCCACACACCATCAGCATAGGAACACCATCTACTTTTAATATGGTATGTCCATATTCATTTTTTGATAACCGAGAAGGTACATCACCATTGCCTCCCCACGAAAGAGTACTAAAGAGTAGCAATACCAACATTAATTTTAATTTTCTTGTTTTCATGATATATAGTTTAATATTCATCGGTAATTAATACCGTTTGATTTTCTGCTGTAAATTTGCAATCTATATCTGATGAACGAAAATAAGCCTATGCTACTTTAATTCACTAATAATTTTCCTACTTCAATCATACTACATCATTTGCACTACAAGGTTTTATAAATGCTTATTTTAAAGGCTTTTAATTTTGCACTACAAATCAAATACATTACCTTTGCACTACATCATTAAACATTAATTCAATGAAAAAACACTTCATCATTATAGTATATATCATCCTCTTTCTGTCACCTGGAATAACGGCACAGATACCTTTTCAAATCGATAACTTTTCAATCAGTGACTATCATGGAGGTATTCAAAACTGGGGAATTACTGTCAACAATGGGAAAAATGTTTTTTGCGGCAACTCTGAGGGACTGCTGAGATACAATGGGAATGACTGGCAAATGATGTCACCGGGAGGCAGTTTCACCGTACATGCTGTAGCTTGTGTAGGAGACAGGATTTATGCCGCAGGGAAAAATAACATTGGATATTTCAAAAAAAACGATGTAGGAGAATATATTTATAATTCGCTCCGCGACAGTCTTAAGACAATGGGAATCACATCAATAGATTTTTGGAATATAGCCGTAAAAGACAATAAGATATATTTTCATTCATATAGCGATGTAGTGATGTATGATGGAAGCAAGTTTATTCCAATTTATATAACTCACTTTACCAAAGGGGTATTCTTGGTAGAAGATAAAGTCTTATTGCATGATAATGATGGCATATTATATGAATTAGAAGATAACAGGAAAAGAAAATTTTCAGACAACCACATTTTTACAGATCGGGATATACGCTTTGTTACCAAATCGGATGACGGTTATCTATTCTGTTTCAGCGACGGTTCAATTTATAACCTGAACAAAGGAGTGGTTGCTGAAGTCCTAACTCTGAGGAATGCCAAAAATAACCCTGTAGTTATTGATTGTGGTGATATGATTAACGGACATCTTGCCTTAGGGACAATAGGTGACGGCGTATTTATAGTGAATATAAAAACTAAAGAAAGTTTCAATTTTGGCAATAATTACCTCCAAGATCAAAATGTTCATGGCATCTGTTGTGTCGATTATAATCATATTTGGCTTTCTCTGGACTGTGGAGTCGCAGTGGTAAGAATTAATCCAGAAGTCTTTCGATGGAAAACCATTGCAGAAATAGGAACTTTCTTTGATGCCACACATTTCAACGGTCAAACATATATTGCGACCAACCGTGGCCTTGTAAAGTTTCCCGATGGAGATTTTATATCCGTAGACTATTATCCACTTAAATTTGAGATACTACACAACCAACTTCTTTGTGGGTCAACAAGCTATTTGCATATAACAGGAGAAAAAAGCAGCGATGTCATTCCCTGTAATGGAGTAGAACAATTCTGCTATATTACAGACAAACAGCATATTTATTCATACATTCGTTCTTATCAAGGTATCAGTCTTCTTAATTTTGAGAACAATAAGTGGAAACTCAAGAACAGTTTGAGAGGCCAAAATCATTTTGATCATATCCATGCAGAAAGTTTAAATATAATATGGGGAATAAATTACGGTGAAGAAATAGTAAGAATGTGCATCAATGCCAATATGGAAACAATAGATAAAATTGAGCGTTTTGACCATATTGACGGAAATGAGATAAGCGCCTACATTGGAATCTTCCAATCTAACAATCAATCATTGTTTGTAACTCGTAATGGTGTATATTCCTACAACGTTTCCTTGAAAAAATTTCATAAGGAAGAACAACTTACCAAAGAATTTCCAGCACTGGAAACACTGCAATGCATCACAACCAGCAGCAACCATGAGCTATGGATAGCAACCAACGAAGAAATCCTTCTATACAACATCCATGACATGAGCGTCAAACTACAAAAAAAATGGTCTATAGCTGAATTCGGACTAATGAGATACAACTATCGCGCAAATATCGCAACAACAGAAGATTCTCTTGTATATATAGGTACCAACCAAGGTACAGTTGTCATTGACCGCCGGAACCAACGCCATCGTGCCAATAAAAACACCAGTCCGTATATCGAATCTGTAAGCTATGGCTCTTCTCCTGCTACTTTTGTAGCAATAAAAGAAGGTGAGATACATATACCATATCATGCCAAGCATATTACAGTAAGTATAGCCAATGATATTGCATCGAATTCAAATTCTATTTCTTATTTTCTTGAAGGAGAGTCGGAAAAGTGGAGTAAATGGCAAAATACAGGAAAGATAGAATATACACAATTAGCTTCAGGAAGTTATACCTTACATGTGAAATCAGGAAATGACAAAATGGCTTCAATGAAAATAATCGTAGATTCGCCATGGTATTTCAAATGGTGGATGATACTGTTCTACTGCTTATTGTTTATGCTTACGATTGGTATCACCGTACGTTACATCAGTAAACGAAAATTAGCACATTTAAAAGCCCAACTTGATGAACAGAACAGATTACATAAAGAAGAACTTAGGATAGAAGAAAACAAACGCCTACAGGAAAAAGTAAATACACAGCAAAATGAGTTGCATAATCGATTACGTTACCTTACCCAAAAGAAAGAACTACTTGATAATCTTTCTAAAGAAGTAGAACGGCAGTATCGAGAACTTGGATCCCGCTACCCCAAAGATATGTATATGACACTTATGAAATTGATTCAAAGTGGAGAATCTGAAGAAGACAAACAGCTTACCTCAGAAAACTATTTTGTTGAAGTACACTATGAATTTATGCAACGTCTTCACATTATGAAACCAGAACTTAGTCCGCAAGAACTCAAGTTTTGTTGTTTGATCCGAGCAAACTTATCCACCAAGGAAATCGCAAGTATTCTCTCCATAGAGACTCGTAGTGTTGAACTACGACGCTATCGCCTAAAAAAACGCCTGACTCTTTCTAAAGAAACATCACTAACAGAGTGGTTGCTATCTGTATAATTCTCCGTATCCGCTCCATATCTCTCTTGTGCGTATAGATAAGGAGATAGCACGAAGAGGACATGAATTTAATACATAGAAAACAAGAAAATAGATTCAGAGAAAAACCAACATAAGAATTATCTGCCACAGCACAGAAAAGATGAATTTTATGGCTCAAGAAGAATACAGCATTCCTTATATTTACCCGTTGGTTGAATAAAAATAGTGCGTATTTCACTTGTCCGATGATCCGATTCCGATTGTGTTGATATATTGTAACACCATCATCGTAGCTGTTTTTTCAGCTACTCAGGTAAAGAGAACACGTGATTGTTTGACGTAATCTTGTATCATCATAAATTGGTCATTGAGTTATGAAAATACAGTTTCAATACATTTCCTGCAGCGCCTGTATGCCCAAGAAGGCGGTGTCCAATTACTTTAATTCAGGCGATATGGCACTTCTAGTTCAATGTTGGGCATATTGAACAAATCAAACTGAACTTTGGCGCTAAGATACCCCTTTTCACCAAGTATACAGGTTTCCCTTTCCAAGAAGAGAACTGTCATGTCTTTGTAGAACGCTCCCACCGTCAACTCTCTCTTCTGTATCGTACCGGAAGTGAGTATCATTTGGAATCCCGCCGCCTGAATACAGGTTTGTACCGTCTGCACCGTGAAGAAGTCTCTTCCGGTTTCCTTCCCATCCCATGGAGCCGCCTGAATGAATTTCTGACCTTACACAAGCCTTCCAGAAAACAGGCGCGGTCTGATCCGTAGATAACATGTAGGATTACTTGTCAAATAACATTCATCAATCCCCGTGTTGGTAAACCGTCCTCCCGGCAGGGCTACACCTTTTCTTGCAGATGGCTACACCTTTTGGAGGCGATGGCTACACCATCCGCAGGGAAAGGTGTAGCCCTGCAAAAGCAGTACCACAGCTATCTTCTGAGCGGATACAGAGTCGTTCTACTATATTCCTCCTGACATCCTCATGTTACATTTTTATACTTCCAAAAGTTTTAAAAAAAGTACTTCCTTAAATGACTGTTAGTCGGTACGAAATTAGAAAATCACTGATTATTCGTATCTTTATATCATTATTTAAAGACAGAAAAGAAGGAAAATTCCTACAGTCGTTTCCGCAAAAGCTTCACCCGTAAGATCATTCCGCACGCACGCCAGCCCATTAATCCTTCCCCGGGAAGAGGCGCTCAGACCCATGCCTGAAGGACTCAGCCTAGAAGGGGCGGTGAAGATAGGGGAAGAAGTGAGCAAGCGGTATGCCGTCCGCTCCGTGCAGTTCTACGTTATCCGCATCATCCGTCCCAAATACAAGCTTGCCGACAGACGTATTGTAACCGCTCCCATACCCGTGATGGCGCAGCGCATCCGCACAGCAATGCTTCGGAAAGTGTGCTGGCTCATATTGCTACGGCCAAATATCATGACCATCCGCCCCTGCACAGGCAGCTGGAAATCTTTGAACGCGAGGGTGTGCGCCTGTCCGCCTCCACAGTGAGTAACTCGATGATGGCTACCACAAAAAGTCGAGAGTATGTTTTACAAGAAGTAAATACCTTACAAAAACCTTGTTTTCAACTTCTAAACATCAAAACCAATATACTTTCTTATCATCTGCGTTATCCCTGACATCAACATGCACCCACGAGATAGGAACACCATTTTGCATATGCTCAAAACGAATATTACATGGCAGTTCATCAGCAAAATCCTCGATATCCTGTCTTGCTTTTTCCGCAGTTATTCCACAATTCGCAGGTAGCAATATATCAACGGCCTTACCTTGTACATGAGCCGAAATGTATGGGCTCTTATTATTCTTCACAAGATCGCATTGATGGCATCTTAGCCCTCTCTGAAAGACCCCCATTTTGGGTTGGTTAATAGTAAGAGGCAAATTCAGTCTTTCACGGATAATATCCAAGATTTTCTTTAAGTCTTCATCTAAAAAAGACCATATCTGTTCCTCCGAATAGTGCTGCATCACATGGTTACAAACTAATTCCTGAATCTTAAAATGCTTGCATTTATAAACACTCATAGTAGTTATTTTTTTAAATTAATAATTGAAAGCTCCTTTTCTGTCAGGTAATCTGTCGTTTCAAAGCATTTGCATATCCCTCGATAATCAATTCCAACCCATCCGTTAATTCTTGTGGCGAAATAACAATCTCCAATTTTCCCACCGTAGCATTTTCTGATATTTTTTTATTAGGGAAGCTGATCTGTAGTTCATCGTTTATAACTTCCAAGGCAAATTCTGCCGTCACAGTAGCCTTCTCTATTTTAGAAGCCGTAACAGGTACCAATGTGATTAAAGGGACCTGAACTGTTGTAGTAGTAACTGCTCCGGTATCATCCAAAGCGGGATATTCAAGTTGCACTATCTTCGGAACCAATGCCCCTTTATTTTTCCCCTCCCCGTCAACAGGCTTTTCAAAATACTTATCCAGCAAACCTTCATTCTTATCCATCAGTGAGTCGCTGGCACTTACAATGGCATGATGGATAGCCTCTACAAACAATTTAAAGCTAATCATATCGATGAGTTTTATGATTCGACATTATGCTATTTTACTTTTTCTGAGGTGCCATCTTCTTCAACTTTTCAAAGTTGTCGACCGCCTCACTCACTACTGAGCGACTTTCCGACGCCAACCCAATCGCCGCTTGACAATTAGGGCATGAGAATTGCACACCTTGAATTAGCAAATGCAAATCAATGGGTATTTGAGTCCTACATACCGGACATGGGATATATTGATCTATCATACTTCTATTCTTCTTTTTCCGACTGTTTATCTATCTTTTGTATGGGCTGTATCGATTTTGTATACAAATCAAGTAAAGTCAATACTCCTTTAGGCAAAGGTAATCTGCCCGCATGTATATTCACTTTAAGACGGCTCGACAAAGTACTATCATATTGTTCACGGAAGTTTTTCTTATATTCCTGTTTGGCTGGAGCAATTCTTCCATTCAGAACCGCCTTCTTCTCTACAAGCTGCACACCCGCATTTACTTGCGATTTATAATCATAAGAACCCACCGATGTGATTTCCAGATCAAAGTCCACATTGATCTTATCTATTGCAAGAGAATTTAAAGGCAATAAGCACAGTAAAGGAACCTGAAAAGCCATTTTGTTGATAGAGATGTATCCTGGATCAGTGGGTTGTTTCGTATGATCAACAACCGGCTGACTCAGTACCATCTCTATCATAAGAGGTTGTCGCAAGTTGCTTCCCTCCTCTTTTGTGAAGCAATAATCAAGCAAGAACTGAGCCTGCCCGGTCAGCATCATAACATTAGCTTTCGAGGCCGCCACCAAAGGTGCGCCAATGATTGATTCAATGTTAAGTTCTGCCCCAAATTGAGGTTTGAATGTACCTTGCTCTTTTTCAGACATAATCGTTTATTTCGACTTGATATTAAACTTTCCTGACCATTCTATCATTCAAACTACTTTCAGGATGCTGGAGGAGTAGGAGTAGAAGGGGCAGGCGTCAATTCTATAGGCTGAATTGCTTGCGTAAATGCTTCGATAATAGTGTTTACTCCTTTAGGAAGTGGCAATTGACCTGCATGTACATTTACCGTATACTTGGCAGAATTGCTCTTCTCATAATGTGTATTATGGCTCGAAGAATCTTTTGAAGAATAACTGGCCGAACCTTTAATAGTTGTACTTAGCAACCCCCAACCTATTTTAGTTTCAAAACTACCTTCGCCTGTAGTCTCAGATTCTTTTGCTTGATTGTCATCTTCTGAAAAGCTTGATTTTACTTCCATCTCAAAGTTAATATCCACAGTTTCCACAGCCAATGAATTAATTGGCAGGATTGTCAATAAAGGTAGAGTAAACTTAGTACTGGCCTGAGGAATTCCTTTAGTAGTATCCATACCCTGAGTTATAACACTTCTAGTTAATACCATATCAATCATGATAGGCTCATAATTATAAACAGGCGGTTTTTCGCTCCCACTAATATTCTTTTTTTTGAAGCAAGTGTCCAACATAAACATCGTTTGCGTAAGAGCCATTGCAGAATTCGCCTTAGCGGCTGCATTCAAAGGACCTCCGATTAAGCTTTCCATTGGCAGCCCGGAGAATTGCTGCGACATCGACAATAAATTTGTATCCATAATAATGCGTTTTGAAGAAGTTATTAAATATGTTAACTAAAACTCAGAAGTCTCTTAATCCATCTTTTTATGCATTCTAATAAGCGAGCAAAAAATCCTTTTTTCCTCTTAGGCTTTTCCGCCGGATAAAAACTAATAGTAATGCGTTCACCCATATGCCTTTCACATTTATCCCGATTCGTAATGTGACAAAGTTAGTGACATAAAAGCATAAAAAGAGAATATAAGTGATAACATCTAATTTTCACAATTAGCTATTTATCACTTACTTACAAAGAGAAGTAATAACAATCTTCAAAAAGCAGGCTAATTAGCAACCTTCAATTTTATCCGATGCCTCCTTTGAGCCACAATTTGCTTATTGACATTCCCAAAGCAAAGAGCAATGGTAAAATCATCTAACCCACAAATTGAGAGGCATGAAAATAGACAATCATCTTCCGTATATTTAGGATAGGTTTGGTGCAGATACTCTATATAGTCCTTGTATATCTCCATAATAGTAGAACGAAGTTTCTTCTGCTCATTTTCCAATAAAATACGTAAATTCTGTTTGTTTTTAGTTTTGTCTTGACGGCTAAGCCGTTCTATTGTTTTATAAATGGATGTCTCTTTAAAGATCACATTGCATAATTGCGCCTTTTCATCGGCCAATTTTCTGATTTCATTTTCTTTTTGAGAAAGCAGTTTTTGAGTTTCTTCTTGTTTATCCCTCAATAAAGAAATATAATACTCAGTCTCTATCGCATGTACTTCCAATAAAGCCTGATCGTATTTATGCTCCTGTTCGAGAAACTTCTTCCGCTGCTTTGTCCGCTGAATATACCAGACCAGAAAAAGAATCACGAGTAAACAGAAAACGATCAGATAGATAAATGGAAACTGCATCTTCACTTTAAAATATTCGGTTATCTGACAGCAAAGAAAATAAAAATATAAAGAAATAGCAATATATATTTCAAAAAAAGCTGACTCACAAACCTACATGGTTCATTTGATCCGCTACCTCTTTCTATTCTGTTACCCGCAGAAGCACAACACTCACATTATCTCTACCACCTGCCGCCTTTGCAGCTTCTATCAGATTGATTGCAGTAGGTTCTTGATGAAGAACTTCTTCAATCTGATCATCTGTAAGCATATCACTTAAACCATCGGAACAAATCAAAAAGAGATCTTCATCCAATAATTGACCGGTTAATTCGGTGAAATCGGCAAAAGCAGATGTTCCGGCACCCAAAGAGTTATATATTACGTTGGATGGAGTAGTCATATCTCCGGTCAGCTCCCGCATAGAATGGTCCGACGAAAGTTGTTTCAGAATACCGCCACGATAACGATACAGGCGACTGTCTCCAATATTCACCATATAGATGCGCTCTTCATAACTGAACATGCCTACAAAAGTGGTTCCCATTCCCTCGTATTGAGGAAGTTCAACGCCCTTGTTTGTTATCAGAGCATGAGTTTCATTCACCCAATTCTTTATCTCGCCGGACAGTGCCTCATGGGAAAGATCGGAAGGAAGATCGGTAATAAAACGGTCGAATGCCTGGGTAGCCAACTCACTGGCAAATTCTCCACCTTCGTGTCCGCCCATACCATCCGCTACAAAAGCCGTAAATCGAGCCTGAGGAATGAGTTCAAACTTCTGTTCGTATGTTTCGTCACGATAAAGTCCTCCATTGAAAAGTATCATGTCTTCATTATTGGTACGTATGCACCCCATATCACTGGCAAGCTGACATTTCAATAATAACATAAGGCAATTTTGCGATTTAATGATTACAACCTACGATTAAAATGATCTCTATTCCATCCGAATCTATTCAACCTTAAAATCAAGATTGGCTATACGAACGATATCTCCGATGCTAAACACCGCAGGTACATTCGGCGAAAGACGGTTACCGTTTACAAACGTACCATTGGTAGAATCCAGATCCACTATTTCCCATTGTCCGGATGCGCTCTTCTGTAAGCGGGCATGGGTACCGGAAACATATCCCTGAGAAGCGAATGCAGATACATAATCACCCTTTCTACGCCCAATCACCGCACCATTTCCCAAACCTAAACGAATGCCTGCGGCAGAACAAACCAAACGTACAGGAAGTGGAGGTACGGATACTCCCGGACGCATTGTCTTTTCAGGCTCAGAGGAAGCCGGACTCACAGAAGAAGCCGAGGAATTCACGGAAGAAGTCGAAGGATGCACAGGTGACACCACTTGATTTGCAGCGGATACTAACGGCTGACCGCATTGCGTGCATCGTTTCCCCTTTCCAAACACATGGCATTGAGGGCAAATATACAGTTCAACACCACATTGATCGCAATAGTAACTATCACTTTCTATTTCAACTCTGCACTTGGGGCAGTTGACTAATGTACTCATTTCTTTAGTAATTAACGATTAGTGATTCAATTATCCCATATCCTCAGGCAACAATATACTGTAACTTGCCGGATCAAAGTCAGGACGCTCCATTTCGTGACGAAGACGGGAACTCTGGTTCTTTTTCACCCGATCGAAATAATTATTCACTTCACGGGCATTGGCAAAATTACGTTCACGACGATTATATAAATCCGTGAAGTAAACACGCATGGCATTTTCTGCTTCAGGAGTCAGTGTGAGCTTATCCTTTTTCACCTTCATCCTAAAAATTTGCGCCAATTCATCGGGATTATAGTCCTCAAAATGAATCACCTTAGTGAAGCGGGATTCCAAACCGGAATTCGTATCAATCCATTGGCGGATCTCATGCGGATACCCGGCAGCAATGCAAACCATCTTCCCCTTATAATCAAGCAACATCGGCAAAATGGTATTCGTAGCCTCCTGCCCGAAGTTATCGCCCATCAGTGAATAAGCTTCGTCAATAAAGAACACACCGCCCACCGCACGCTTCACAACCCGTGCCGTTTTAGTGGCAGTCTGCCCCACATAGCCTTCTACCAAATCCTTACGGGTTACTTCCAACAAACGATTGCTGGGCAATACACCCAATGAATAGAAAATATTTCCCATGATACGTGCCACAGTAGTCTTTCCCGTTCCCGGATTACCGACAAAGAGATAGTGATCCACTACACCCTGGAATTTCTTACCCATAGCTTCCGCCTTAGCACGCTCCACTTTGATATAATCGGCAATCTCCTTCACTTCACGTTTCACGCTGGATAATCCGATCAATTGGTTCAATTCAGCCATGCACTCTTCTTCATCGATCATCTTTGGCGGATCATACGGAATATCCTCCGCCTCGATGGTCAGGTACATTTCGCGAGTCAAGGTCTGTCCTCCGGCATGTAATTGTGCCAGCCGATTGGCACGGCGGGCTTTGGTTTTCTCAAAGAGTTTCACCATTTCCCCTGCATTTCCAAAGTTCTCATCTTTCGATGTCACCATTTCATCGACTAATTTAATCAGCATCTCTTCTGCATCCGGTGTCAGTATATTCCCTTTCTTCCTGATAAGAGAACGATAAATACAAATCAACTGGTCTGCCGAGTAGTCCTCGATATGCAGAAAATTACTAAACCGGCGTCGGAAGCCCGGATTGGCATTATTGACAAATTCCTCCATTTCAGCGCGATAACCGGCACAGATAACCACAAATTTCCCGGCATCCTTCACCATTCGGGTCATTAGTGCCTCCACGGCTTCCACTCCAGTCTGATCCTTACTTCCACCCGCACTGATAGGCATCAGGGCATAGGCTTCATCTATAAAAAGAATACCGCCCATTGCTTCGTCACAAGCCTTATCCACAAGTTTGGCCGTCTCATTCTGATACGTACTTATCAGATGTTTACGCTCCTTTTCCACGACTTTATCGGTAGGCAGCAGACCGATGGCTTTAAAGACCTCTCCCAACTTACAGGCGATGGTGGTCTTACCTGTCCCCGGATTACCCGTCAGCACAATGTGTACAGGAGTCACCTCAGCGTCAGCAATACCCATTTCCATCATTTCCTTGTCCATGGCTATCTTGTTCGCCAGCGCACGTATCTCTGCTTTTACGCTGTCCATACCGACGAATTCATTCAATTCAGCAAGTACAACGTCCAGACTCTTGATATTTTTGCTTTCTTCACCTTCAATATCGGCACGCGTCAGTACATGCACCATAGACGCATCATAATCCGGTGTACCCTTCAGTTCCAGCAACCGGACTCCCTGATTCTTGATTGCACGATCCATTGCGTTCCGTACCTCACGGGCATTACCGAAATTGCGTGTACGGGTCAGGTACATCTTCGAGAAGTAATTACGGATAAATGCCTCGGCCTCTTCATCCAGGGTCAGATGCTCTTTCTTCACCTGTCGGCGGAAGATTTCCGTCAATTCATCGGCTTTATAGTCGCGGAAAGTCACCGTTTCATTGAAACGGGAGGCCATCCCCGAGTTGGAACTCAGAAATTCTCCCATCTCTTTTGTATATCCGGCAGCAATAGCCACAAACTGCCCGCGACGATCTTCTACCAGTTTCAACAACGTATCAATTGCCTCTTGGCCGAACTGGTCATTATCACCTTGCTTCAATGTATAGGCTTCGTCAATGAACAGTACTCCGCCCATAGCCATATCCACATATTTTTCCACTGCCAAGGCCGTCTGACCTACATATCCCGCAACCAGCTCCTTTCGCGAAACTTCCACCAACTGACCGATGGGCAGCACTTCCAGCGAATTCAGGATATCAGCAAAGATACGGGCAATTGTTGTCTTTCCCGTCCCCGGATTACCAAGGAACAGAAAATGATCTTTGACCTCCCGCTTTGCTCCGGCACCTTTCCGTTCCCGTTCAAAATCTATCTTATTAATGATTTTCTGCACCGTTGCCTTGATTTCATCGATACCGACAAACTCATCCAGCTCTGCCATGATCTCCTCATAACTCTTCTGCCGGAACTCTTTACCGGGAATATCCTCAGGAATGGCAACCGATGCATTCGGATCGCGCTTAATAGTATTGGCAAAGATATCAGCCGCTTTTTTCACAGCCAAATGCCCATTCCCGAAATCATCTGATTTCTGTCGCATCTCATTCTTAAACACACGTTCCAATTTAGCATCCGCTTCCTCACTCAATGCAATCCCATAACGTTTTTTGAGTTCATGGATACAAAGCTGCTTCAGTTCCTCCATACTGAAATCTTTCAGATCGAAGTAATACTCAAAGCGATTGCGCACATCAGGATTGGATACCAGAAACTCTTTAAAGGCCGATGAAAGCCCGGAAAGAATGACTATCGGATCATTGTTCCACTTATCCATACAACTGAACAGCTTATCAAGCTTATTGATATCATTGGCTGCACCCGAAGGCAAAAGCTTCTGCACATTTTCAATGCAAAGAATCCCCCCTTTCAGATCGGCGGTATTCTTTTCCCACTCTTTGGCAAACTCCTCATAATCCACTGCATCCACTACTTTCATGGCAGGCTTCTTGATAATACCACTGGAATACAATAGTTTTTGCAATACTCCTGCCAGTTTGGTTTTACCGGTTCCGGTATTTCCCGTAATAATCATGTCCATGCCCAGACGAATGGAAATGCCACTACGCTGTGCACGCAAAGCAAGCGACTCACAAGTATTTACCAAATCCTGCAACTGGTTCTTGACGGTTTCCATCCCCACCAACTCACGCAGCGGTTCGGTAGCTTTAGTAACCACATTGGTACCACACCATTTGCAGAAAACAGCCTTTTCACGGTTCGGCTTATTACATTTCGGACAATTCATAGTCATCTTCATTTATCAGTTCTCTACATCTGCTTTCGCTTTTTTGAAACTGAAGTTCACTTGTTTTTTGGTCGTATAATTCTCATAAGTACCTTCAAAAGCATCCATTCCATCGCCGGTGAACGTACCGTTATACTGCCCGTCGAGAGTACCGTTCTTGTATACATCGTCAAAATGGATAGTATTCGTAACGGTATTCACAGTGCCCGTCAATGCTTCGTTGGTCAGATTCGTATATTGCACATGTATGGTAGCTTTCAAGCCTTCCGAGTTTGCTGTCGTTATGTTCAGCGTAGCATTACGCCCTTCAAACGTACCCTCCCATGTACCTACCAGTTCTTTAAGCTTTCCATCGTTTTGCAGAAAACGGGAGGCATCCAGTCCGAATGCCGGAGTATATTGCACAAACAGATAGGCCAGCCAACCTACCACCACCATGGAAAGTACAGCACGATAAGAAAACTTACGGATACAATCTTTCAGATATTTAGCATATTGTGCCGATTCACCGCCAATAGAAGACTCAAAGTGTGTCCCCACACTCGCCTTAAAAGCAAAATGCAATGGCTCCAAGCCTGTTTCCTCAAAACCGGGATTCAGCAAATGATCATGCAACCTCCGCTCAACCGGAAGCTTGAAATAACAGCTTTTCATCAGATAATAAGCCAGTAGGAGCAAAAGTCCAGCCAGTACATAATGAGCATAGGGCATGATGAGATCCAGCACAAAATAGACTGTATAGTAGATAATTGCCCCCACAATAAAACCTAAAATAGCACTTCCGATAAGATTCTCAAAATCAGAAGTTACAAAAATAAGAATACCGAAGATGATACCCATCGTCACAATGGAACCGACAGAGAAACCGGACAACGGGTTTTCTGTAAACGGAAGCCCGTAGAAGCATAATGCAACCGCAAAAGCCAAAATAGGAATGAAACACAGTATTCCCAGCAAGACACGCATCACCGTCAGCGTCCTACAACGCAAACGCACTTTCCGCAGGTTCTTATTCACAAAATTGGTGGCAATACGGAAATTGGAAACATCTGTATCTTTACTATCTATTTTTTCGATGAATTCGAGATATTTCACCGTTTCCTGCTCGTATGCGAATTTGGGAGAAAGATTCTTCAACGGATTCTCCTGAAAGAAAGTAGTAAGCCAGTCTCTCAAATATCCACTCTCCAGTTCTGCCTTAACTTCTTTCGATGGAATGGACCTCAATCCGTCCAAATCGGTTATACTCTTATCACTATCCTTGAAGTAATAATAAGGTAAAGCACCCAATCCCTTGATCATCTTGAAAGTAGCTATTATCCAGTTGTAAGGACCTGCTTTCCGGAGATTATCTTTGGATTTCAGTTCAAAGCAATAATTTATCCATTCAATCTTATCCTCATACACGCCCTTAGACTTCAGATAGAAATAGAGCCGCGAACCTTTCAGACTTGAGAGCATACCGAGAATATAATCGGCATATTCATGATCCGGATCATTCTTCGGTGTATTCTTGTAAACCATCAACTGTTGATTGATGAATTGGGCTATTTGAGTATGTGTGAAATAATAATTATTTGCTGTCTCGTCCATTTGCAGGGTGAAAGAAACTTTAGGACTCAAATTATAAAGTACACCGTAAGTTACCGCAGCATCCGATGTACTGAAGCCTTTCAATTGAGTACGTATCTTCCCTACCAATCCTTTATCACGGCCTGCCAACCATATCAGGAAAGATTCTTCTGCCAAATCATTCCACGAGTCGGCACTCAACATATGATTATAAGCATAATGAAGAACTTCTTCCGGTGTATTACAACGCCCCAAATTCCCCTTTTCATCGATCAATTCATAAGGACGTGAAGGATCAAGTTCATAGATCAAACGCCATAAAGCCTCCCGTTGGCGACCTTTTTTATTAAACAAGGGAGCTGCATTATCCGTAAGCCGCTTCAGATCATGCGCATTAAAAAAGAGAAACAGGGGATCGTTCGCATTCGCCAAGGTAGTCTGGTAAGTGTTGAAATTCTCAATGAGAGATTGCGCTATTTCTTCGGCGGTAGTCCGCGGACGTCCCTTGACATCATAATAGGGCATATCCACATTGAGCGTATAACAGGCGGCATACAGCCCTGCAGTCTGGTCTTTCGGATAGCGCTTTTCCACAATATCTTCGATTTCCGAAACCAATTCCGGCCGCTGATTATCATTCAGCCATTTAGTAAGCTTACCGGTATAGAGATATTTTATGGCAAGATTCTGATCCTGTCGCATAAAATCAGCCAATTGTTCGGGTGAATGTGCTATTTGATTCTTTCCGGCATTAAAAATAATACTGAAACGACGTTTACTTTCCTGCCCGACAAAATCACTGAATACATCCTCTCCCCGAGCCCAACGAACGATTTCGGTAAATCCACAACGTTTTTCCGGCTGAGGTGCGGTCAATGCTTTTATTAATTGCAGCGTTCGTCCCGATAAATCCGCAGGAAAAGGCAAATCCCCCGTGCGTTTACGCTTCATCAGTTCAAATTCTCTTTCTTTAAACTCTTTCTCGCCCATCCACAGACAGAGCAAAACCATACCAAGAGAGTAAAAATCGCTCTTCGTGTCAATCTCCACCCGATTCTCACCGGGAACCGTATAATACATTTCGGGAGCTGCATAAATGCGGGTACGAGCCTGGTCCGTACGGGCAACTCCATTCTGATCGCATCTTACCGAAATACCAAAATCGCCCAGCAGTACCTGATTCTGATTCTCATCGGCAAAAAAGAAATTACCCGGCTTTATATCCCGATGAATAAACCCATGCTTATGGCAGAAATCAATGGCGGCAGCAGCTTGTTTAGCAATTTCACAAAGCCTTCTTTCGTCTCCTTTCAGATTTATTTTATCCAAAGAGCCTCCTTTACAGTAAGTCATTACTTCATAATGCCTCAATTCACCGGAAGCACGCGGATTATCCCACTGACCATGATCTATGATATCCACTAATAATCCCGAGCGCGGAGTTTGTCTTATAATTTCAAGTATCTGATGATTAGGAGGCGGCTCAATACCAACATAATAGAGTTTTAGTACGTATTGCTTTCCCTTATTTTCCACCAGAAAAATCTGAGCTTCTCCCGTCCCATCCGAGATTACCTTTATAACCCTGTAATTCAGTCCTTTAATAAGATATTCCGTATCATGCTGGCGAGTGATCGCCTCAATCGCCTTTTGCTGTTCGGCACGTAAGGTCGCATCATCTGACGAAACCGGACGCAACGTCTTATCCTCCATTCCACCGGGATGCAGAGTTTTGTCAATGTTAGCTACACCAGGGCGCAAGGTCTTCTTACTATCATCTTCCGGGCGAAGAGTTTTTTCTTCTTCACCAGGACGAAGGGTTTTCTCGGCTTTCAGGGCAGGGCGCAAAGTTTTATCACCGTCCGCACTACCGGGACGCAGTGTTTTATCACTGTCTCTCAAGTCGCTCATAATTCTATATAGTTTTAAGATTAGCCAATCCGGCAAGGCACCCTGAAGGATCAATCATCCTGATACTCAAAGGTTTTTGTAACAGTCACCACATCTTCATATACCCAAGTACCCCCCAGTTCCGGCTGGGCACACTCACTTGGGTGGCTATGGTGGCAACCGCAGAGGTTACATATCCAGCAAACAGGCGCTTTTGTTACGGATTTCCGCAAAACAGGCAATTTCCTTGCCGAATAGTAATTCCGCTGCATCTGTGGCGTCATATCTCCTTCCGGACGAAGT
>OLSP01000784.1_pt1 | contig 31556 bp, 27 predicted proteins | sample 1672941 | NCBI WGS metagenome assembly OLSP01 (sample SAMEA3136739, study PRJEB25190) | human gut metagenome | reverse complement strand
TATGTGGCACTGGTAGTTTCAGTGCCCATACCGCTACGCACTCAACGAGCGAGAGTGCCCACGAGACGCAAAGCTTTTCTACGGAATTACGGAAAACAAAAAAAGTGCCAACGAACACTTGACACAAACAATGTTCTTTTCCGTGTTTGCAAAACAAGCCGGATATGTTACAATAAAAACCACAAGTAAGATGAAGGAAATAAGGAGGATAAACCATGTTTTGTGGAAATTGTGGGAAACCATTAAATGAGGGGACTTCATTTTGTCCGGAATTACGACCCGCGGTTTGATTATACACCGCTTGGCGCATGGAGTTATTTCTTATATACATTATTGTTCAGCATTCCAATTATTGGATTTATTTTTGCAATTGTATTTGCCGTGGGTGGTACAAACCGCATTAATTTGAGAAACTACGCAAGGTCCTATTTTTGCTGGCTTTTAATTACGGTAGTTCTTGTGATAATCCTTTTAATTGTCGGATTTGCGATAGCAGGAACCGTGTATAATATTTTTGACCATTCGGGATATTATCACTATTACATGTAAGAAAATACAACCAGAATCTAAGAAAATAAAATTGACCCGGGGGTATCTTAGGATGCCGCCGGGCGTTACGTGTTGGTAACGGAAAGGATGAGGAAAATGTTTTTAATTGTTGGACTTGGAAATCCGGGAACGGAATATGCAGCGACGAGACATAATATTGGTTTTGATATGGTGACTTATCTGAGTGATAAATATGGAATTGCACTTCGCAGTAAAGAAGGAAAAGCGATTGTTGGAAAAGGTGTGATTGAGGGGCAGAAGGTCATGCTTGTGCAGCCGCAGACGTATATGAATCTGAGTGGAGAGAGTGTGCGTGCACTCATGGATTATTACAAGTTGACGACGGATGAAATCGTGATTATTTACGATGATATCAGTATGCCGGTCGGACAGGTGAGGATTCGCCCAAAAGGAAGTGCGGGCGGGCACAATGGAATCAAAAGTATTATTGCACATCTGGGAACGCAGGAATTTCCGAGAATTAAAATTGGCGTGGGGGCAAAACCGGAAAATGGAGATTTGGTAAAACATGTGTTGGGACGTTTTAGCAAAGAAGATGATGCAAAAATCCGCGATGTGTTTGCATTGGCAGAAGAGGGACTTTTGGCCATTTTGCAGGAAGATGTAAAGACGGCAATGAATGCGGTAAATGGAAAGAAAGTAGGAGAGTAAACGGTGGAGACATTATTAGCACCCCTCCGTGAAATGGAGGAATATACCCAATTAAGGCTTGCGGTTGATAAGGGGGAGACTCCGGTCACTGTAGTGGGCGGTATGGAAGCGCAGAAGTGTCATATGATTTACGGCATGGAAGATTTGGCTGATGTCCGCCTGATTGTCACGTACAACGAAATTCGAGCCAGAGAGCTTTTAGAGGATTATCGTTTGTATGATAAAAATGTGATGTATTATCCGGCGAAGGATTTGATTTTCTACAGTGCAGACGTCCACGGAAGTGCCATTGTGGCAGAGCGGTTAAAGGCAATTCAGGCGCTTGCCGGAGACAAACCGGTGACTATTATTACGACGATTGATGCGGGTATGGATGCCTGTGTGCCTTATGAAAAATATGAAAGCCAGCGGATTCGGATTGAACCGGGTGATTTGCTTAATTTAGAAGAGATGCAGCATAAACTTTCCGCAATGGGATATGCAAATGTTTCCCAGGTGGAAAGTGAAGGCGAATTTTCGGTAAGAGGCGGGATTATAGATATTTATCCATTGACTGAGGAGTGCCCGTGCCGAATTGATTTGTGGGATGATGAAGTCGATACGATTCGCCGGATTGATGTGGAGAGCCAGCGTTCCGTGGAAGACCTTTCGGAAATCGAAATTTACCCGGCGGCAGAAGTGTTTATGACCGAAGATACCGCGGTGAGAGGCTTTAGGGAAATACGGCTTGATATGGAAAAGACCGTAAAAGAGTTAAAAGAGCAGGGGAAAAATGAAGAAGCAGCAAGACTTCGCCAGAACATTGAGAGTTTTGAGGAAACATTTCATGCTTATCACGGCATGGTAAATCTTGAAAGTTATATTTTGTATTTTGAAAAGCAGGTCGTTTCCTTTTTTGATTATTTTGCGCATCGAAAAACGCTTGTTTTTCTTGATGAGCCGGCGCGTTTAATAGAGCGTGCGGAGACGGTGGAATATGAGTTTCGAGAGAGCATGAGTACGAGATTGGAAAAGGGATATATTCTGCCCCGACAGATGGACATTTTGTATTCTTTACCGGAAGTGATGAAACGGCTGCAGGACAATCCGCTTGTTTTGCTGACGACTCTTGATACGCCGATTTCCGATTTGACCGTGAAGCACAAATTTTTCATTTCTGTGCAGGCGGCACCTTCCTATAACAATAATTTTTCGATGCTGGCAAAGGATTTACAGCGGTTTAAGAAAAACGGATACCGTGTGCTTTTGCTGTCCGGGTCGGAGACAAGAGGGCGCAGACTGTGTGAGGACTTGCAGGATTTTGATTTGACGGCATCTTATGAAGGAAATTTTGAGCGTGAAATCATGCCGGGAGAAATCATGGTGGCAAGAGGAAATCTGCGAAGAGGATTTGAGTATCCCACGCTTCGTTTTGTCGTTGTCACAGAAGGTGATATTTTCGGCGCAAAGAAAAAGAAAAAACGAAAAGTAAAGCAGTATAATGGTGCTGCGATTCACAGTTTTAACGACTTAAAAATCGGTGATTATGTAGTTCATGAAAATCATGGCCTTGGCATTTATCAGGGAATTGAAAAAATTGAAAAAGACCATGTGACAAAAGATTATCTCAAGGTGGCGTATGCGGCAGGAAGTAATTTGTATGTGCCTGCGACATCACTTGAAGTACTGCAAAAATATGCGGGAAGTGATGCCAAAGTTCCAAAGCTGAACCGCTTGAATTCGCCGGAATGGAAAAAGACCAAAACGAGGGTGAAAGGTGCGGTTAAGGAGATTGCCGGAGAACTTGTCGAACTGTATGCCAAAAGGCAGGCAAAAAAAGGACATTGTTTTGAAAAAGACACGGTTTGGCAGAAAGAATTTGAAGAACTTTTCCCATATGAGGAGACGGAAGACCAGTTAAAGGCAATTGAGGTGACAAAGGCAGATATGGAAAGCAGCCGCATTATGGACCGTTTGATTTGCGGCGATGTTGGCTATGGCAAGACAGAGATTGCGATTCGTGCCGCGTTTAAGGCGGTGATGGATGGCTGCCAGGTTGCCTTTTTAGTGCCGACAACGATTCTCGCGGCACAGCATTACAACACCTTTTCCCAGCGCATGAGAGATTACGGTATCAACGTGGAATTGCTATGTCGTCTGCGAACACCGTCGGAGCAGAAAAAAACGATTGAGGGTTTGAAAAAGGGCAGTGTTGATATTGTCATTGGAACCCACAGGCTTCTAAGCAAAAGTGTTTCTTATAAGAATCTGGGACTTTTGATGATTGACGAGGAACAGCGGTTTGGTGTGACGCACAAAGAAAAATTAAAGCAGATGAAAAATGATATTGATGTGCTGACGCTGACGGCGACACCAATTCCGAGAACCCTTCATATGAGTTTGGTTGGAATCCGCGATATGAGTGTTTTGGAGGAGCCGCCGGTAGACCGTATGCCGATTCAGACATTTGTTATGGAAAAAAGTGAGCCGATTGTAAGAGAAGCCATTTTGCGTGAGGTCGGAAGAGGCGGTCAGGTGTACTATGTATACAATCGTGTTGGCAATATGGATATTGTAGCAAATGAAATTGCGAAACTTGTGCCGGAAGCGGTGGTTGCCTTTGCCCATGGACAGATGAATGAACGTGAACTTGAGCGGACAATGTTTCGGTTTGTCGAGGGTGAGATTGATGTTTTGGTAGCGACTACGATTGTGGAAACCGGGCTTGATATTCCGAATGTAAATACGATTATTATTGAGGATGCTGACAGGCTTGGGCTGTCCCAGCTTTACCAGTTACGCGGACGTGTGGGAAGAAGTAACCGAACGGCTTATGCATTTCTCCTTTATAAACGGGACAAATTGCTAAAAGAAGTGGCAGAAAAACGTCTGGCGGCGATTAAGGAGTTTACGGAACTTGGTTCGGGATTCCGCATTTCCATGAGGGATTTGGAAATACGAGGGGCAGGTAATCTTTTGGGCGCAAGCCAGCATGGACACATGGAAGCAGTCGGGTATGATTTGTATTGTAAAATGCTCAATGAAGCGGTGAAAAAGTGCAAAGGAGAAGAAGTGCCGGAGGAAGAATATGAAACGAGTGTCGAAATAAAGGTTGACGCATTTATTCCGGTCAGTTATATTAAAAATGAATTCCAAAAACTGGACATTTATAAAAGAATTGCGGAACTTGAGACGGAAGACGAAAAAACGGACATGATTGATGAGTTGGTTGACCGTTTTGGTGAGCCGCCAAAGAGTGTAATGAATCTTTTGAATATTGCCATTTTGAAAGCGAAGGCGCATGAAGCGTTTATTATGGAGGTGGCAAGTAAAAAAGAGCAGCTTCAGTTTGCGATGTATCCACAGGCCAAAATTGATGTGGAAGGAATTCCTAAACTCATCGCATCGATGGGGAGAAAACTTCGTTTTGTGCCGGGGGCAAAACCATATTTTGTTTATCAATATACGGGCAATGTGCTTTCGGAGGCGGAGAAAATAGTAGATGAAATTCGTGCACTTAGCATATCAAATAAAGAATGAGGAGGAACGATATGAAACAATTTATTTTGGCAATACTAGTATGTGTCGGCATGTGTATTGGTGTTGTTGGATGCGGCAGCGAGCCGGTGGAGGAAACAAGATCTTCCGAGCGTGCGGCATCGGTATCAAACAGTAACTTAAAAGAGGATTCTTCCGTTATTGCGGTAGGAAAGACGACAGTTTCTTATAAGGAATACAAGACCTACTATTATTTTATGAAGAATCAGTATGAGAGTATTTTGGGAACCGATATCTGGAAGTACAATAAAGCGGTAAAAGATAAGTCTGTCGGACAGGAAGCGATTGAATCGGTGCTTCGCCAGATTATTCAGGTAAAGGTAATTGGCAAAGAGGCTGCTATCGAGAAGGTGCAGCTTGCAACGGATGAAAAGGAAGAGGCAGATTACCGGGCAAAGACGGTGTTTGATTCGATTTCGGCGAAGGACAAGCAGACGCAGGGAATTGAATTAAAGGTACTTTCTAAAATTTTCGAGGAAAACAAACTGGCGCAGAAAATGTACAATGTACAGATGGGAAAACTCAAAATTGATTATGCGGCCAATACACTTTCGGCAGCTAAGGTGGAATTGATTTATCAGGCAGCGAACGCGAAAAATAAGGAAACCGTGAAAAATACGATGTCGCAGATTTTGAGTGAAGTGACAAGCTCACAGAATAGTTTTTACACGGTGGCAAAAAACAAAACACAGGCAGATGCGATTGAGTATGTAATTGGAAATCAGGACAGCCGTACTAATCTTGCAAAAGCTGTTGTCAGCCTGAAAAAGAATCAGACATCTGCTCTTATTGAGGAAAAAGATGGTTTTTATATTGCACATTGTATTCAGACCAATTCTGCGGCATTGCAGCAGCAGTACCGGAACCAGCTTGTGTCTGAAAAACAGACGGAAAGTTTTCAAAAGACATACAAGATATGGTCGGATAAATTTGATGTGAAAGTAAGTAAAGCGTTATTAGCAGCAAATTAAGTGCTGCCACAGATAGAAGGAGCATAGGTTATGAAAAGAAGCAGTGGTGTTTTGCTCCCGGTTGCCAGCCTCCCTTCCAAGTATGGGATTGGCTGTTTTGACCGGTGTGCTTATGATTTTGTAGACCAGTTGGTGAAGGCGGGTCAAAGTTACTGGCAGATTTTGCCGATGGGACCGACCGGCTATGGAGATTCGCCATATCAGGCATTTTCCACTTTCGCCGGAAATCCGTATTTTATTTCACCGGATGACCTTGTGAAAAAAGGATACTTAACCGAGAATGACTGCATTCGCGCCGCCGAAGGAACGAGTGGTAAAGAAGTACACTATGATGTGTTGTTTCAGAAGCGGCTTGGTCTGTTACGGAAGGCATATGCAAACAGTAGTATTGAAGCGGATGTTTCTTATCAGGCGTTTGTGCAGGAAAATTCCGAGTGGCTTGCTGATTATGCCTTGTTTATGGCAATTAAAGATAATAAGTCCGGAAAAAGTTATTTGGAGTGGGAGGATGCTATTAGGCTTCGTTCGCCGGAGGCAATGGTGTCTTATCGAAACCGTTTGCTGGAAGATGTTAATTTTTATCAATTTGTTCAGTATGAATTTTATACTCAATGGGCGGCGTTGAAAAAATATGCTAATGACAAAGGGATTTCAATTATTGGGGATATTCCGATTTATGTTGCCTTAGACAGTGCGGATACCTGGGCACATCCGGAATTGTTCCAATTTGATGAAAATGGACTGCCGACGGCAGTTGCGGGATGTCCGCCGGATGCTTTTTCTGCAACCGGGCAGCTCTGGGGAAATCCATTGTACCGCTGGGATGTTCACAAGAATCAGGGGTATTCGTGGTGGATTTCAAGAATTAAAACGTGTTACGAGTTGTATGATATGCTCCGCATTGACCATTTCCGCGGCTTTGATGAATATTATGCGATTCCGTATGGAGATGCAACCGCAGAATTTGGTGAGTGGGAAAAAGGTCCGGGCATTGAGTTGTTTGAGACTTTGGAGAATCAAATGGGAAAACTTCCGATTCTTGCTGAGGATTTGGGATTTTTAACTGATTCGGTCCGCAAACTTTTGGCGGATTCCGGTTTCCCTGGGATGAAAGTGTTACAGTTTGCATTTGATTCCAGAGAGGACAGCGATTATCTGCCGTATCATTATGACAGAAATTCGGTCGTTTATACCGGAACGCATGATAATGCGACAACGTATAGTTTTTTTGATGAGTTGAAAAAAGAGGATAAGGATGTGGCACTTCGCTATATGAACCGCAGCCGGTTTACCTCGAAGAAAAAATTGACATGGGATTTGATTGCGCTGGCGATGGGAAGTGTTTCGGATCTTTGCATTATTCCTGCACAGGATTATCTGTGTCTGCCAAATTCGGCAAGAATAAATACACCATCGACACTTGGCGGCAACTGGAAATGGCGGATGGCCGGTGGCGTGTTTGATGATAAACTTTGTGAAAAAATCAGAAAAATGACGAAATTATATGGCAGACTCAAAGGACCATCGGCGAGTGCTGATATTCATTAGGCAGTGTCTGATTGTATTTGTGACAAAAGACTTGCCGGTATAAATCGGAAGCGAGTAAGTCCTTTGCGAAGAGTTTTTTTGCAGTATCGTCCATTTTTGGCACATCAAAGGCGAGTTTTGTGAGAATCTGACAAGAAGCATTTTCTTTTTGTGAAAGCAGGGAAGATGCTTCTTTTTTCATGCCTAAAACACGCAGATACGGCATAACCGGTTCTTCTTTTTCGATGTCAAACAGGCACTGAAAGAAGCTGCGCTTGATTCGTCCGGTTGTGAGGGACGGATTTTTAATTGTCTTTACGAATTCGTTTATCTCCCGGTATTTTGGCAATTCATTCCGGATGCGGTCAGACAAATCCGGCGTAATATCTTTTATCCGGCACAAATCTTTTGCGGTTAAAAGAGAGTAGCCAATCAGGGATGAAAAATCGCTTAGCGAAAGGTTTTCCTTTTCCCCGGCTTTGCGAATTTTTTCGCGCAGAAAAGTAGCAGAAGGAAAATCGGAGAGTGCCGGTGTGTCATTGTCATGGTATCCCTGCCCCTCGCGTCGTATGGTAAAAGGTTTAATTTTAGAATGAAGCTTTTGCAGGGCGACGCAGTATTCTAAGCCAAGAATGTTGTTTGGCGAGTCCCAGGTTTGTGTTGGCAGCCCGGATTCAGCAGCCAAGGCAAGTGAGCGGGCTTTGGGATAGAGAATACCCTGTTTCACAAAGTGTTTCACGCGCGTGCGGTAGGAATCGGGTTCATTGCAAAGAAAGAAAGCGGCCTGCAAAAGAGGGGTGAGGTCGCCGGTTTCCGTGCCAAAACATAAATGTGTGACAAACGGAAGAGCGTTCAATGCGAGAACGCCGCCCATGGCAAAATCACCGGCACTCGAAAGACCGAATCGAACCGGCAGTTCAAAAATGAGGTCGGCACCGCCTAAAAGTGCTTCTTTTGTGCGGGTATATTTGTCAAAAATGGCGGGGTCGCCACGCTGGACAAAATCACCGTTCATTACGACAACGGCGAATTCTGCACCACATTGTTCCTTTGCTTTTTGAATTTGATAGGCATGCCCTTCGTGAAAGGGATTGTATTCTGCTATAATTCCTACTACATTCATATGATCGCCTCGCTTATTCTAAGATTTCTTTTACTTTTTTGGCAAGTGCTTTGGCTAGTGCCAAATGTCCTTCTTTTGTTAAGTGAAGACTGTCTTCTTTGGATGGCAGGGTGACTTTTGCGGCATCTAAAAAAGGAATGTCCAGTTGTCTTGCAACTTCTTCAAGTGCACCGCCAAGTTCATGCGAAATTGCAATGGAAGATGGTGGAAAACTTGCTGCAAAGTCGGAATCTGCCATGCTATCGCCCAGATAAATCGGGCTTACTAACAGAACCGGTGCCTCGCTTACCATTAGGATTGTCTGGCATACTTTGGCGAGACTTCCTGCAATTTTTTCGACGGAAGGCGAGAAATAAATTTTCATGTCATTGCTTCCTAACATAAGAATGGTTAAATCCAATGGCTTATGCGAGTCTAAGCAGGGAACCAGACAGTCCATTCCGTTTTTGTATGGCTCAAAAGGGTCATCAAAGGAAGAGGTTCTGCTGTTTAGTCCTTCCTCGATAATCCGGTAGTCGCTGCCGAGTAATTTGGCGAGAATACCGGTATAGCGTGTATCGTCATCATAGCGTCCGCCACCGGGAATGTATCCGTGTGTGTTCGAATCGCCATAGCATAAAATGTGTTTCATAACGGTCTCCTTTTTGTGTGGTTGAGTTTATTTTACAATGAAAGGGGGGATGGTTTCAAGCGGAGATTTTATATCTTTTTGGTATTCCTGCGCCGCTCCCGCTGATAAACGCGCAGGGGTATCGGCATGCAAGCATGCCAGATACCCGCGTGTTTATACGCAGGATACCAAAAAGATATAAAATCTCTACTGTATGAGGGAAGATGGGGCGGTTTAGCCGGAGGATTTTGTCTGGGGTGTCTAAAACAACGTTTTTGTCTTGATATGAGGTAAAGGGTTGCATATTTTTCTTGTTTTGCGACGTTTTTAGGCGAATCACGACACAAAAACAACTTTTTTTTGCTGATTTGAGTGATTGCGTTGCATTGGGAATGGAAGATTTTTGTGCGTATGCAACGCTTTTGGACTTTGGAGACAATTTGCGTTGCATGAAGCAAGTTGCCGGCTCGCTGGTGCGCCAAGGAATCTTCCAATCTGTCGCCTCACAAGCTGCGCCATGCAACCTCGTGAGCAAAACTCACTCGGTCACGGGCTGTCGCCCTATAAAAAGACAATCTCCCACTGCTTCTTACGTGAGCGAGCTCCCGACGAAGCAGCGTGAGTTTGTTTTTTTGCATGGCTTGTAGCTTTCGTGAAAATTTAGCATTGCTGTCTTGACAGTGCCAGATGGATGGAGTAAGATAGAACAAGGACAAAAGTCAGTGAAATGACAGAAGAAAGAAGGAATTCTAGATGGAAAAGAAAGATATCGATTGGTCCAATATTGGCTTTGGTTATTATCAGACCGATGAGCGTTATGTGTCAAATTTTAAGAATGGCGCTTGGGATGATGGCGTGATGACAAAGGACGCCAATGTCGTTATGAATGAATGTGCCGGTGTATTGCAGTATGCACAGACTTGTTTTGAAGGTTTGAAAGCATATACTACGGAGCATGGCAAGATTGTTACGTTCCGCCCGGATTTGAATGCTTCCCGTATGGCAAATACGGCAAAGCGTTTGGAAATGCCACCATTTCCGGAAGATAGATTTGTAGAAGCAGTTGAGAAAGTAGTAGCAGCCAATGCGGCTTATGTACCGCCTTATGGTTCTGGTGCTACCTTATATATTCGTCCGTACATGTTTGCGAGCAGTTCGGTAATTGGTGTAAAACCGGCAGAGGAATATCAGTTCCGTATGTTCTGTACACCGGTAGGTCCTTACTTTAAGGGCGGTGCAAAACCGATTACGATTCGTGTTTGTGATTTTGACCGTGCAGCACCTCATGGTACCGGTCATGTAAAAGCCGGTTTGAACTATGCGATGAGTCTTCATGCAATCGTAGATGCTCATAATCAGGGCTATGATGAGAATATGTATTTGGACGCTGCTACCCGTACAAAGGTAGAAGAGACCGGTGGTGCAAACTTCATCTTTGTTACCAAAGATAACAAGGTGGTAACACCGAAGTCGGATAGTATTCTTCCATCCATCACCAGACGTTCTTTGATGTATGTAGCAAAAGAGTATTTGGGATTAGAGGCAGAGGAGAGAGAAGTTAAATTCGATGAAGTAAAAGACTTCGCTGAGTGTGGTCTTTGCGGAACAGCTGCTGTTATTTCGCCGGTTGGTAAAATCGTTGATCATGGTAAAGAAATCTGTTTCCCAAGTGGTATGGATGAGATGGGACCGATTACAAAGAAACTTTATGATACATTGACAGGAATCCAGATGGGCCGTATCGAAGCTCCAAAAGGCTGGATTCATGAAATCTTGTAATTTTAAATTGCTTACAAGTGCTTGCTTTTCAATAAATCCCTTTTTATGTGAGAAAGTTTATTCGGATATCCGGGTAAACTTTTTCGTTATTTGCGGATTGATGAGAACGGTTTTGAAAACTTACAAATTACACTTTTTTAGGAAGGAAGGTGCTGATGCGCTACTATATTTCGGATTTACATTTTTACCATGAAAGTCTGCTTACGAAAATGGATTGCCGCGGGTTTGAAAACTGTGATAAAATGCATGAATATATGATTGAGCGTTGGAACAAAAAAGTCCGGGAAAATGACGAGGTCGTTATCCTTGGGGATGTTTCTATGGAACGTGGAAAAAAGACGAATGATATTTTGCAGCAGTTAAATGGCAGGCTGTTTCTTGTGCAAGGAAATCACGACAATTATCTCGAGGACCGCCGGTTTGATGCAACCCGTTTTGAGTGGATTAAGCCGTATGCGGAGCTGAACGATAATAAAAGAAAGATTATTTTGTCGCACTATCCAATCTTTTGCTACAATGGGCAGTACCGCCGTAATAAGGAGGGAAATCCGAAAACGGTGATGATGTACGGACATGTACATGATACACACGATGAAGTTCTGGTAAATGAGTTCATCCGTATGACACGAAACACGAAGCACCAGAATCCGGGGCAGAATGAACCTATGCCGATTCCATGCCGGATGATTAATACATTCTGCATGTTTTCTGATTATACGCCGTTGTCTCTGGAAGAATGGCTTGTTTTAGATGAAAAGAGAAGGCAGGCAATATGGGAAAAGGATGGACTAAATTATTGTAAAAATGCAATAGAATGATTGGATAATCCATTTTCTAGGTGTGGGGCATATGATACAATGACAATGAAAAAAGGTTTAGCAGGCACTTTTTTGAATGTGGGAATAGGCTGACGGTGTTCGTTTGTTATTTACAAATAAATGCTGCCAGCCTGTTTCATTATTTATGATTGTTTGAGGGAGGTTACTATGGAAAAATATGAAGTTTATGAAAATGAACCGGTCATGTTTCACAACCGCGCATTTTCCTGTATCGGAACAGGACGCATGGATTTGGCGCTTCACAAAGAATATTTAGACCAGTTAGCACTGGTCCAGAAAAAGATTGGATTTGACTATATCCGTGGTCATGGACTTTTCTGTAAGGACATGGCAATTTATCAGGAATTTATTACGCCGGATGGTTCCGTGAAAGAAGAATACAATTTTACTTATTTGGATATGGTGATGGATGCTTATCAGGATTTGAAAATCCGTCCATTTATTGAGCTTGGTTTTATGCCGGAACAAATGGCAAGCGGCGAAGAGACGGTATTTTACTGGAAGGGTAATATTACGCCCCCGGCGGATTATGATAAGTGGGCGCGCCTTGTGCAGAACACGCTTCGTCATCTTATGCAGCGTTATGGGGAAAATGAGGTTTTGCTGTGGCCGATTGAAGTCTGGAATGAGCCGAATCTGCCAGGGTTTTGGAAAGATGCTGACAGACAGGAATATTTTCATTTATATGAAGTTACGGCAAAGGCAGTGAAAGAAGTGGATGAAAGACTTCTGGTTGGCGGACCGGCGATTTGCGGTGTTGATGATGTATCGTGGCTGCAGGATTTTCTTGATTATGTAAAGGAGAAAAAACTGCCGCTTGACTTTGTGTCGCGGCATCATTATACAAGTTATGTGCCGGATCGGGTAGGACATTATGGCTATATTGATCTACATGATCCGGACGATGCATTTTCTGTATTGGAAAAATCGCGTGAAATTGTGGACAGTTATGAGGAGTTTGCCGGCAAAGATATTCATATCACAGAATATAACACGTCGTATATTCCGAATGCACCGGTACACGATACCTGTTATAACGCTGCGTATGTGGCGCATATGCTGTCGAGACTTGGGGATTGCCACACGTCGTATTCGTATTGGACATTTGGCGATGTGTTTGAGGAACTGGGGGTTCCGTTTACTCCGTTTCATGGTGGATTTGGACTGGTAGCAAATGGCTGTATTCCAAAGCCGACGTTTTGGACATTTGCTTTTTATAAAAAATTAACCGGCACCTGCATTCACCGCTCTGAGGATTCGCTTATTACAAAGCAGAAAGATGGCAGTTATTATGGTGTTATCTGGAATCCGGACAATGATGGAAAAGGCGAGAAGAAGGAAGTCACTTATACCATTCATCTGCCGGAAAATTATGAACGACAAGAATACTGCAATCTTGTAAAAATTGTAGATGAAGAGCATGGCAATCCACTGAAAGTCTGGCACGACCTTGGGGAGCCGGCAAATCCATCGAAAGATGAGGTGAGTTTGCTGCGTGAAGTGGCGAAGCCATGGATTACAACCCAGACGGTAAAAGCGGAGAATGACTGCTTGGAAATTTCATTCTGTTTGGAGAAAAATGCGGTTGCAGCATTTGAGTTGAAACCGGTCGAGAGGCAGCAGGACACCGGGTATGATTATGAACGTGTGATTTCGCAGAAGGTTAATAAAGATACTCCTTGACAAGGAAACGGAAATTCGGTTACACTTGAAATAAATAAACGATAAGGAGGAGAAAAAATGGATGAACAGATGAATAATAATGGCTACCAGAGTCAGCCGAATCCGATGCCAAATCAGAATAAGGACAATTATGCAGTTGCTATTTTGGTTCTTGGTATAGTATCAATTTGCTGTTGTGCTCCTTGTGGTATCGTGGCATTGGCACTGCGCGCATCAAGCATAAATGATATTTCACCGGAGAAGCAGGGCATGGTAACAGCTGGTTTTGTAACTAGTATTATCGGCATTTGCTTGTGTGGAATTGGATTGATTGCAAGAATTATTATGATAGTTGTTTAGGTACATCACAGTTTATAAGGAGGAAAAAATGGACGAACAGATGAATAATAATGGCTACCAGTATCAGCCGAATCCTAGTCCGATGCCAAATCCGAATAAAGATGGTATTGCTATTGCAGTTTTTGTGCTTGGTATTGTTTCGATTTGTTTATGCTGCATCGCTTGGGGAGTAATCAGTCTTGCGTGCGCCATTGTATCATTGGTATTGTATTCACGTAGTAAGACGATGTTTTCGCCTCAGAAAAAAGGCATGGCAACAGCAGGATTTATTACATCGATTATTGGTTGTGTACTTGGTGCAATTGTACTTGCAGTTTACGTGGTTGCATTTTGTACAGCAGCATCCGTGTACTCTGCATATAAGATGTTTTTGTAGAATTGATAATATATAATAATTGAAATTACATAAACTTAACCCACAATTCATAACCAAATCGCAGTACACCAAAACCAAGGAAAATCCAAACAAGTACATAAAGGATATTCGCGCTTAGGTGCATACCGCGAAAATGAGAAAAATGATGAAGAAAACATCCCTTTTTGAAAAGAGAGGGGTGTTTCTTTTTTATGCCGTTTATGAGCAATGCCAGCGTATGAGAAAGGACAAAGGCGGTATAGACAAGGGCACAGTAAAAGATTGCCGGTTGAAGTTTTAAACTGGTGAGTAAGTCAAAACGAAGCAGAGCGGAAACCGCACGTGTACTGCCACAGCCGGGACAGGAAAAACCGGTCAAAGCATGGAACATGCAAGGTGGAAAAACCTTAGTAGGAATAAAAATCCCTGCCTGATACAAAAGGGAAAGACCAAGCATAATAGGAAGAAGTGCCAGACTAATGCGGTAGCATATTTGGGTTGATGATAATTTTCTTTTTGCCATGTCTGCTTCCTCCTTTTGTATTGTGTGGGGCTTTGGCTGCCCTGATAACACATTATTTTAGCACGTGAAAAAGAGAGTTGCAACAAATTCTATTGTTAAAAAAGAGTGTTGACAAAACAGGTCTATTGTTATAGACTAAACACAAGGTTTATAGTTGTAGACCAAAAGGAGGCTGTAATGGAACAATTAAAATTATGCGACAGTGATTACCGTTTTATGTCAATTGTATGGGACTATGCACCCATTCCCTCTGGCAAACTTGTGAAATTATGCAATGAAATACTTGGTTGGAAAAAGTCTACGACATATACAACGATTAAAAAAATGTCAGAAAAAGGTTACATTAAAAATGAAAATGCATTTGTGACGGTATTGATTTCTAAAGAGCGGGTGCAGAGAGATGAATCCGATTATTTTGTCGAGCGGACATTTGGAGGTTCTCTTCCAAATTTTCTTACTGCTTTTTTGGGTGGAAAGAAAATTTCTGCGGAGGAGGCACAAAAAATTAAAGATATTATTGACCGTTATAGTGATGAAAAATAGCAGAAAGGGAGGAAATGATGATAAGGGATATTTTTGAGAAAATTCTTTTCATGGGAAGTCAGGCAGTTCCTGTCATTGTGATTGTTTTTGCTTTGCGGATTTTACTATACCGCTTTCATAAAAAATATTTGTATTTTTTATGGCTTTTAGTGGCGGTACGTCTAGTGGTGCCGGTATCCATTACTTCGCCGATGAGTATGTTCCGTTTGTTTGAGTCGATTCCGATGCCGGGGCAGTCAACAGTTGTTACGGAGAAAGAGCAATTGTCGGAAGTACCAGCAGGCAGGACGACCATAAAAGAAAAGCCGACATCGGGAAATGAAAAACAAACGGAGCGGATAAAGTCAGATGCCACAGGTGACTTTTTTGTAACGAATGCCGGAAACAATTCTGACTGGGAAAATATTTGGCAGATTTTCTTATATGTATGGCTTGCGGGAATGGCAGTTTTTCTGGTGTGGAATTTTTTCTCGTTCATACAAATGCAAAGACGAACGAAAAAGGCGGTGCGGTTAGAAGATAACATATGGGAGTGTGAAAATATTTCTTCCCCTTTTGTTGTGGGGGTATTTCGACCGAAAATTTATCTTCCTTTCCGATTGCCGGAGGAAGAAAAAGATTTTATTTTGTGTCATGAAAAACATCACATTGCAAGAAAAGACAATTGGATTCAATTATTTGCCTTTTTCCTTGCGTGCATCTATTGGTTTCATCCGCTTGTCTGGCTTTCGTATTTTGCCATGATTCGAGATATGGAAATGAGCTGTGACGAGTATGTGATGAGTAAAAGTGGCAAAGATATTCGTGCTGTTTATGGAAGAGCACTTTTGGGATTTGCCATGAATAAAAGAATTTTAGCGGCAGGGTCACTTTGCTTTGGCGAGTCGGGTGTAAGAAGGAGGGTAAAGAATATTATGACATATCGAAAAAATAAAAAATGGATGGGCGCAGTAGTAGTGGTTGTTTTTCTGCTGGCAGGCTGTTCGTGTCTGACCGATGCTGTGGGACAGCAGGATACAAAAGATGCAGCCCAAACGGAAAGTGTTAGTGAAAAGGAAAAATACACAAAGTCATTAGCAAAGGCAGAAATAAAGGGTGTAACGGTAGAGGTAATGTATGCTTCTCAGAAAAAAATCGAAAACAATCCGAAATCAATGTATTATGATGATGGCGAGTTTTATATACAAACGAAAAAAGAAAATGATATTCTGGATACGATGAAATTAACGAAAGAACGGTTTGGGGTGGAAAATAAAATAGCATTCACACCGGAATTTTCATTGCAGATAAGTGATTATGATAAGGATGGAGAGAACAACGACTTTTCACTGGGACAGGGGCAGACACCGGTTACTGAACTTGGAAACTGGATGAATTATGCATTTTTTGGCATAGGGGAAAATGGCAGCATAAAACAGTATTTGCTGGGGAAAAATAAAACACCGTATATCGCTACCATTCCCGGTGGATATTCAAAGGCATTTGATAGGAAGAAAAAGAACATTTTATATTATTCCTTGGAAAAGGCTGAAGTCGCATCAACATATATTGCACTGTCCTAAATATAATAAGAATCATTCCTTCCTTTTGGGCACATCTCTTGGCGGCTCAAAATCAGAAATGTCGTCATAATCCGATTCAGTCTCGGCTATGTCGTCCTCGAAGAAATCGTCATAGTCGTCACAGGAATAATCCGTATTTTTTGATTTTATTTTATCTTTTTTCATAAGAATCCCTCCATGAGAAATACTATTTCCTATGGAGGGTATTATTATACTCATAATCTAAAATTTTGCTTTTTATAAGGTCAAATCTTCAACATTAATACCGACGAATAAAAAAACAATTTATGGGCATAACACAGAATAGAAAATCAGTGGCAGATGGCTTATGGATTTATTATGTAAAAATGGAGGGTGTTATGTCAGAGAAATGTGAATGTGTCAATGTCAGAAAAGTAGTAATTGTCGGCTGTGGTTTTGTTGGCTCGGCGTCAGCGTTTGCGCTTATGCAAAGCGGACTTTTTTCGGAAATGGTATTGATTGATGTGGATAAAGATCGTGCGGAAGGCGAGGCAATGGATATCAGCCATGGTGCCTCGTTTGCCGGTCCAATGAAAATATATGCGGGCGGATATGAAGATGTAGGTGATGCGTCAATTATTGTAATTACGGCGGGTGCCAATCAGAAGCCAAATGAAACAAGGCTTGATTTGGTTCAAAAAAACGCAAAAATAATGACAGATGTTGTGACACAGATAAAAGAACAGGAGTACAAGGGGATTTTACTCATTGTCTCAAACCCGGTTGACATTATGACGCAGGTTGCGATGGAAGTGAGCGGATTCCCGGAACACCGTGTGTTTGGTTCAGGAACCGTGTTAGATTCTGCGAGACTTCGGTATCATCTGGGGCAGCATTTAGGAGTTGACAGCCGAAGCGTGCATGCCTTTGTAATCGGTGAGCATGGTGATAGTGAAATTGCGGCGTGGAGCAGTGCCAATGTGTCAGGTGTCCCATTAAATTCTTTTTGTGAAATGCGGGGACACTATAATCACGAAGGAAATACCGAGAGTATTGAGGAACAGGTAAAAAACAGCGCCTATGAGATTATTGCCAAAAAAGATGCCACATATTATGGAATTGCGATGGTGGTAAAGAGGATTTGTCAGGCAATTGTGCGGGATGAAAAATCGATTTTCCCAATTTCACTCCGTATGCATGGCGAGTATGCCCTCGAGGATGTTGTACTGAGTATGCCGGCAATTGTGGGAGCAAGAGGAATTGAGACAACGATTCCGATTTCGCTGGATGAAAAAGAGGTATCAAGACTTCATGAATCTGCGGAAATGCTGCGAGGGACAAGGAAAGAAATTCGGTGATGAATTCCCTTTGTTTGCAGGTACAGGAGATTTTGCTCCTTGAGTGCCCTGCCCGTGCAAGTATAAAAAAACAATAAAGTTATTGAGTTAAGCCTCTAACAATGATATATTAGTTGTTAGGGGCTTTACATGGATACACATAAATTTTACATGACTTTACAAAACGTAGAGAGAGGATAATGAAATGTCTATATGGAATGTGATTAATTTGGCGGGTGGCCTTGCAATGTTCATCTTTGGTATGAACCTGATGAGCGATGGTTTGAAGTTGGTAGCAGGCTCTTACTTGAAAAAGATTCTTGAAAAACTGACCAAAAACCGCATTATAGCGATGATGGTAGGTGCGGGGCTGACCGCACTGATTCAGAGTTCCAATGCCATGTGTGTCATGGTAGTTGGTTTTGTAAATGCCGGTATGATGCAGTTGGAGCGCTCCGTCGGAATCCTGATGGGAGCAAAGATTGGAACAACGATTACCGGACAGTTGATTGCCTTTAATATTTCCGAAATTGCGCCGGTGATTGCGTTCGTTGGTGTGGCAATTACCATGTTTTCGAAAAAACCTAAGGTAAAAAATGTAGGACAGATTATTGCTAGCCTTGGTGTATTGTTCATTGGACTTGGTACGATGAGCGCAGCAATGAAGCCGTTAGCAGGCGAGGTTTGGTTCCAGAGTTTGCTGCAAAAGTTTTCTAATCCGATTTTGTGCGTTATTATCGGTGTTATTTTCACCGTTATTATTCAGAGTGCATCGGCATCCGTCGGTGTTTTACAGATGTTGGCACTCAGTGGTGTTATGGCATTCCCGGGTGCATTTCCACAGGCATTTTACATTATGCTCGGTATGAATATTGGTGCGAGTGTTGCACCGGCACTTGCTTCCCTTGGTGGACGCAAAGATGCTAAACGTGTGGCTTTTATCGTTATTTTGTTTGAGAGTATCGGCATGGTGCTGTTCATGATACTTACGCAGATTTTCCCGGTTATCTTCGATTGGATTTTAAATACAGCTCCGGGAAATCCGACCAGACAGATTGCCAATGCCAATACGATTTTCAACCTTGTGACAGTAGCGATTCTTTTGCCATGTGCGAAATATCTGGTTAAAATTTCTGAATTTGTCATTCGCGGTGAGGATGACAAAGAGGAAGCAGCGCTTCATTATATTGATGAATCCGGTTATCAGTCCGGTACGGTTTTGATTGGACAGATTGATCAGGAAGTCGGCAGAATGCATTCTTTGGTTCGTGAAAATATGGAGGCTTCGACAAAAGTCTATTTTGGAAATATGACGATTTCCAAAGAGCAGTTCGAGAGAAATGAGGAAGCAGTGGACTTTTTGAATAAAGAAATCGTGGCGGCACTGATTCGTACAAACCAGCTTGGAGTTTCTGAGAAAGAAGCGACCCATGCCGGTAATCTGTATCATATTGTGACGGATTTGGAGCGTATCGGCGACCATGCGGAAAATGTTCTGGGATATGCACTGCAGATGAAAGAGGACAAGCGTAAGTTCTCTGATAAGGCATTGAAGAACTTGAAGGAATTGTCACAAGCAGTTTATAAGATTTACGATTTGGCATGTGAGCATTTTTCAAATCCAAGTGAAGAATTGTACCGCGTTATTTATGATTTGGAAGCGGATATTGATAAGATGGTTGACAAGATGCGTGCGTCCAACAGTAAGCGCTTGAGCAAAATGAAATGTGAAGCGGTTCAGGGCTTATACTTTAATGAAATTTTAGTAGACTTGGAGCGTGTGGCCGACCATTCATTGAATATTGCACAGGCAGCAAAAAAATATGAAATTTATGATGAGGATGAAGATTTATAAACATGTCTAAAAATGTAGTCTTTTGCTAGGATAATACATTGTCTTATAACCTCTTTGTTTCGTATAATATCCATAACGATGGATGTTATGAAACAAGGAGGTTTTTGTTATGAAGCAGACAACAAAAAGAGTTGTGGCGTTTTTTGCGGCGATGGGGCTGATGGTTTCCGGACTTTCACTGAATGAGCCTGCGTCAGCCAATGCAAAGGCAAAAGCAAAAGTAAAATCAGTAACAATTAAAAATGTAAAAAAGAAGCTGACATTGAAAAAAGGAGATTCTTTCAAACTGAAAGTATCTGTTAAAGTTAAGCCAAATAAGGCAAAGTATAAAAAGGTGACATACAAATCGTCGAAGAAAAAGGTAGTAAAAGTTTCATCAAAGGGAAAACTTACTGCCTGTCAGGCAGGCACGGCCAAAATTACCGTGCGGTCAAAGACGAATAAAAAGAAAAAAACGGTTATTACGGTTGTCGTGAAAAATGTCCGGACAGAAAGTAAAGGGCAGGGTGTGGCACCGACTGCAAATGCGACAGTAAGTCCGACAAAGCAGCCGGAAAATGTTGGCGGACAGACCTCGCCAACTGTACAGGCAACGTCAACACCTACCGTGAAACCAACGGCGGAGCCGACACCGGTACCGGATGGCACAAGCACACTTATGCGCAAGCCATTTGCAGTGCAGGGAAGTGTTGGACAGAAATTATCCGAACTTTCAGTTTCGAGCGGGAAAATTGTTGACAGCAACGGTACAGAAATTAAGGGTACTTACGAATGGGAACAGCCGGATACGACGCTTGAGACAATGGGAAAAACTCATGCAACGGTAAAGTTTGTTCCAAAAGACAGTACATTTGCAGAAATTAAAGGAATTTCGATTCCGGTTCACACGATGAAAAATATTGTTAAAATCGAGAGAAAACCTACCTGCTCCGGTGCTGCAACCGGGAAGAAATTAAGTCAGGTTGCCTTATCCGGTGGAAGAGTCGTAGATGCAGAAGGAAAAGCGGTTTCCGGTTCTTTTCATTGGGCAAATCCTGAACTTATGCTTACAACCCCCGGCAGGGCAAATTACATGGCGGTCTTTACCCCTTCTGATAATGTGACATACCGTGAGGTTTCCATTTACGTAAATGTAAATGTTACAGGGACTGCGATTACAAGTGGAATCGCAGATAAAAAACTTGATTTGTCCGGTGGTACATGGAAGAATGAGACAGCTTACAGCGGACAGTGGAATGGTACTTTTTACAAGTTGAATGATTTTATTGAGGGCGTTGATTTATCACAGTATACAACAATGAATGTAACAACGGAGGTATATGACAAAAATGGGAATATACTTTCGGATACATCGACGGGTTTTGTAGGATTTAAATTAGCAAATAAAAATGAGGACTGGAGTGGTTTTACAGATGCGTATGAAAATCGCACCGGCGAGTTATCTCTTGCGGGATATGAAGGTGGAGATTTGTATCTTGTCGTACAGAATATGCAGGCGTCAGTTGGCTATATTGAGGTAAAATCCATAACATTAAAAGCTGGTGAGATTACCAATGTAAAAGATGGCAGCTCTCTGAAACGTGCATATGGCGACATGTTTGGGAAAGTCGGAAATGCGCTTGTTGGCAATCAGATGACGGATAAAAACTGTGTAAATTTCACGGCATCCCAGTATAACTCTGTAACTATGGGAAATGAAATGAAACCGGACAGTCTTTTGAAAAACTGGAATCCTGCATTTTCAGATACAAACCCAGAAGGATATGTCGATACGGCGAAATTCACCTATAAGTATAAAGACAGCAAATATCCGGTTATTGATATGGATTCCATTGATAAGTATATAAATGTTGCTTATCAGAATGGAATGAAAATGCGTTTTCACGTATTTGTCTGGCATAAACAGACACCACAGTGGTTTTTCAAAGAAAATTTCCGCAAGAATGGTGCATATGTCTCGAAAGAAGTTATGGATGGACGACTGGAGTATCTGGTGCGCAATGTTATGACGCATATTTATTCCTATAAAAACAGTGATGGCGTTTATGTCGGACGCGAAGTGATTGACAACTGGGACATGGCAAATGAGTACACACACAATAACGATGGTGGAGAAAAGAGTTATTGGGATGAAGTATATTATCCGGACTATGAATACAGTAAGAAAAAACACAGTGGAATTTATACACCGGTTTACATCAAAGAAGCATTTGCGATTGGACATTCCATTTTGGAGGACTTTGGTCTGACGGATAAGGTGAGCCTGATGTACAATGATTATAATGCTTATCAGGTGGCGGATAAAATTGTTACCATGGTTCAATATTTTAACACGAAAGATGAAGTAAATCCGACGGGAGAAGTTATTTGTGACGGTGTCGGTATGCAGACACATCTGGATATGGGATACCCGGATATAAAATCCATTGGTACAAATGCAATTGATAAGTTTAAGGCGGCAGGTTTTGAAATCCAGTTAACAGAAATGGATTTGACGGATAAAGTACAAAGTGAAACATCACAGGCAAATCAGATCATCAAATGGTATAATTTGATGATGCTTCTGATGACAGAAAAGGACAGTGGTGCAAAAATCACAGGTATTATCTGGTGGGGACCAAGTGATGACCACTCCTGGCGAAGCGAAGGTGTTCCGCTTTTGTATAGTAAATATTGGAAAGCAAAAGAGCATTATTTTCAGGTGATTGAGGCTATTTCTTCCTATAATCAGGGAGATTCTGAATGGCAGATTTATGTATAGGAACGCCTTGCTCTAAATAGACGAATAATCCCCCTCTTTGGTGCATAGATTATACAAACACCAAATCAGGGGGATTTTTTTGAAAGGATATCATATTCAAAAAACACCGATTGAAGAGCGTGCGGTGGCGATTGCTGAATATATTGTAAAGAATAAGGCAACCGTACGGCAGGCGGCAGGCCAGTTTGGCGTGAGCAAGAGTACGGTACATAAAGATGTAACGGAGCGGTTACTTAGGATTAATCCTTCCCTTGCTGCAAAAGCAAGGAAAATACTTGATGTAAATAAATCCGAACGACATATCCGCGGGGGAATGGCGACAAAGGAAAAATACAGCCATCTTCATGCAGAAAGACAGATGTTTCCGGGAAATCGAATGAGTTAATGAAACGGCGTTGGTCCGGTCTATCCGGGGTGGCGCTGTTTTTACATATTCAAACGGAAAAAAAAGGAAAAAATGTGTACAAACTTTGAAAATTGAGACGATAACTTGTCATTTTTGTCGAATGTGCTATAATGATAAATATGTATCAAAAACTCGGTAAAGGAGGAAGTTTCATTGGGACAGTCAACCTTTAAAGGGGGAGCACATCCTTATGAGGGCAAGGAACTCAGCATGGATTCTCCAATTCGTGAAATGGATGCGAAGGAGGAACTTGTATTTCCTATGAGCCAGCATATTGGAGCCCCGGCAACACCTGTCGTAGCTGTTGGTGATACAGTGAAGATGGGACAGATTATTGGCGAAGCAAGTGGTTTTATTTCCGCCAACATTGTAAGTTCTGTATCCGGTGAGGTCAAAGCCGTAGAGCCAAGACTTTTGTCATCGGGAGCAAAAGCAACCTGCGTTGTAATTGCAAATGATGGGGAATATCAGCCGGTTGAAGGACTTGGCGCAGACAGGGATTACACCCAGTTGACAAAGGAGGAAATCCGTCAGATTATCAAAGATGCCGGCATTGTCGGTATGGGAGGAGCCGGATTCCCGACAAACGTCAAAGTTACGCCGAAAAATGAAGAAGAAATTGATTATGTCATTGTAAACGGAGCAGAGTGTGAGCCGTATCTGACTTCGGATTACCGCTTGATGTTAGAGCGTCCGGAGGATTTGATTCAGGGTCTTCATGTTGTATTATCTTTGTTTGACAATGCAAAAGGTGTCATTGCCATCGAGGATAACAAACCGGAGGCAATTGCAAAACTTCAGTATCTCACGGATTCCGATCCGGATATTGAGGTAAAAGTATTAAAAACAAAATATCCACAGGGAGCAGAGCGTCAGGTGATTTATGTAACGACCGGACGTAAGATTAACTCCAAAATGCTGCCGGCTGATGCGGGTTGTATCGTGGATAATGTACAGACGGTACTTGCTATTTACGATGCCGTATGTAAGACAACACCGTCGATGAGCCGCGTGGTAACACTGACCGGCGATGCGATGGCAGAACCACAGAATTATAAAGTTAAATTTGGTATGAGCCATGCCGAGCTGTTAGAAGAAGCAGGCGGACTCAAAGAGAATGCGAAGAAACTGATTTCCGGCGGCCCGATGATGGGTATGGCAATGTATGATTTGAACACGCCGATTACGAAAACAAGTTCTTCCATTTTGGCAATGAGCGAGGATGAAGTTGAAAAATTTGAGCCGACGAATTGTATTCGATGTGGCCGTTGTGCGACGGTATGTCCGAGCCACCTGGTGCCACAGATGATGGCGCAGGCTGCTGAGCGCAATGATTTGGATTACTTCCAGAAGCTTAATGGTATGGAATGTTATGAATGTGGTACTTGTACATTTGTTTGTCCGGCGAAGAGACGCCTGACACAGATTTTCAAACAGGCAAGACGTGCGGTTATGGACCAGAACAGAAAAAAATAAGCATGTTTAGCTATGAAAATATGCTGCAAAAGCAGCAGAATGGAGGAAACAATGGAAGAGAAATTATGGAACGTTTCTTCATCTCCTCATGTACGTGACCATTCTTCTACGCAGTCCATCATGAGAGATGTCGTAATTGCCTTATTGCCGGCTACCATCATTGGTATTTATAATTTCCGGTTAAGTGCAGTATTAGTAATTTTAACCTGCTGTGTATCCTGTATGTTGGCAGAATACATCTGGCAGAGATTGATGAAACAGAAGGTAACAACAAATGACTTTAGTGCCCTTTTGACCGGCTTATTGTTAGCATTGAATCTGCCGGCTACGATGGGAAATCCAAAGTATCTGTGGATGTGTATTCTTGGCAGTGTATTTGCCATTATCGTTGTGAAACAGTTATTCGGAGGACTGGGTCAGAACTTCATGAACCCGGCACTTGGCGGTCGCTGCTTTTTGATGTTGTCATTCAGTAGCGTTATGACAAGTTTTACGGTAAAAGAAGGAAGTAACTGGTTATACGGTATTTCCGTTGACGCAGCAAGTTCTGCCACACCACTTATGGACGTCAAAGAAGGCGGTTACCCAAGTCTTTTGAAGATGTTTTTGGGAACAACGACAGGAACCATTGGTGAGACATCGACAGCAGCACTTTTGCTTGGTGCCATTTACCTTTTGCTCCGTCGTGTTATCGACTGGAAAATCCCGGTTATTTACATCGCAACATTTGCCGTATTTGACATTTTATATATGGTAATTGCCGGTGCGGCTGCTTATCCGCTTTTGTATGAACTCTGCGGTGGCGGCTTGATGCTTGGTGCATTCTTTATGGCAACTGATTACGTGACGAGTCCGATTACCTCAAAGGGTAAAGTGATTTATGCAATTTTACTTGGTCTTTTGACCGGCTTGTTCCGATTCTTCGGTGAGTCCGCAGAAGGTGTATCCTTTGCTATCATTATCGGCAACTTGTTTGTACCATTGATTGAACGCTATACCGTTCCAAAGGCATTTGGAAAGGAGGGCAAAGCAAATGGATAAGAAAAGCAGTATGATGAAGGACGCCATTATCTTATGTGCGATTACCCTGATTCTCGGTGCCGTGTTGGCAGGTGTTTATATGCTGACAAAGGACCCGATTGACAATGCTCAGAAAAAAACAAATAACGAAGCCTGCGCTGTTGTTGTGGCACAGGGTGATTCCGTAAAGGATAACGATGCAGAAGCGGTATCCGGCGCGGCTGCTTATTTAGGTAAGCATGACCTTTCGAATGCAGAAGCTAAAGAAGGTGATTTGCTTTCTGAATATGTAGAGATTACCGAAGTACATCCGACAGCAAATGGCGGAAAAGTATATCTTGCCAACGCACTCAAAGGTTATGGTGGTAAAATCAGTTTTGCTCTTGGTGTAGATGCACAGAGCGCGATTACCGGTATTCAGATTACCAGTGAGAGCGAGACCGCAGGTCTTGGTGCAAACTGTGAAAACGATGAGTTTAAGGCGCGTTTCAAAGGAATCAAAGCACCGGAGAGCACATCGGAAGAAATGTATAATAAAAATGAGACAACAGATACCCAGGTACAGGCATTATCGGGCGCTACGGTTACTTCCCGTGCGATTACGAGAGCGGTAAAGGGAATCTTGTTCTATGATGCATCCGGAAAGGAGGCTGGTCAGTATGAGTAAAAATGTTTGTGGCGAGCGCCTTATTAACGGTATCGTCAAAGAAAACCCTACGTTTGTCATGATGCTTGGTATGTGTCCGACTTTGGCGGTTACATCCTCAGCCATGAATGGTCTGGGCATGGGATTATCGACAACGGTTGTATTGATTTTATCCAATATGCTGATTTCAGCATTGCGTAAGATTATACCGGATAAAGTTCGTATTCCGGCATTTATCGTAATTGTAGCATCGTTTGTAACGATTGTTCAGCTGCTTTTGCAGGCGTACATTCCATTTTTGTACTCGGCACTTGGTGTTTACATTCCGTTGATTGTAGTAAACTGTATCATCTTAGGACGTGCCGAAGCCTATGCTTCCAAAAATCCGGTTATTGCATCAGCATTTGACGGAATTGGTATGGGTCTTGGATTTACGATGGGATTAACGCTGATTGGTATTTTCAGAGAAATCCTTGGAAGTGGTTCCATTTTTGGATTCACAATCCTTCCAAGCGCAGTAAATATCTCAATTTTTGTTATGGCTCCCGGCGCATTCTTTGTTCTGGCAGGACTTACTGCCCTTCAGAATAAACTGAAAATGCCGAGCGCAACAAACAAAGAAGAAGAGGACGAGGAAGAAAAGGAGGTTGAAAACGCATGAGTATTTTTACCATTCTTTTTACGGCGGCACTTGTGAATAACTTCGTATTGAGTCAGTTCCTTGGTATCTGTCCGTTCCTTGGTGTATCCAAGAAAGTGGAAACCGCTGCCGGTATGGGCGGTGCAGTTGTATTCGTAATTACGATTGCCTCCTTTATTACCAGTTTATTGTATAACTTCCTGCTTTTGCCAAATGATTTGGTATATTTAAATACTATCGTATTTATTTTTGTAATTGCAGCTTTGGTTCAGTTCGTTGAGATGGTATTGAAGAAAATGATGCCGGCTCTGTATCAGTCACTTGGTGTATACCTTCCGCTTATTACGACAAACTGTGCGGTACTTGGTGTGGCACTGCTCAGCGTACAGAACAACTATGGAGTACTGGCTAGTACCGTAAACGGTATTGGTGCATCACTTGGTTTCCTCCTTGCGATTGTACTGATGGCCGGTATTCGTGAGAAACTTGAAAATTGTAACATTCCGAGCGTATTGAAAGGAACACCGATTGTGCTGGTAACGGCAGGTTTGATGGCGATTGCTTTCTGCGGTTTCGGCGGCGTTAGCTTTTAGGAAAGGAGGAACTTGAAATGACAGTATTTATTTTCTCAGTAGTTCTCCTTGCGGTGCTTGGTATCCTGATTGGTATTCTTCTTGGGGTAGCAGGTAAGGTATTTGCCGTAGAGACCGATGAAAGAGTTGAAAAAGTACGTGAGTGTCTGCCGGGAAACAACTGTGGCGGCTGTGGTTATCCGGGTTGTGATGGTTTGGCAGAGGCGATTGTAGCCGGGGATGCACCGGTAAACGGTTGTCCGGTCGGTGGAGCACCGGTAGCCGGCAAGATTGCAGAAATTCTTGGTGTGGAAGCCGGAAGTTCAGAAAAACAGGTGGCATTTGTAAAATGTGCCGGAACTTGTGATGTGGCAGCAAATAAATATCACTATGTTGGTGAGATGGACTGCCGCCGTGCAGCGATGGTACCGGGACGTGGTGAAAAGGCATGTTCATATGGCTGTCTTGGTCTCGGCTCCTGTGTGGAAGTCTGTCAGTTTGATGCATTATCCATTCAGAATGGAGTTGCTAAAGTAGACCGTGACAAATGTGTTGCCTGCGGTCAGTGTGTAGCAACTTGCCCAAATCATGTGATTGATTTGATTCCGTATTCTTCTGCTTATGCGGTACAGTGTAGTTCGAAGGATAAAGGTAAAGCAGTTATGGAAGTCTGCCAGTCCGGCTGTATCGGTTGTGGACTTTGCGTGAGACAGTGTGAATTTGGTGCCGTAACATTGGAAGACAATATTGCCGTAATTGATGGCACAAAGTGTCAGGGTTGTGGAAAATGTGCGGAAAAATGTCCAAAGAAAGTTATTCATGCGCAACAGTAAAAAGTAAAGATAAAAAAGAAGCTACAGAGTGTCAGCCGATTAATAGGCGATGCTCTGCAGCTTCTTTTTTTCGTAGTACTTTTTGGGCTTTGTACTTGAAGTTGTACTGTCCGGAAGTACGGTTATGACGCATGATGCCGTTAAATTACGTGAAAGTAAGGTGGCAGTGATTGTTACCGTACCGGGAGAAACTCCCATTACTACGCCGCGGGAATTTACAATGGCAATACTTTCATCGGAACTTTCAAACACCGGTCTTTCGGCAGAAGTATTTGGTTTAATAATGGTTTCAAGTCTTGTTCTCTGGGAGAGAGGAACAGAAACCTGATTTTTCATAAATTTAATACTTACTGCATTTGGTGAAACACGAACCCGGCATTTGAGGTTGCGGACTACTTTTTTTCCTTTTTTTATAGTAACGGTAATGACCGAAGAACCAATGGCAAGGGCAGATACACTGGCATATCTGGCATTTTGCGTTTCGGTTTTTACTGTTGCAATCGAAGGTTTTGAGGAAGTGAAAGTAATCTTATGCTTCCTTTTTGCGTTATAAACGCGAAGCGAAAAGGTGCTTCCAACAGTCATATTTAATTTTTTCATGTTCAGCTTTGGCTTTTTTCCTGCGGCGGAAGAAGTGCCGGCCGGTAAAACCATACTGATTAGAAGTACAAATACCAAAAGAGAGGTAAACTTTTTCTTCATGAAAAGGCTCCTTTCCATTGCATATTTACTTTGTACTGTAACTATAGTATGTGCTTGTGGCACAAACTTGTCACTTTGTGAAGGGGTCTTGAAATTGGTTTTTGAAACTGTTATGATGAAAAAAAACAATAGGAAGAGATGGGAAAGGAGAAAGACCATGCAGAGAATTTTAATTGTAGATGATAATGAAGATATTCGAGAGGTTTTAGGTACTTATGTAGCAAAAGAAGGTTTTGAGCCGGTTGTGGCAAAGGACGGATTTGAGGCACTTGACCTGTTTAAGAAAGCCAATCCGGCAGTTGTACTGCTTGACGTTATGATGCCGGGCATGGATGGTTACAAAGTTTGTGAAAAAATCCGCGAGCAGTCGGATGTGCCGATTATCCTTGTTACAGCAAAAGGAGACGATTACGACCGTGTGATGGGACTGGATATCGGAGCCGATGATTACATCGTCAAACCTTTTAATGGAGATGAGGTTATGGCACGTGTCCGTGCGGTGTTACGGCGTATGGGACGTTCGGAGTCCACAGAGGAAAAGAAAATCTTAAACGTCAGTGATTTGACGGTAAATATTGAGACTTACACCGTTTATGTAGGAGCGGAAAAACTTCCGATGACGAAAAAAGAAGTGGAGACCATGTGGATTCTTGCCGGAAATCCAAGCAAGGTATTTACCAGAGATAACTTGTTGGACAGTTTGTGGGGGCAGGATTATTTTGGTGACAGCCGTACCGTGGATTCCCATATCAAGAGACTGCGTGCGAAATTAGATAAAGTACCACATCCAAATTGGGAGATTAAGACGATTTGGGGCTTAGGATATAAGTTTGAACTGACTGTATAAGGAGCCGCTATGAAGAAAATATTTTGGCGTGTGTTCGTTGCCTTTGGCGTAGTACTTTTGGTGTTTACAATTCTGATTGGACTTATGTTTACACGGTTTAACCGCACGAATATTGTCGGGGCGTACAAACAGCAGTTAGGGGATTTGGCAGATGGCGTTGTCACTCGGACAAGTCAGGCAGTAAAAGACCATGAAGCGGATGAATTTATGGATTATCTGCGCGCAATGGAAGATTTTGGAAAGATGCAGAATGTTGACATCTGGATTGTAGCAGACGAATCGAGTAAACATAAATTATCTGACGCATATACCAATGTGCAGATGGATGGATTGGATATTCCGAAGGAAACAGAGAATATTATCAAAATGGCATTTCGGGGGAAAAAGAAAAGTTACAGCGATTACGATGAAGTTTACCAGACGGTTATGCTTCATGTGGCAGTGCCGGTTCGTGATAAGAGTGGTGACGTGTCGGGAGCAGTTGTCGTATCGGGACCGATGGAAATGCAGGAAAATACCGTGATTCAGTACGAAAAATACATGCTGATTTGCGTTATGGTAGGAGCATTTTTGGCACTCTTATTATCCTTTTTCTTCTCTAGGCAGCTTGTCCGTCCGATTATCCGGATTAAAGAGGCAGCTCTTGTGCTGGCTGCCGGAAATTATGCTCATAAAACCGGAATCCGTCGAAAAGATGAACTGGGGGCGCTGGCAGAGAGTATGGATACCCTTTCGGATAAATTGGTGGAAGCGGAAGAATTTCGCGAGGACTTAGAGCAGAGCCGCCGGGATTTCTTCTCGAATGTATCGCATGAACTCCGCACACCGATTGCTGTTATGAAAGGTTATGCTGACACGCTGGTGGCTGGTTATGTAACGGATGAAACCAAGCAGAAAGAATATTTGCAGAGGATTCAGAGCGAGTGTAACGGTATGGAACATCTGGTGTCTGATCTTTTGATTTTGTCACGGATGCAAAATCCGGATTACGAATTAAATGTCGAAGTGTTAAATGTGATTGCCGTGGCACAGGATGCGATGCGTGGAATGCGTATTCTTATGCAGGAGAAAAAATTGACGGGCAGTGTTACCTATGACGACGAATGTTCCCTGATGAAGGGAGATTACGACAGAGTCCGCCAGTTGTTTACCGTTCTTTTGCAAAATGCCGTAAAATATTCGGACGAGGGAACAGAGATTACCATGCATGTTGCAAAAGAAGAAGGACTGATTGTGACAACAGTGCGCGATTTTGGGATCGTTATTCCGGAGAGTGAATGGGAAAATGTTTTTGAAAAATTTTACCGGGTAGATAATTCCAGGTCGACCGGAACCGGAGGAGCAGGACTTGGTCTTGCGATTGCAAAAGAGATTGTGGAATTACATGATGGACAGATCATGGCGAAAAGTGATGATCTGCACACGCGATTTATTGTGATGCTGCCGTCGGAAAATGAACTGGAAGAAAATGAAGAGGGGAGTAAAAATGAGATTCATACACATCGCAGACATACATTTGGGGGCAGACCCGTACATTGGAAGCTCCCGAAAGGAAAAGCGGGAAAAGGAGATATGGACCAGTCTTGAACGAGTACTCGAAGTCTGTGAAAGTAAGCATGTGGAAATGCTTCTGATCGCAGGCGACTTGTTTCACAGGCAGCCGCTCAGACGGGAACTAAAAGAACTGGATTATCTTTTTTCAAAACTGACCATGACTGAGGTGGTTATCATTGCAGGAAACCATGATTATCTGAAGAGAGATTCTTATTATCGGACGTTTCAGTGGCCAAAAAATGTGCATATGATTCTGGACAGGGAGATTCAATGCGTGGAATTTCCAGCATACAGTCTGGCAATCTATGGCATGAGCTATGATACGAAACAGATT